>Ga0182742_1001955_pt1 | contig 24379 bp, 30 predicted proteins | sample eDN5th37CBELigMG_FD_128880 | JGI IMG/M metagenome (GOLD analysis project Ga0182742, IMG submission 128880) | Enriched Miracle-Growth compost microbial communities from Emeryville, California, USA - eDNA 5th pass 37_C BE-Lig MG (version 2)... ...
CCCTCGCCGCCGTCGTAGGTGTCGAGCACCTCGCTGTGCGCGCTCAGCGCGAGCACCCACGAGCCGAGGAAGTGGCCGGGGCGGTTGCGCCATACCGACGCGACCGCGAAGCGCCCGATCGGCGTCGGCGTGCCGCTCGTCCCGACGACCGCGCGGAAGCGCCGGATGCGCTTGCCCGCGCGCAGCAGCGTGATCGTGCGCCGCGCGCGGCGGACCTCGATCCGGTAGGGCGTGGCGCGCAGCCGCACGCGGTGCGCGTCGATCCAGCCCGCCGCGTCGTTGGGCCGCGTCGGCAACCGCACGCGCAGCCGGCAGCGCCCGCGCGGGTCGAGCCGGGCGTCGAGCACCAGCACCGCGGCCGCGTCGGCCGGGTCGAGCGCGCGGGTGCGCTCGCGCCCAGCCAGCGAGCGGCGCACGGGCGTGACCGCGACCACCCGCGCCTGCCACGCCAGCGCCGGCGTGGGCGGCCCGACCGCGGCGTGCTCGCCGGCGCACCGCGGCGGCGCGGCGGGCGCGGCCGGCGCGGCGATCCCGGCGGCGAGCGCGATCGAGAGCGCGCCGCTCACCGCTTGATGCGCACGGGCGTGCCCACGCGCGCCTCGCGCACGAGCCGCGCGAGCGCGCGCTCGGGCACGCGCACGCAGCCCGCGCTGGCGGCCGGGTTGCGGGCGCCCGGCGGCATGCCGTGGATCGCCAGGCGCGCCGTGCGCGCCTTCGTGCCGTAGGCCGAGAGCGCGAAGACGTGGCCGCCGTAGACGCCGCCGAAGCGGCGGCCGTCGAGGCTGTCGGTGACCTGGAAGGTGCCGAGCGGCGTCGGCGTGCCGGCGCCGCCGACGATCACGCGCGTGCTCCAGCGGCGGCCGCCGCCGAGCACGGTCAGCCGCCGCGCGGAGCGGTCGATCACGATCCGCCGCGGCGCGTTGCCCGCGGGCGCGGTGCGGCGCGCGCGGACCCAGCCCGCGCCGGCGGGCGCGTCCCGGTGGGAGACCTTCAGCCAGCCGTCACGGCGGGCGCGGACCCACAGCCGCGTCGGCGAGCCGTAGGGCGTGCGCGGGGTCAGCGCGCCGACCACGCGCCCGCCCGGGCGGGCGTGCAGGGCGATGCGCTCGGACGCGGGCCGGACCAGCTCGGCGCCGGGCGGCGCGGCGGCGGGCAGCGCGACCGCTCCGAGCCAGCCGATGGCGGCCAGGGCGGGCATGCGGACAATCGTCGCACAGCTTCCGTTGACCCGAGCCCCTATCCTGCGTGCGAATGCCGTCGCCAGCAGCCGTCGAGACCGACGACCCCAGCTGTAGTACCGCGCGCCCTGGGGGCGCGCGTTGACCGAGATCCTGCTGATCCTCATCTCCGCCGGGCTGGTGGTGGCCTGCGGAGCGTTCGTGGCGGCCGAGTTCGCGTTCGTGACCGTCGACCGCGCGACGGTCGACCGCGCCGCCGAGTCCGGTGACCGCGGCGCGCGCGGCATCCAGAGCGCGCTCCGCCATCTCTCCACGCAGCTGTCCTCGGCCCAGGTCGGGATCACGGTCACGAACCTGCTGATCGGCTACATGGCCGAGCCGGCGATCGCCGACCTCGTGTCGGGGCCGCTGGAGTCCGCCGGCATCCCGGAGGACGTCGTGCCGGGGATCGCGCTCGCGATCGCGCTGATCCTGGCGACGGGCGCGACGATGATCTTCGGCGAGCTCGTCCCGAAGAACCTGGCGATCGCCGCGCCGCTGCAGACCGCGCGCGCCGTGCAGCGCTTCCACCGCTCGTTCACGGTCGCCGCCGGCCCGATCGTGCGCTTCTTCAACGGGACCGCGAACGCGATCCTGCGCCGGATCGGCATCGAGCCCCAGGAGGAGCTCGCGTCCGCCCGCTCCCCCGCCGAGCTGACCTCGCTCGTGCGCCGCTCGGCCGAGCAGGGCACGCTCGAGACCGGGACGGCGGCGCTGCTGCAGCGGGCGCTGATGTTCGGCGACCGCAGCGCGCACGAGATCATGACCCCGCGCGGGCGCGTGGTCACCGTCGACGAGGACGACCCGGTCACGAGCGTCGTCGAACAGGCGCGCGAGAGCGGCCGCTCGCGCTTCCCCGTGCTCGGCGAGGGCGGCGCGTTCACCGGCATCGTGCACGTCAAGCACGCGGTCAGCGTCCCGTTCGAGCGCCGCGACGACGTCGCCGTCTCCGAGGTCATGGACCCGCCCGTGCTCGTGCCCGAGAGCCTCGAGCTCGACGACCTGCTCGACACGCTGCGCGCCGGCGGCCTGCAGATGGCGCTCGTCGTCGACGAGTTCGGCAACGTCGCCGGCCTCGTCACGCTCGAGGACCTCGTGGAGGAGATCGTCGGCGAGGTCCGCGACGAGCACGACGAGGAGGAGGAGCACGCGCGCCAGGAGGCCGACGGCAGCTGGACGCTGCCGGGCCTGATGCGCCCGGACGAGATCCGCCAGGCCGTCGGCATCCGCCTGCCCGAGGACGAGGACTACGACACCGTCGGCGGCCTGATCGGCGACCACCTCGCGCGGATCCCGGCCGAGGGCGACGAGGTCGTGCTGCACGCGCAGGACGACCACGGCGTCGAGCACGAGGTGACGCTGACCGTGCTCGAGATGGACGACCTGCGCGTGGACCAGATCCGGCTCACGGCCAAACCCGTGCCGCCCGAGGACGCCGCGTGAGCACCGGCGTCGCGATCGGGATCAGCGTCGTGCTGCTCGGCCTCAACGCCTTCTTCGTCGGTGCCGAGTTCGCGCTGATCTCGGCGCGCCGCTCCGAGATCGAGCCGCGCGCGGAGGCCGGCAGCCGCGTCGCGCAGAGCACGCTGCGGGCGATGGAGCACGTGTCGCTGATGATGGCCGCCGCGCAGCTCGGGATCACGATCTGCTCGCTCGGGCTCGGCTATCTCGGCGAGCCCGCGATCGCGCACGCCGTCGAGCCGGTCTTCGAGGAGGTCGGCGTCCCCGACGCGCTCGTGCACCCGATCGCGTTCGCGATCGCGCTCGGCCTGATCGGCTACCTGCACGTCGTGCTCGGCGAGATGGTCCCGAAGAACATCGCGCTCGCCGGCCCGGACCGCGCGGCGCTCGTGCTCGGGCCGCCGCTGGCGGTGCTCGTGCGCGTCCTGCGCCCCGTGATCGCGCTGCTGAACTGGATCGCGAACATCACGCTGCGCGCGATGGGGGTCGAGCCGCGCGACGAGGTCACGAGCGCGTTCACGCGCGACGAGGTCGCCGGCTTCGTCGCCCAGTCGCGCCGCGAGGGGATGCTCGACGTCCAGGAGGAGCGCCTGCTGCTGGGCGCGCTCGAGTTCGAGGAGCGCGACGCCCGCGCCGTGCTGCTGCCGATCGACGAGGTCGAGACGGTGACCGCGGAGGTCACGCCCGCACAGGTCGAGGAGCTGTCCGCGGCGACGGGCTACTCGCGCTTCCCGGTGCGCGAGAACGGGACGCTGATCGGCTACCTGCACCTCAAGGACGCGCTCGAGGTCAAGGAGCGCCACCGCAACCGGCCGATCGCGCGCTCGTGGATCCGCCCGCTGGCCACCGTCGACGCGAGCGATCGGCTGCGCACCGTGCTGGCGACGATGCAGCGCTCCAACGCCCACCTCGCGCGCGTGCGGGGCGCGGACGGCACCGTGCTCGGCGTCGCCGCGCTCGAGGACGTGCTCGAGGAGCTCGTCGGCGAGATCCGCGACGAGTCGCAGCGGCTGACGATCGGCCACTAGCATGGCGCCCGTGCGCGTGACGATCGCCTACGACGGCTCCGAGGGCGCCATGCGCGCCGTCGCGGCCGCCGCCACCCTGTTCGCGGGCGCCGAGGCCCGCCTCGTGCTCGTCCCCGACCCGCCGCCGCAGCTGCAGTCCGCGCTGCCGTCGCTGTCCTGGGACACGCTCAACCGGGTCGTCGAGGAGTTCGAGGCCGACCGGCTGCACAGCCTGCAGGAGCTCGTCGATGAGGGCGTCGCCGCGGCCGAAGGGCTGTCGGCCACCGGCGTCGTGGTCGAGCCGCACGCGCCCGCCTGGCAGGCGCTGCTGAAGGCCGCCGAGGGCTCCGACGTGCTCGTGTGCGGGACCCGCGGCCGCGGCGGCCTGGCCCGCGCGCTGCTCGGCTCGACCTCGATGAGCCTGCTGCACCACGCCGAGCTGCCGCTGCTGATCACGCCCGCCGCGGCCGGCGACGGCCCGCTCGTGATCGCCTACGACGGCTCCGAGCACGCCGCGCACGCGATCGCCACCGCCGGCCGCCTGTTCCCGGGCCGCGAGGCCGTGGTCGTGCATGTGTGGGAGTCGCCCTACCGGCACACGCGCTCGGGCCGCGCGCTGGCGGGCCTGAACGTGGACGAGGTGCGTGAGGTCGTCAAGGGGCTCGACGAGACGCTGGCCACGGCCGCCGCGGAGATGACCGAGCGCGGCGTCGAGCTCGCGCGCTTCGCGGGCCTGAAGCCGAGCGGCGAGACCGTCGACAGCGGCGAGGGCGTCTGGCGCGCGATCATCGCCACCGCGTCCGCGCAGCAGGCGTCGGCGATCGTCAGCGGCGCCCGCGGCCTCGGCAGCGCCCGCTCCGCGCTGCTGGGCTCGGTCTCCTCGGGGCTGGTGCAGAACGCCGAGCGCCCCGTGCTCGTCGTGCCCGCCTAGCTCGCCCGCTACGGGTGATGCGGCGTCATCCCGCCGCGGCTTAGCTTCGCGTCGGCATGGAGCGGCTCAGCCAGCGCGTCGAGATCACGATGTCGGCCCGGACCGTGCTGGCGGCGCTCGGCGTGCTCGCCGTCGTCGCGCTCGCGCTGCTCTCGCTCGGCACGCTGCTGTCGATCTTCCTGGCCGGGGTTGTCGCCTTCGGCCTGGACCCCGTCGTCGCCAACCTCGTCCGCCGCGGCTGGAAGCGCGGGACCGCGTCCCTGGTCGTGTTCGCGGCGCTGTTCAGCGCGCTGTTCGTGATCGTGGTCGTGACCGCCGGCCCGGTCTGGAGCGAGATCGTCGGCTTCGTGCGTGCGCTGCCGACCTACTGGGAGGAGCTGACGTCCAAGCCCGCGTTCGAGGCCTGGATCTCGACCGCGGACGCCGACCAGACGATCCGCGAGGCGCTGAAGGGGCTCGCCGCCGGCCTGCCGGACGCCGCCGACGCGCTGCTCGGCGCCGCGGGCGGCGCGTTCGGCTCGGTCCTGTCACTGGTGACGCTGACGTTCCTGGCGCTGTTCCTGCTGATGGAGCGCCCGACGATCACGAGCTGGCTGTTCGGCTTCGCCACGCCCGAGACCGAGCGGCGCTGGTCGCCCGTGCTGGAGGACTCGATCCGCGCGGTCTCCAGCTCGCTGATCGGCAACCTCGCGATCTCGCTCGTGGCCGCGATCGTCGCCGGCGTCTCGGCCTGGCTGCTCGGCCTGCCGTTCCCGGTCGTGCTGGCCGTGATCGCCGGCCTGCTCGACCTGATCCCGCAGATCGGCGCGACGATCGCCGCCGTGATCCTGACCGCGGTCGCGCTCACCGTCAGCACCGAGGCGGCGGTGATCATGGTCGTGATCCAGCTGATCTACCAGCAGGTCGAGAACTACGTCGTGTTCCCGATCGTCTACCGCCGCGCGGTCGAGCTGTCGGGCTTCACCACGATCGTCGCGGTGCTGATCGCCGGCTCGCTGCTCGGGGTCGTCGGCGCGATCCTGGCCGTCCCGTTCGCGGCGATGATCAAGATCGTGCTGCGCGAGGCGACGCGGCCGCGGCGCGAGCGCATGGACGCGCTGCGACAACCCGACCCGGAGCGCGAGGGCGTGGCCGTCTAGGCACGCCTCGGCCATCACCGCGTCCAGGCGGTGGGAGAGGTCGAGCAGCGCGCCGGTCTTGCCCTCCGCGTCCATCTGCGCGGCGAACGCGCGGCGCTGCTCGGCGGCGGCGAGGCCGAACTCCAGCTCGCGCTCGAGGACCTGCCGGCGCTGCTCGGGCTCGAGCATGAGCACGAGGAACCAGCGCAGCGCGGTCTCGTTGCGCTGGGTGCGGTTGGGCTCGGTCTCCATCAGCCAGCGCGCAGCTCCTCGCGGCCGGCCTCGGCCTCGAGCTTGGCCAGCTCGATCAGTCGATCGTCGGGACGGCGCTGCCGTAGATCGTCCAGTCGCTCGGCGGCGCGGAGCTCCTGCCGATCGGCGCGGCCGCGCTGGCGATCGTCGTGCTCGTGCTGCCGACGTCCGTCGGGCGCAGCGAGGGGCGCGAGACGCCGCTCGACCTGGCCGGGATCGCGCTGCTGACGCTCGGCGTCGGCCTGCTGCTGGTCGGGCTCAGCGAGCGGATCGCCGCGCTGATCGTCGCCGGCCTGGCCGTGGTCGCGGTCTTCCTGTGGGTCGAGCGGCGCGCGGCCGCGCCCGCGGCCGTCAGGTCGTGATGCCCTGGACGAGCGTCGGCGGGTTGATGATCGGCGCGAGGTCGTCCTCGCCGTCGATCATCGCCTGCAGGCGCTCGACGAACTCGCCCCACTGGTTCGGGTCGCCGAGCGACAGCGTGGTCAGCCGCATGCGGCGCGCGGGGGCGCTGTCGTCGGTGCCGATCACGGCGACGTCCTCGGGGACGCGCAGGCCGCGCGCGGCGAGCGCCTCCATGGCGGCCAGCGCGTAGTCGTCGTTGAAGGCGTACAGCGCGGTCGGCTCGAGCCTGAGCGCGGGTTCGAGCGCGCGGGCGATGTCCCCCGCCGAGCACTCGGCGTGCACCGGCAGCACGCGGACGCCCGGGACCTCCTGCGCGCCGGCCACGCGCGCGGCGCCGATCTCGGCGAACTCATCCTCCAGCGGCACGACGGCGACGATCGTCTCGTGCCCGCGCTCGAGCAGGTGCTCCGTGGCGAGCCGGCCGACGCGGCCCTGGTTGACCACGACCGTGGCGACGTGCTCGAGCGGCTCGGGCGCGATCGCCAGCAGCCCGCGCGTGCCGTTCTCGCGCAGGGTCGCGACGCGCGCGGGCGGCAGGTCCTCCCCCGGCGCCACCAGCGCGACCGGCCGCACGCGGTCGCAGGCGCGCGAGAAGCTGCGGCTGTCGCCGCCGTGGCCGAAGTGCACCAGCGGCGTGTAGCCGAGGCGTTCCAGCTCGTTGACGCCGGCGGTCACCCACTCGGCCACGGCGGGCCCGAGCGGCCACGGCGGGAGCGCCAGCAGCACGATCTCCGTGCGCCCGGCGCGCAGCGCGGAGGCGACCGCGTTCGGGACGTAGCCGAGCCGCTCCGCCGCGTCGTAGACGCGCGCGCGGGTCTGCTCGGAGATCCGGTCATGGACGCCGTTGAGCACGTAGCTGACCGTGGCGCGCGAGACGCCGGCCGCGGCGGCCACGTCGGCGCTGGTGACACGTTGAACCTTGGAGCGATCGGCCATCGGCGAGCGGGAATGGTAAGGCCGTCCACAACGAGATGAGCCGCCTCGAACGGGCGGCTCTCATCTGTCATCGGCACGCCTCCCGCGTGGCTTGAGCGAGTTGGCGCGTTGCCGCTCATCACCCCGCCGAGCGTCACAAAGCTTCCTGTGAGGACGCTTTGTGACACCTGACGCGCGCCATCTTCGATCGCTTTAAGGTTCGCGCGTTAGCGTCGGGGCATGCTCCTCCGCCGTGCTGCGGCGCTGTGCGTCCCCGCCTTGCTCGCGTTCCCTGCCGCCGCGACCGCCGCGCCGTTCCGCGACCACGTGATCCACACCGAGCGCAACGTCGCGCGCGCCGCGCAGGTCCCCGGCACGACGCAGGACTACGCCGCCGCGGACGGGACGCTGATCCCGATCACGGTGTCGGCGTCGTGGACGGGCGACCCGAACGTCGCGCAGAACTACGCGACCTTCCTGGGCACGCTCCCGCACGGGCCCGAGCTGGCGGCGCTGCGGGTGACGATCGTGCCGTCGTCGGAGGTCGCGCCGGCGTGCGGCGTCGAGTTCGACCCCGAGGCGCCCGTGCTGGCCTGCTACAGCGCGACCGACAGCACGATGGTCGTGCCGGGCGACCAGCTGAGCGGCAGCGACCTGTCGGTCGAGTACGTGATCGCGCACGAGTACGGCCACCACATCGCCGCCAACCGGTCCAACGCGCCGCTGGAGGCGCTGGACTACGGCCCCAAGCGCTGGTCGTCGTACGAGCTGGTGTGCAAGAACACGCTCGACGGGCGCCTGGCCCCCGGCAACCAGGCCGAGGGCTACGAGGACAACCCGGGCGAGGCGTGGGCCGAGGCCTACGCGCGGCTGATCTTCCCCACGCAGGCGTGGCGCTTCACGTCGCTGCTGAAGCCGACGCAGGGCTCGCTGCTGGCGGCGATGGCCGACGTCGCCGAGCCGTGGACGCGGCGCCAGACGAAGACGTTCAAGGGCACGGGCACGAAGACGTTCAAGCTGCCGCTGACGCTCGACGGCGCCTTCACGGTCAAGCTCGACGGGCCCAAGTCCGCGAACTACGACCTCGTGCTCAGCTCGGGCGGCAAGGTCGCCGAGCGCACGACCCGGCGCGGCTCCAAGGACCGCATCCACTACCGGATCGCGTGCCGCGACCGGCGCACGGAGAACCTCCGGATCAAGGTCGTGCGCCGCTCGGGCGGCGGGCGCTACACGCTGACGGTCAAATACGCTGGCTAGCGTGCTCACCATCGCCGCCGCCCAGCCGCTGTCGCGCTCGCACGACGTGGCCGGCAACGCCGGACGCCACGCCGAGGCGGTCCGCGAGGCGGACGCGCGCGTGGTCGTGTTCCCCGAGCTCTCGCTGACGGGCTACGAGCTCGCGGCCGAGACGCTCGCGCCCGACGACCCGCGGCTGGAGCCGCTCGTACGCGCCTGCGCCGACACCGGCACGCTGGCGCTCGCGGGCGCGCCCGTCGCCGGCGAGCACATCGCGATGCTGGCCGTCGACGGCGAGGGCGCGCGCGTCGCCTACCGCAAGCTCTACCTGGGCGACGTGGAGGCCGAGCGGTTCGCGCCCGGCCCGGCGCCCGTCGCGCTGGACGTCGACGGCGTCCGGCTCGGGCTGGCGATCTGCAAGGACACGGGCGTCGTCGAGCACGCCGCGCGCACCGCCGCGCTCGGCATCGACGCCTACGTCGCCGGCGTCGTCAAGCACGACCACGAGGCGCCGCTGCTCGACGAGCGCGCCCGCCGCATCGGCTCAGACCACGGCGTCTGGGTCGTCACCGCCAGCATGGCCAACCCGACCGGCGGCGGCTTCGAGCGCACCGCCGGCCTGTCCGGGATCTGGGCGCCCGACGGCGCCGCGGTCGCGCGCGCCGGCGCCGAGCCCGGCGGCATCGCCAAGGCTCAGGTGTCGAGCCGGGCCGCCAGCGCGGCCAGCGGCGCGCCCCAGTCCTCCAGCGAGGCCGGCGCGGGGACCCCGTAGCCGGCGCCGGTCACCGAGACCGCGCCGCGCAGCGCCCACTTGGCGAACGTGTCCGCGAAGCGCTCCTGCGCCGTGGCGCAGTCCGCCCGCCGGCCGAGGCAGACGCCGGTCCGCGGCAGCGCCGCCGCCAGGCGGTCGCGCAGTCCGCCGGCGACCAGGGCGAAGTCGACGACGTGCCCGAGCTCGTGCAGCACGACCATGTCGCGGTCGATCTTCCGCCGCCCGTTGAGCAGGGCGACGTTGAGCCGCAGCTCGTAGCGTCCGGGCGCGAGCTGCTGGGCCCAGCCCAGCTCGCCCGCGCCCGGCGCGCCGTAGGTCCGCACGGTTACGAGCCCGTCGACCTCGTCGATCAGCCGCGCCGCCTCCGGCCGCGCCTTCGCGACCGCCGCGAGGACCCAGGCCCGGTCGGACGGCGCGACCTCCGGCGCGAACGCGAGCCCCTGCGCGCGAGCGGGCACGGCCGCCTCGGCGCTGGGCCTGGGGAGCTCCTTGAGCCCGAGCGAGACGAGCGCGCAGACCACGAGCACGGCGACCAGCTTGTCCATCGCCGCCCACTGTCGCGCGCCCGCCGCCCGGGCCGCTGGCCGAACGTCGAGGCGTGCATCAGCCGAACATCCCCGGCGTGTAGTGGCCGGTCTGGGTGCGGGCGGCGATGTTGAGCCGGTTCCAGGCGTTGATCGCGGTGATCGCGACCAGCAGCTGCGCGAGCTCGTCCTCGTCGAAGTGGCGCGCGGCCTCCTCCCAGACGTCGTCGGGCACCTGGGTCTCGGCGACCTGCGTGACGGCGTCCGTCAACGCCAGCGCCGCGCGCTCGCGCGCGTCGTAGAGGCTGGACTCGCGCCACGCCGCGAGCGCGTACAGCCGCTCCTCGCTCGCGCCGCGCTCGCGCGCGTCCTTCCAGTGCATCTCCAGGCAGAACGCACAGCCGTTGAGCATCGACGCGCGGATGTCGATCAGGTCGCGCAGCTCGTGGTCGAGCTCGACCGAGTGGCTGAACCGCAGCATCGCGCCGTACTGGCGCGGCGCGGCGGCGGGGAGCTGGATCCTGTGAGCGGGAATCATCGTGGCCATACCTGAGGGACGAGACGGCCCTCAGGGATGTGACGACGCCGCCGGCGCACCAGCCGCATGACCAGCAGCGGCGGGCCCACCAGGATCGCCGCGATCAGCCCGAGCACGACCAGCACCGCGCCGATCACGATCGCCGGTGCGACCACGAACAGCACGATCCCGGGCAGGAACAGGATCATGAAGGGCAGGGACACGACCACAAACCCGACGACCAGGTTCATGACCTCTTCGAGGAACTCGCCCCAGGACGGGGCGCTGTGGTTGCGGGGGGTGGTCATGGTCGGAGACCTCCTGAATCGAGACGTCAACCACTTGACGGCGCCCGAGGCCTCCGTGTGACGGTCACCCTCTGATCGCGGCCGCCACCTCCTCCGGGAAGCTCAGCGCCGCCAGGTGCCCGCCGGGCACCTCGACCACGTCGCGGCCGAGCCGCTCGCGCGCCACCCGGCGCTGGAAATCCAGCTCGAAGAAGCGGTCGTCGCGGCCCGCGAGCACGACGGTCTCCACGTCCGGCCAGGCGTCGAACGCGCACGGCTGGGAGAACGCGATGTCGGCCTCGGGCCGCTGGTGCTCGGCGCCCGCGGCGGCGATCGCGGGCGGCACGTCGTGCAGGAAGTCGCGCTCGAGGTCGATCTCGCGGTCGCGCCAGCCCGTCGCCGACCACCATGCGCCGGCGGTCTCGCCCGGCAGCGGGATCATCGCGTTGAGCAGCACGAGCCGGCGCACCTCGAGCCGGGCGACGGCGGGCAGCGCCGAGAACGCGCCCATCGACTGCGCGACCAGCACGACCTCGCCGTCGGCGGCGGCGACGATCGCCTCGGTGTACTCAGGCAGGCCGGCCCGGGGGTCGTCGCCCGGCAGGTCGACCGCGACCGCGCCGCCGAGCAGCGCGGCCACACGGTGCCAGTACCAGGCGGCGCCGCCGGCCCCGGGGATCAGGACGTAGGTCATGCCCACTAGGACGGCGGCGGGCGGGCGGATTCATCGCACGGCGTGCTCGTCGGCGTAGCGCGAGCGGCAGCCGTCGCAGCAGAAGTAGACGCGCTCGTTGCCGATGCACAGGCTCGGCGTGGCCTCCCCCACCACGACCTCCATGCCGCACACGGGGTCGACCGCGGTCACGGTCGCGGCCGGGGCGCGGACCGTGCGCTCGGCGATCATCTGGGCCAGGATCGAGATCGCGATGTCGGCGGGCGAGCGGGCGCCGATGTCCAGCCCGGCGGGCGTCCGGACCGAGTCGCGCAGCGCGTCGTCGACGTCCAGCGAAGCGAGCACGCCGGCGCCGCGGCGCGGGCTGGCGACGAGCGCGACGTAGCCGACGCCGGCCTCCAGAGCGGCCTTCAACGCCCCGGCCTCGGCGTCGTCGCCGTGCGAGGCGACGACGACCGCGGCGTCGGCCGGCTCCGGGTCGCCGCCGCGCGCGGTCGCGTACCCGGCGGCGCGGGCGACGTCCTCCAGGGCGCGGGCGATCGGGGTGTCGCCGACGATCACGATCCGCGGGGCCGCCAGCTGCGGGTCGAGGAAGATCTCCAGCGAGCCGCCGCTTAGGCACGGATTGTGGGCGACGACCACGCCGTCGCGCTCGTCGTCGGCGCCGACGCCGGGCAGCAGCCGCAGCAGCACGGCCTCGCCGGTCTCGAGCGCGCGCGCCGCGTGCAGGCGCACGGACGCCTCGGCGCAGACGCCGCCGACGAAACCGTCGATCGTGCCGTCGGCGAGCACGAGCGCGGCGTCGCCGGGACGCACGCTCGTGGGCTTGGACGCGCGCACGACGGTCGCGGTCACGAACGGCACGCGATCGGCCAGCAGCCGCTCCATGCGCTCGACCAGCTCGGTGTTCATCGCATGTGCTCCCAGACTCTCGAAGGTGTGCACGGCATGTCGACGTGGCGGACGCCGAGCGCGTCGCAGATCGCGTTGACGATCGCGGGCGGCGAGCCGACGGTGGCGGACTCGCCGATGCCCTTGGCGCCGATCGGGTGGTGCGGGGACGGCGTCACGGTCGCGCCCGTCTCCCAGTCGGGGACCTCGACCGCCGTCGGGATCAGGTAGTCCATCAGCGACGCGCCGAGGCAGTTGCCGTCCTCGTCGAAGGCGAGGACCTCCATCAGCGCCATCCCGACGCCGTCGGTCAGCCCGCCGTGGATCTGGCCCTCGACGATCATCGGGTTGATCCGCACGCCGCAGTCGTCGACGGCGACGAAGCGCCGCACCTTCACGTGCGCGGTGCCCGGGTCGATGTCGACGACGCAGACGTAGGCGCCGAACGGGAAGGTGAGGTTCGGCGGGTCGTAGACGGCCTCGGCGTCCAGGCCGGCCTCGACGCCGTCGATCGCCAGCGGCCCGCGCGCGGCCATGGCCAGCTCGGGGATCGAGGCGCCGTGCGTCGGGTCGCCCTTGACCGACCAGCGCCCGTCGCGCCACTCCAGGTCCTCGGGGGCGACCTCCAGCAGCGCCGCCGCGACCAGCCGCGCGCGGTCGCGGACCTTGCGCGCCGCGAGCGCGGCCGCCGCACCGGAGACCGGCGTCGAGCGGCTGCCGTAGGTGCCCAGGCCGTACGGGGTGGCGTCCGTGTCGCCGTGCACGACCTCGACGTCCTCGACGCCGATCCCGAGCTCGGCGGCGACGATCTGCGCGAACGTCGTCTCGTGCCCCTGGCCCTGGGTCTGGACGCTGATCGCCAGCTGCGCGCCGCCCGTGGGCGAGATCCGCAGCGTGGCGCCGTCGTTCATCGCCAGCCCGAACATGTCCATGTGCTTGCGCGGCCCGGCGCCGACGGCCTCGGTGAAGAACGCCACGCCGATGCCCATCAGCTCGCCGCGCGCGCGGCGCTCGGCCTGCTCGGCGCGCAGCGCGTCGTAGCCCGCGAGCTCGAGCGCCAGCCGCAGCGCCGCCTCGTAGTCGCCCGAGTCGTAGACCCAGCCCGTCTTGGACGCGTACGGGAACTGCTCGGGCCGGAGCAGGTTCTTGAGCCGCAGCTCGACCGGGTCCAGCGCCAGCTCGCGCGCCATGCAGTCCACGCAGCGCTCGATCAGGTAGACCGCCTCCGCGATCCGGAACGAGCACGCGTACGCGACCCCGCCCGGCGCCTTGTTGGTGTGCACGCCGGTCACCCGGCAGTGCGCGGCCTCGATGTCGTAGGAGCCGGTGAAGACACTGAAGAACCCGGCCGGGTAGCGCGACGGCTGCGCGGTGGCGTTGAACGCGCCGTGGTCGGCCAGCACGTCGACGGCGACCGCGAGCAGCTTGCCCTCGCGGGTGGCCGCGATCCGGCCCTTCATGTGGAAGTCGCGCGCGAACCCGGTGCTCATCAGGTTCTCCGAGCGGTCCTCCATCCACTTGACGGGACGGCCGAGCAGCCGCGCCGCCTCGATCGCGCACAGGTAGCCGGGGTAGACCGGCACCTTGTTGCCGAACCCGCCGCCGACGTCGGGCGAGATCACGCGGATCCGGTGCTCGGGGATGCCGGTGACCAGCGAGTACAGCGTGCGGTGCGCGTGCGGCGCCTGGGTCGTGCACCAGACGGTCAGCTTGCCGCTCGTGCGGTCGAAGTCCGCGATCGCGCCGCAGGTCTCCATCGGCGCCGGGTGCGAGCGCGGGAACGTCAACTCCTGCTCGACCACGACCACGTCCTCGCGCGCGAACACGGCCGCGGTGGCGGCCGCGTCGCCGGCGTCCCAGTCGAAGATGTGGTTGCCGCCGTCGCGCACCAGCGGCGCGTCCGCCTCGAGCGCGGCGCGCGCGTCGACGACCGGCTCGAGCAGCTCGTACTCGACGTCGATGAGCTCGAGCGCGTCGCGCGCGCTGTAGCGGTCGTCGGCGACGACGAACGCCACCTCCTGGCCCTGGAAGCGGACCTTGTCGGTGGCCAGGATCGCCTGCTCGTCGGCGGACATCGTCGGCATCCACGCCGTCTCGAGGTCCTCGCCGGTGAGCACGGCGTGCACGCTCGGGTGCTGGAGCGCCGCGGAGGCGTCGATCGAGACGATCCGGGCGTGCGCGACCGGCGCGCGCAGGATCGCGCCGTGCAGCGTCCCGCGCAGGTGGATGTCGTCCACGTAGGTGCCCTGGCCGCGGATGAAGCGCGCGTCCTCCTTGCGCGGCACCGAGCCGAACGCGCTCACGTCTCGCCCTTCGCGTCGTAGACGGCGACGTTGACGGTCTTGCAGCGGCCGCACTTGATCCGCACGCGTTTGGTCATCGCCTCCAGCCCCATCGCGTGCGCGAGCACGTTGCCGCACTCCACGCACACGTAGTCGTAGGGGCCGTTGGCGCGGAAGACCGGGCGGTCGGGATCCTCCTGCAGGGCGGTGCCCCCGTCGAACGGGACCTCGCCCTCGCGCACGCGCCGCATGACCATCCGCTGCAGCATCAGAGCGCGGCGAGCTTGTGCGTGAAGTCGTTGATCAGCGCGTCGAGCACGGTCGCGACCACGCCCTCCCCCATCGACGCCGCCTTGCCCGTGATCCTGGCCGCGGTGTGGATCGACCCGGCGCCGTCGCTGACGGTGAACGTGACGTCGGCGTTGGCGTAGCCCGTGCCGTTGGTGTCCTTGGAGTTGACGCGCAGGACGGCGCGGCGGGCGGCGTCGTCGCGCTCGGCGACCTCGACCGTGCCGCGGAACGTCATCGACATCGCGCCCATCTTGACCTTGATCTCGGCCTTGGCCCGCTCGTCGGACTCGCGCTCGAGGACCCTGCCGCCCTCGACGCACGGGATGATGCGGTCGAGGTCGAGGATGGCGTCCCAGCTGCGATCGGTGGGCGTGAAGGAGTGGTCGAGTTCAACCATCGTTGCCTTTCGGGAGTGTCGCGTCGATCGAGACCTCGACGACGTCCGCGACCTTGAGCGTCCCGAACAGCGCCGAGTAGGGCTTGATGCGCCAGTCGCTCTGCTTGACCTGGGCCGAGCCGGTGAGGTGGTCGCCGTCCACGTCGAGGGAGAACGCCAGCGGGCGCGTGGTGCCGAGCAGGTCGAGCTCGCCCTCGACGTCGTAGCCGCCGTCGCGGGCGGTCACGCGCGTGGAGCGGTAGGCGATCGTCCCGCCGCGCAGCACCTCGTCGTCGATCGTCTGGGCGATCCCGGCCTTCTCCTCGTCGCCGAGCGGCGAGATGCCGCCGCTGCCGGACACCACCCGCAGCGAGCGCGAGTCCGCGGTCAGCGTGACCTCGTCCGGCGTCAGCGTGCCCTGCCAGCGCCCGACCTCGAGCACCAGGTTGTGCCCGGCCTTGGACGCCGCGCCGGCCTTGCCCGTGCGGACCGTCAGCGTGCCGTTCTCGGGGCCGAGCTTCATCGGTAGACGGTCTGCGCGTCCAGGCCGCCCTCGACCCCGGGCGGCAGGTCGCCCGTCCCGTGGGCGTACATGGCGATGTCGGCGATCGTGCGGCCGCCGAAGGCGCCGCCGTCCCAGTCCAGCGCGTCCGGCTCCGTGCCGAGGTCGGCGGCGGCCAGCAGCCGCGCCTGGGCGCGGATCTTCTCCGCCGCGCCGGCGATCGCCCGCGCGGCGCCGTCGGACGGGCTCGTGTTGAAGCCGTGGCCTGAGCCGAAGCGGCTCTCGTCGGCGGGCACGACCTTGACGTCGAGCGCGGGCACGCCGAGCTCCTCGGCGACCAGCTGCGCGTACTCGCCCTCCTTGCCGTCGGCCTCGGTCGTCAGGCTCAGCACCATCTTGCCCGTGGGGTGCACGCGCAGGAAGACCGCGCGGTACGCCTCGTCAGCCACTCGTCGCTCCTTTCTCCAGCCGCTTGCGCTCGATATGGGCGGTCAGCGCGTTGTGCTCCTCCAGGTCGCAGAACGCGGGCTGCGGCCCGCCCAGCGGGTGCGGCGGCACCGCCGGCCGCTCGCAGCCCGGGTAGATGCAGCGCTTCACACCCGCCTCCCGTACGGCATCGGCACCGAGCTCCCCGGCACCGGGGTCGCGCTCTCCCATGTCTCCTCCTCCGGTTCGGGGATCTCGATCGGCGTGTCCTCGCCGGCGATCGCGTCCGCGACCTGCTCCAGCGCGCGCAGCGAATGGCCGCTGACCAGCGCGTCGACGTGCGGCAGCGCGGCCAGCATCCCGCCCGCGCGCGGCACGAACCCGCGCGCCGCCACGCGCGGGTTGACCCAGACGATCCGGTGCGCGAGCCGCGCGAGCCGCTCCAGCTCGCGCCCGACGAGCGCCGGGTCGCCGCGCTCCCAGCCGTCCGAGAGGATCACGATCACGGCGCCGCGCGCCATCCCGCGGCGGCCGTGGCGGTCGTTGAACGTCTTCAGCGCGTCGCCGATCCGGGTGCCGCTGGACCAGTCGGGCGCGGCCGCCGCGGCGCGCTGGAGCGCCCGGTCGGGGTTGCGCGTGCGCAGCGCGCGGGTGATCCGCGTCAGCCGGGTGGCGAACACGAACGCCTCCGCCTGCGCGCCCGCCGCGGTCAGGAACTGCAGGTAGGCGCGCGCGTACGGCTCCATCGAGCCGCTGATGTCGCACAGGAGAACCAGCCTTCTCCGGGCGAGGCGGCGGCGCCGGTGGGCGAGCGCGATCGGGTCGCCGCCCGTGCGCAGCGCGCCGCGCAGGGTGCGCCGCAGGTCGACGCGCGCGCCGCGCCGGTGGCGCTCCCGGCGGCGCGTCAGCCGCGTGGGGGTGGCCAGCTCGATCCGGGTCATCAGCCGGTAGAGCTGCGCCAGCTCGCCGGGCTCGAGCGCGTCGAAGCGCTTGGAGCCCAGCCGTTCGGCGTCGCTGGCGGCGACCGGGACCGGGATCTCGGAGCCCGGCGCCTCCTCGCCGGGCGCGGCCGCGGCGGGCGCGCCGCCGCGCCGCATGCGCGGGTCCGGCGAGGGCGTGTCGCGGCGGGCGTCCTCGCCGCCCGGCCCGGTGTCGCCGCCGACCGCGGCGCCACCGCCCGCGGCGTCGCCGACCGCCGCCTCGCCGCCCGCGGGCGCGCCGGCGCTGCGGGCCTCGTCGCGCCGTTCGTCGGCGTCCACGCGCGCGCCGAAGACGTCGAAGAACACGTGGTCGAACGCCTTCACGTGCGCCTGGTCGGACACCATCACCGCGCGTGCCGTCCAGTACAGCCGCGTCCGCGACACCGGCCTGGTCAGCCGCAGCGCCGCCGCCAGCCGGGCCGAGCGCTCCGCGGTCACGGGCACGCCCGCCTCGTGCAGGCGGCGGCCGAAGGCCGCGACCAGCGGCGCCAGCTCGAGCTCGAACGTCTCGACCTTCATACGAGGCTCTCCAGGCCGGCGGCGCGGACGACGTCCTGGTCGTCGGCGTACTTGAGCACCGAGCCGAGCGTGCGGCCGATCACCTCGGCGTCGAGCTCGGCCACCCCGAGCAGCGCGAGCGCCTTCAGCCAGTCGATCGCCTCCGCGATCCCGGGCGGCTTCTGCACGTCGCCCTCGCGCATGCGCCCGACCGCGGTGACGACCGCGATCGCCAGCGTCTCGTCCGCCCCGCGCACGCGCCGGCGCACGATCTCGACCTCGCGGCGCGCGTCCGGGTAGTCGATCCACTGGTACAGGCAGCGGCGCTTGACCGCGTCGTGCAGGTCGCGCGTGCGGTTGGAGGTCAGCACGATCACCGGCGGGTGGGTCGCCCGGATCGTGCCGAGCTCGGGGATCGTGACCGCCGCGTCGGCGAGCAGCTCGAGCAGGAACGCCTCGAAGTCGTCGTCGGCGCGGTCGACCTCGTCGATCAGCAGCACCGCGGGCCGCGGGCCGGGGTGCTGGAGCGCGCGCAGGAGCGGCCGCGCGACCAGGTACTCCGGCCCGAACAGCGCGTCCTCGGTGAGCTTCGCGTCGGCGGCCTCGGCCAGCCGGATGCTCAGCAGCTGGCGCGGATAGTTCCACTCGTACAGCGCCTCGGAGGCGTCGATGCCCTCGTAGCACTGCAGCCGGATCAGCGGCGTGTCGAGCACCGCGGCCAGCGCCTTGGCGGCCTCGGTCTTGCCCACGCCCGCCTCGCCCTCGAGCAGCAGCGGCTGCGGCAGCCGCAACGCCAGGAACAGCGCGGTCGCCAGGCCTTCGTCGACGAGGTAGTCGACGGAGGCCAGGCGCTGCGCCAGCGTCTCGACGTCTGGGACGAGCCGCTCCACTACTGCGGCGGCTCCGGCCGGCCCTGCATCGCCGCCCACACCCGGGCCGGCGTGCACGGCATGTCGATGTGCTCGACGCCCAGCGGCTGCAGCGCGTCGATGACCGCGTTGACGACCGCGGGCGGGGAGCCGACGTTCGGGGACTCCCCCACGCCCTTGGCCCCGAGCGGGTGGTGCGGGCAGGGCGTGACGGTCTCGCCGAGCTCGAAGTCCGGGCACTCGAGCGCGGTCGGGATCAGGTAGTCCATGAACGATCCGTTGAGGCAGTTGCCCTCCTCGTCGAAGGTGATCACCTCCATCAGCGCGATCCCGATCCCCTCGGCCAGGCCGCCGTGGATCTGGCCCTCGACGATCATCGGGTTGATGCGCACGCCGCAGTCGTCGACGGCGATGAAGCGCCGCACCTTCACGTGGCCGGTCTCGGGGTCGACGTCGACGACCGCGATGTAGGCGCCGTACGGGTAGGTGAGGTTGGGCGGGTCGTAGATGACCTGCGCGTCCAGGCCGCCCTCGAAGCCCTCGGGCAGCGCCTCGCCCGAGTACGCGCGGCGCGTGATGTCGAGGATCGTGACGCCCTGCTCGCGGTCGCCCTTGACGTACCAGCGGCCCTTCTCCCAGGCCAGGTCGTCGGGCGCGACCTCGAGCATCGTGGCCGCGATCGCGCGCGCCTTGTCGCGCACCTTGCGCGAGACGACCGCGACCGCCGCGCCCGACACGGGCGTCGAGCGGCTCCCGTAGGTGCCCAGGCCGTACGGCGACTTGTCGGTGTCGCCGTGGCGGACCTCGACGTCCTCGGGCGGGATCCCGAGCTCCTCGGCGACGATCTGCGCGAACGTCGTCTCGTGCCCCTGGCCCTGGGTCTGGGCCGACAGCGACACCACCGCCTTGCCCGACGGGTGCAGGCGCAGGTCGGCGCCGTCGTTCATCGCCAGCCCGAGGATGTCCATGTGCTTGCGCGGCCCGGCGCCGACGCCCTCGGTGAAGAAGGCCACGCCGATCCCCATCAGCTCACCGCGGGCGCGCTTGGAGGCCTGCTCGCGGCGCAGCTCGTCGTAGCCCGCGAGCTCGAGCGCCACCCGCATCGTCTTGTGGTAGTCGCCCGAGTCGTAGGTCCAGCCCGTCGTGGTCTCGTACGGGAACTGGTCGGCGTTGATGAACGAGCGCATCCGCAGCTCGACCGGGTCGACCCCGAGCTCGAGCGCCAGCGCGTCGACCATCCGCTCGACGAGGTAGACGGCCTCGGTGATTCGGAACGAGCAGCGGTACGCCACCCCGCCCGGCGCCTTGTTGGTGTAGACCGCCTTGACCTTGACGTGCGCGGCCTGCAGGTCGTAGGAGCCGCAGACGATGTGGAAGAAGCCGGCCGGGAACTTCGTCGGCTGCGCGGTCGAGTCGAACGCGCCGTGGTCGGCGATCACGTCCACCCGCAGGCCGGTGATCTTGCCGTCCTTGGCGCAGATCTCCGAGCGCATGATGTAGTCGCGGGCGAACCCGGTCGACATCAGGTTCTCGCTGCGGTCCTCGATCCACTTGACCGGCCTGCCGGCCACGATCGAGCCCGCGATCGCGCACACGTAGCCCGGGTAGACCGGGACCTTGTTGCCGAAGCCGCCGCCGATGTCGCCGCAGCGGATCCGGATCATGTGCTCGGCCAGGCCGGCGACGTGCGCGTAGACCGTGCGGTGCGCGTGCGGCGCCTGGTTGCCGTTGTAGATGTCGAGCTGGCCCGTCTCCGGGTTGAAGTCGGCGATCATCCCGCACGTCTCCAGCGGCGCGGGATGGCAGCGCGGGTAGATGATGTCGCGCTTGACGATCGTGTCGGCCTCGGCGAAGGCCCGGTCGGTCGCCTCCTCGTCGCCCGCCTCCCACGTCGGCGAGGCCAGGTTGTCGACCTGGCCCGGCTTGTCGTCGCGGATCAGCGGCGCCTCGGGGTCGAGCGCCTTGCGCGCGTTGACCACCGCGGGCAGCGGCTCGTAGTCGACGTCGATCAGCTGCAGCGCGTCGCGCGCGATGTACTCGTCGGTCGCGATCACGCACGCGACCTCCTGGCCCTGGAAGCGCACCTTGTCGCCGGCGAGCACGGCCTGCGTGTCGTAGGAGATCGTCGGCATCCAGGCCAGGCCGAGCGTCTCGAGGTCCTTGGCCGTGATCACGGCCGCCACCCCGTCGAGCGCGAGCGCCGCCGACGTGTCGATCGAGTTGATCTTGGCGTGCGCGAACGGCGAGCGCAGGATCGCCGCGTGCAGCATCCCCGGCAGCCGGATGTCGTCCAGGTAGTTGCCCTTGCCGCGGATGAAGCGGGCGTCCTCCTTGCGCTTGAGGCGCCCGAAGCCGATCGGCCGGTCCTCGATCGCGGTCATGTCCGCGCCCTTTCGTGCTCCGCCGCCCAGCGCGTCGCGGCGACGATGTTCTTGTAGCCCGTGCAGCGGCAGATCCCGCCGGAGATCGCCATCCGGATCTCCTCCTCGGTCGGGTCCGGGTTCTCGTCCAGCAGCGCCCGCGTGGTCATCAGCATCCCGGGCGTGCAGAACCCGCACTGCAGCGCGTGGCACTCGTGGAAGCCCTGCTGGATCGGGTCCAGCTGCCCGTCGACCTCGAGTGACTCCACCGTGCGGATCTCGTGGCCCTCGCACATCGCCGCCAGCGCCGTGCAGGACTTCAGCGGCTTGCCGTCCATCAGCACCACGCAGGCGCCGCAGTTGGACGTGTCGCAGCCCCAGTGCGTCCCGGTCAGCCCGGGCGTGTCGCGGATGAAGTGGACGAGCAGCGTGCGCGGCTCGACGTCGCGCGAGACGGGCTCGCCGTTGATGGTGATCGTGACGTTCATGACAGTGCCCGTGCCGCCGCCTTCCGGAGTGCGCGTTTGGTGAGGACGCCCGCGAGGTGGCGCTTGTAGTCGACGGGCCCGCGGCCGTCGGGGATCGGCATGCAGTCCTCGCTCGCGATCGCGCTCGCCTGCTCGAACAGCGCCTCCGACGGCGTCTGGCCGCGCAGCAGCTCCTCCGCGCGGGTGAGGTCGATCGTGGTCAGCCCGACCGCGCTGAGCGCGATCCCGGCGTCGGCGATCGTGCCGCCGTCCAGCCACAGCGCGGCGCTGGCGGCGGCGATCGCCCAGTCGCCGGCGCGGCGCTCGAGCTTCTCGTGCGCGCTGCCCGCGCCCGGGCGGACCTTGAAGCGGACCTGGGTGAGGATCTCGCCGTCCTGGACGGCGGTCGTCCACGGCCCGAGGTGGAACTCGCTCATCGGCACCTCGCGCACGCCGTCCGGGCCGGCGATCGTGACCACGCCCTTGAGCGCGGCGCAGACCGCGGACAGGTCCTCCGCCGCGTCGGCCTGGCACAGCGAGCCGCCGATCGTGCCGCGGTTGCGCACGACCGGGTCGGCGATCACCAGCTCCGCGTCCCGGAAGATCGGGAAGTGCTGCGCGAGCAGCTCGGAGTCGAGCAGCTCCGCGTGGCGGGTGAGCGCGCCGATGTGGATCTCGTCGCCCTGCAGGCGGATGAACTGCAGCTCGGTCAGGTCGTTGATGTCGACCAGCCGGCTCGGGTGCGCCAGCCGCAGCTTCATCATCGGCAGCAGCGAGTGCCCGCCGGCGATCACGCGCGCGTCCTCGTGGGCGCCGAGCGCCGCGAGCGCGCCCTGCAGGCTCGTGGCCCGCTCGTAGTCAAACGGTGCTGGTGTCTGCATCCTCGTAGACCTTCGGGGCGTTGGTGCCGATGATTGGCGAGCGCGTCGGGCGCTCGGCGGCGTAGAGCGCGCGGGCGGCGAGGCTGCCCGCGACGGGGTCGCGCAGGGCGGGGCCGTTCGGGCTGGCCGCGGCGATCGGGGCCTCGCGCCCGAGCCGCGCGAGCGTCAGCGTGCCCTTGGTGTAGACCTCGGAGATCCGCGGCGCCTTGACGCTCGTGCTCTCCGGGAAGTCGCGGAAGCCGGCCTGGCCGGCCCCCGGGTACAGGCCGTCGACGAGGCCGACGGCGTCCTCCATGCCGGCCTTCTTGACCAGCAGGCCCTCGAGCGCGCTGACCGCGGCGTCGAGGTTGGCGTTGATGTCGTCCACGACGGGCGCGACCGGCTCGGTCTTGGTGACGATCTCGCCGACGGCGGCGATCGTGTCGTCGAGGCCCTGCGCGACCTTCTGCAGCGCGACGATGACCGAGACGAGGTAGTAGACGAGCGCGAGCACGATGCCCACGACGCCGATGATCAGGATCACGGCGCCCATCACGCGTCGTCCAGGATCACGTCGAGCGAGCCGCCGTAAGCGGCCACGTTCTCGACCGTTTGCCTGACCTGCTCCTGCGTGGTCAGGAGCAGCGGGACCGCGTCCAGGTCCTTCGAGCCGGCACGGGCGGCGGCGCGGATGCGGTCCACGCTCGCGACGATCGCGTTCGCCTCGGCGAGGACGTTGCGCAGCAGGACCACGACGACGGGCAGCACGACCAGCAGGACGATCAGCCCGATCACGAGCGTCATCGCGGCCTCCTCTCGGCGACGATCGCCGCCTTGGCGCCGATCCCGGGCAGCGCGCCGAGGATCGTGTCGAACTGGGCGTTGATCGCCTTCACGGCGGGCTCGAGCGGCTTCAGGTGCTCGCTCTCGACGGTCTCGAGCGCGGTGGCGAGCGTGTGCAGGCCGGCGGCGATGTTGCGCAGCCGCGTGCGGACCTCGATCAGCGCGGCGGCCAGCACCGCGATCACGACCACCGCGAGCAGGATGGACAGCGCGGTCATACCTTCACCCCGTAGCCGTCGGTGAGCGCGTTCATGTAGCCGTCCTGGACCACGGCCTCCTCGACGATCTTCTCCAGCACGGGCGCGGTGGCTTCGAGCTCCGGGATGTTCGAGGTGTTGGCGGCGACGTCGGTGGCGACGGCCAGCAGCGAGTTGACGCTGCCCTCGATGTCGCGCACCGCGCGGATCAGCAGCAGCAACAGGCCGGCGACGATCAGCGCGGCGACGAGGCCGATGATCAGCGCCAGCGTCCAAGCGCCGTCGTTGGTCATTTGCCGACCGCCACCTTCCTGAGCGCGCGCGCCGCGTGCAGGATGCGCACGCCGGAGTCGTTGATCCGGCCGATGCCCGCGAGCGCGGTCGTCTGCTCGCGCACGCTGCCGACGCCGGCCACGGCCGTCCGCGCCTGCGCGGCGATCCGCTGCGCCAGCAGCACGATCCGGATGACGATCGCGGCCGCCACCAGGATCACCACGACCCCGAGCACCAGCCCCACAGTCCAGCCTGTTGACACCGCTCCTCCTCCTCGTCACCTAAACGTCAGCTAAGGGGACAGTCCCCTTAAGGTTCTCTTTAGCCGCGCGGTCGAGGACGCGCTCCGTCAGGACCGCGGCGACGTGCCGCTTGTACTCCGCGCTGCCGCGCTGGTCGGTGACCGGCTCGCACGCCTCCGCGGCCAGGCGGGCGGCGTGCGCGAAGGCCTCGGCGCCCGGCTCGCGGCCGAGCAGCGACGCCTCCGCCTCGCGCGCGGTCAGCTCGCCGCCGACGGCGGCGAGCGCGATCCCGGCTTCGGCGATCACGCCGTCGTGCAGCCGCAGCGCGGCGCCGGCCGCGACCACGGCCCAGTCGCCGACGCGGCGGTCGACCTTGGCGTAGGCCGAGCCGAGCCCGCGGGGGACGCGGATCTCGACCAGGATCTCGGCCGGCCCGACCGCGGTCTCGTACGGGCCGACGTGGAACTCCTCCATGGTCACGACCCGCTCGCCCGCCGCGCCGCGGATCACGAGCCGCGCCTTGACCGCGGCGCAGACGGCGGACAGGTCCTCCGACGGGTCGGCCTGGCAGAGCGCGCCGCCGATCGTGCCGCGGTTGCGGACGACGGGGTCGGCGATCACGCGCTCGGCGTCGGCGAAGATCGCCGGCAGCGCTGTCGACTCCAGGAGGGCGCGGTGGCGGGTCATCGCCCCGACGCGCACGTGGTCGG
>Ga0182742_1001956_pt1 | contig 24370 bp, 22 predicted proteins | sample eDN5th37CBELigMG_FD_128880 | JGI IMG/M metagenome (GOLD analysis project Ga0182742, IMG submission 128880) | Enriched Miracle-Growth compost microbial communities from Emeryville, California, USA - eDNA 5th pass 37_C BE-Lig MG (version 2)... ...
ACCGTTTCTTAACGGACGAATACCTTTCACAATATAATGATTTTCTAAACCAAAAAAATATTACTTATAAAGAATATGAATGCCAGAGCAGATGCAAAGAATGTAGAGTGAGCGCTTATGCGCTTGTCGACGGGGAATTTGTATCAGCTGAAGATTCAGGCCAATTGCTCGAGAAACTGAAAAAAATAGCAGATGGCAATCAGAAGGAGGCATAAACTATCGGCTTTATTATAGTAGATATTTGCGAAAGCAATTTCATTAATTATCTTGATATAGAAGCAATCCTTGAATCAGAGTATCCCGAAGTGGCAGTGATTAAAAATGACTGTCTTTCTTTTTGCGGTATGTGTGCCCGCCGGCCGTATGCCATTGTTAATGGCAAGCGGATTTTTGCGAAAACGCCTGAAGAGTGTTTAGGATTAATACGTGAACAAATAGAAAAAGAACTAGCTTTTTACAAATAAAAACCTATTTCCAGCATTATTATATTGAAAAATAATGCTGTTTTTAATAAAATTAATTCTATTGTTTATTTTTCTTGCAGTCTTAGTTGCTGAAAAAACGTACAGGAATTGTACTTTAAAATATTTTTTTTATAGGTGGTAAAAGAATAATGGCAAACAATCAACAATATCGTGTGTTATTGTACTATAAATATGTTCTAATCGATAATCCTGAAGAGTTTACTTCACAGCATTTACAGTTTTGTAAGGATCTTGGATTAAAAGGCCGTATCCATATTGCTGCTGAAGGAATAAATGGGACAGTGTCAGGTACGTTTGAACAAACAGAACAGTATATGAAAACGATGAAAGAAGACCCGCGATTCTCTGACATGGTTTTCAAAATTGATGAGGCTGACGGCCATGCGTTTAAGAAAATGAATGTCCGCCACAGAAGTGAAATTGTTTCTCTCCGTCTTGAGGATGATGTGAATCCAAATGAATTAACAGGAAAATATTTGGAGCCAAAAGATTTCTTTAAGGCCATGAAAGAACCAGAAACAGTTGTTATTGATGCGAGAAATGATTATGAATATGATTTAGGCCATTTCCGGGGAGCTATCCGTCCGGATATTAAGGCTTTCCGTGATCTGCCAGAATGGATTAGGGAAAATAAAGAGCAGTTTGAAGGCAAAAAAATCCTTACTTACTGTACAGGAGGCATTCGCTGTGAGAAGTTTTCCGGCTGGCTCGTAAAAGAGGGCTTTGAAGATGTCGGACAGCTTCATGGCGGAATTGTCACTTACGGGAAGGATCCTGAGGTACAGGGTGAATTATGGGATGGCCAGTGCTATGTGTTTGACGAAAGAATTGCTGTGCCGGTCAACCAAAAAGAACATGTGATTGTCGGAAAGGATTATTTTTCAGACGAACCATGTGAGCGCTATGTTAACTGTGCAAATCCAGAATGCAATAAACAAATTCTATGTTCTGAAGAAAATGAGCATAAATACCTTCGAGGGTGCACACACGAATGCAGAGTTCATCCTAGAAATCTGTACGTAAAAGAACACGAATTAACAGAAGAGCAAATTGCTGAGCGGTTAAAAGAAATTGGGGAAGAATATCCAGTGCTTGGTTAAGGTAGAAAAAACACTTTTGTAATTAATTTTACAAAAGTGTTTTTTTTGTTATGCTGTTTTCTTTGCTCTGTCTATATTCTGATCTCCTGCAGCATGTTCAATGTATCTGGCTATAAAAGCACCAACCGCTAAGGACCAAACAGGTGCACTAATATTTAAAATAGTAATATTGGAGAATGCAATTATAAAGGCAAACGCTGCGCTTGTTTTCATTGTTTGATTGGAAAACCCTTGATATAAACTATTCCCAAACACACCAATGAGGGAAAAACCCACAATGATGGAGATGAATTCCTTTGGAAGCCCCTGAATAATCGGGATCAGTTTCCATGACAATAGTCCGAATGAGGTAAGCATTACACCTGTGACAACGGCTCCCATATAGCGCTTTTCCTTTGGTCCAGCCTCCTCGTCTGAGCAGATTACAGTTGCCATTCCTGCTATATTTGCAGACTGTCCGCCAAACAATCCAGCGATGATGGAAGCTAAGCCGCTAAGTGAAATAACTCGATTAACAGGCGTGTTATATTTATTTTGTTCCAAGGCCCCAACAGCAACGGCTGCATCATTACTTAAGATGAGAAGGGCAAGTGGTATGGATACAGATAGAAAGCTTATCAAATGAAACTCCGGGGTAAAAGGGTGCGGAAAAATGATTCCTGAAGCCCAGTCACCGCTATGTATTGGAGTGGTAAGGATAAACATGATAAAGCCGGTTACGATTGCAGCAAAAGCAGGCGGCATCTTAGTCTTCCATTTGCTAAAAATAAAAAAGGCCATTAAAGAAATAAGCCCAACGGTCAAAAGCTGGCTGATTGAAATAACAAAGCTTATCATATATTTAGTAATCATTCCTGCAAGCATGGCAGAAATGATTTCCTTTGGAACTAATTTGATTAGTCTTGAGAAAAATCCAAGTAAACCAATAAGCAACATGAAAATTCCCGATAATAGATAGGCCCCAATGAATTCATGAAAGCTGAATTGATAGGAAACGGCTGCAAGAAAGGCTACGCCGGTCAGGGAATGCCCGCCAACAATAGGGATCCGATAATAGAGTGGAAGAAAGATCCCAAACAATCCCCCAAACACATAGACAGAAAAAATCCATAAAACTGTCTGTTCCATCGTAAAACTGCCATTGGAAGCTGCTTCAAGGATCAGTGCGGTTGGCCCAGTAATAATAAAAATTCCAGCCACCAGACCAGCTGCTATATTTTTATGGTTAAGATCTTTAAAAGGAATTTTAACCTTCTGCCAACCAGGATTTTTGGGTGAATTACTCATTTTTCTCCCCCTTTTTCTTCAACATTTTAATCTTTTATTCTATTATTTTGTTTCAAATTACCAATAATTAAGGTGATGGTCAAATTTTATAACTGAAATATCATACTTTACAAAATATTATAATCATTTATATAATTATAAGAGTTATTGGAATATTTAATATAAAGGAGTGATCTTATTGGGAATTTTGATAAATGAACGACTTGCAGATGGCCGTATTGCGTTGCTGAAAATTAATAGACCAGATTCTATGAATGCACTGAATACTGCATTGGCTCTGGAATTTATTGATGCTCTTGAAAATATTGAGGAAGATCAGCGTGTGCGAGTAATTGTCATCACTGCAGAGGGGGAAAAGGCCTTTTGTGCGGGCGGTGATCTGAAAGAAAGAAAAGGAATGACAGAGGAACAGTGGTTCAAGCAGCATAGGATTTTCCAAACGATGTATCGCAAAATCAGAGAGGCTAAACAGCCAGTTATATCTGTTGTAAATGGATTTGCCCTTGGCGGAGGGTGTGAGCTTGCGCTAACAGGCGATATTATATATTCAGTTCCAACTGCGAAATTTGGATTGCCGGAGGTGAAGCTTGGGATTATTCCAGGTGTAGGGGGAACACAGACAATTGGCCGGTATTTGCCTAGAAGTATTGCTATAGAGCTCCTTTTGACTGGAGATTTTATAAGTGCAGATGACGCCCTTAAATATGGCATGATCAGTAAAGTTGCCCCATATGAGGAAATTTTTCAGCATGCCTTATCACAGGCGCAAAAAATTGCGGATAACTCACCGCTAGCAGTCAGAATGGCGAGAAAGGCATTTAATAAAGGAATGGATATGCCTCTTGAAGAGGGAATTGACTATGCGCTTCAGCTTTATGCTAGATTAACACATCATGATGACCGGGTTGAAGGGGTCAATGCGTTTAACGAAAAAAGAAAGCCAAATTTTAAGGACCCTGTTGAATAAAGTAATGGGAGTGTGCAGCTAAAAAAGTGCACACTCCTTTTAATTTTCTGAAAAATAAATTGACTGAACAATTCGAATATAATAAAATCAAATAGCGGAACAACATTCCATCTAATAGAACAGAAGGGATACCAAGTTACATGAGTGAAAAAAAGGATAATGGCGTAATCCCAAAAGTATTTAAAATTTTATCTGCTTTTATTGATGAATCCGATCAATGGGGTGTTCGAGATCTGGCCAGCCATCTTGATTTGCCAATCAGTACCTTGCATAGGTTTCTTAAAAGCCTGCAGGACCAAGGCATGCTTGAGTACAATCCAGATACGCGAAAATATCAAATTGGAATGGAGTTATATCGAATTGGCTCTGTGTTATCAACAAAATTCGATTTTAAAAAAATCGCACAGCCATTTTTAAAAAGTTTTGTTAATAAATTTGATGAAACCATTTGTTTAGTTCTTTATCACAAGAAGTACAAAAAAGTAATGTTTTTGGATCAAGTAGTAGGTTCTTCACCCTTTCAATACGTCATTAATATTGGCGATCTCCAGCCGGTCCCATATGGTTCCAGCGGCAAATCAATTATGGCTTATTTGGAACGTGAGGAAGTGGAACAAATACTTAATCTGGAATCCTTTGATACCCATCAAAAAAATAAAATAATTAAGGAACTAAAGGAAATCAGGGAGGAGGGGGTAGCATTTAGTTTTGGTGAGAGGGTAGAAGGAGCAAGGGGAATTGCAGCACCAATTTTTGATTCGTCAAAGTCTCCAATCGGTTCAGTAATCTTTGCTTCACCCATTAAAGATTTAGAAGAAAAATATGAAATGGAACTTTCCCAAGAAATTCAAGCCATTGCGTTAAAGATCTCTAAACAGCTAGGCTACGCAGAAGAGTAATGTAAATGAAAGGATGATAATTCTGTGAAGACAATCGTGGATTGGGCTGATAAAGAGCTTAAGGATGTTACTGAAAATACGAAAGAACATGTGAAAAAATCGATCATTGATTTTTTTGCCGTATCCATTGCAGCCTTAGACGAACCGCTGTATAAAAAAATTGTTCAGTATGTCAAGGATACCGGCAAAGGGGAGGTACCGATACTTGGAACCAATACAAAAGCTGGTGCGCAGCATGCAGCCCTGGCACTCGGTGCTTTAAGCCATGCCATTGATTATGATGATATTTCTGCCTATCAAATTGGCCATCCGACAGTTGTCCTTGGTGCCATACTATTTACATTGGGCTATGAAGCAAAAAGCAGCGGAAAAGAAATATTTGAAGCCTATGTTGCTGGGTACGAGGTGATTGCCAGGATCTCAAAAGGGGCAGCTAGAACCCAGTATGAAAAGGGATGGCATACAACCGCGACAATCGGAGCCATTGGCGGAACCATTGGTGCTGCTAGATTATTAAAATTAGATAAAGAACAGACTGCTAATGCTTTAGGAATCGCTTGCTCATTAGCATCAGGGGTACGCTCCAATTTTGGAACAATGACCAAACCTCTTCATGCTGGCTGGGCTGCTGGCAATGCCATATTTGCAGTTAAGATGGCCCGTAACGATTTTGATTCTTCTATAGACGCCTTTGATGGTACGAATTCTTATCTTTCGGCATTTGGGGGTCAATTGGACGCTGATGCATGGGATCAGGCTAAACTTTTCATTGATGAGGGATTAATATTAAAACCTTATCCTTCATGCGGCTTAACGACAAGAATTATTGATTGTGGAATAGAACTTCATCCAAGAGTTAAAAATCGTATTGACGAAATTCGTTCTATTAGATGTCTAGTATCGCCTCTTACTTTAAAAGTATTGAAATACCCAAGACCAGCCTCAGGTTTAGAAGCGAAATTCAGCTTAGAATATTGCGCCGTTCAGTCAATCATAAGCGGTGAAATGAAAATCCAGCACTTTACCGATGAACATCTCCAAGACGATCCTACATATAAAAAATTAATCGAAAAAGTGAAATATGAAGTTCCAGAGGATATGGAACAATTTTTAGAGTTTGGCGAGGAGTATTCCTCCATCATCATTGAATTTCAAAATGGCGAAATAGAAGAAAGCAAAATCGCAAAGCCAAAAGGATACCCGCAAAATCCGCTTACAGATGTTGAACTTAAGGAGAAATTTAAAGATTGTACAAAAGAGTATATAAATGATGTCGATCAGGAGATTTTATACCAAAAAATCTCAGATTATTCAGATACTGTCGATATCTCAAAGCTTGTTGATGAAATAAATGCAAAGATTATTGAAAAGGGTCTCATTCAAATAAATTAAGGAGGAAACAAGAATGATAGTGAAAAAGAATAGTAAACTCATATATTTATTAATGGCGATCGTTCTAGTGATTGTCAGCGGCTGCAGCAACTCATCTTCCACTGCTGAAAGTGATACAGATAAACCAGCCGAAGGGAAAGGCAAAACAGAGACGATTAAAGTTGCGTATAATTTGCCGCAGGAACATGCTGTTGGTCTGTTTTTTGAAACAATGGCGGAGGAAATTGAAAAGAATACAGCTGATACTTCTATTAAGCTAGACGTACAAACTTTTCCTAACGGGCAGCTGTATACAGATGCAGATATTCCTGATGCACTTAGCATGGGCGGGGTTCATATTGCCCAATTAAACTCAGGTTTTATTGCTGGAAAACAGGCTGCACCATTACGGGTTATCGATCTTCCATTCCTATTTGAAAATTGGGAACAGGTATGGACAGCTGAGGATGGAAAATATGGTGAATTATTTGCTGAGCACTTGAAGAAATTCGATATGGAAGTTTTAGGATGGCCAGCATATGGCACAGTTGAAATTTTTGGGAACTTCCCTATTCATGTGCCAGATGACATTAAAGGCAAAAAGATGAGAGCCTTCGGTCAAGGGGCATCACTTCTTCTTGAAGAAATGGGAGCATCACCAGTAAGCATGAGTTCTCAGGAAATATATCAGGCAATGGAGCACGGCACGATTGATGGACATACTACTGGCCCTTCATCTGTAGTTGATCGGAGTCTGTATGAGGTGACCTCTCATGGTACGGATATGGGGTTAAGTCACTTGTCATTCCAAGCGGTGGCAAACCTAAAGTGGTTTAATGATCTTCCATCAGATGTACAGGAAGCTGTAAGAAAGGCTGCAAAAACAGCAGAAAAAGTTGCACGTGACACTGTAAAAAAGGATGAAGAAGAATATAAGAAAAAGTTGGCTGAACTTGGGGTTGAGTTATACAAACCAACCGATGCGGAAAGAGAAGAGTGGCTTAAAGGAGCAGAAAAGCGTTATCAGTCCTATCTGGATGAAACGGGAGAAGCTGGGCAGGAATTCCTTGATGCTGTAGAGGAAGCAAAAAAATAATTTATTGTTGGTTCTGCAGTGCGGTTATGTAAATAACTGCTCTTGCAGGACCACATTTGCTAGAGAGCAGGTGACTTGAATTGAGCAAATTAGTAAATTTGATTATTAAGTTTGAGAAAATATTTCTATACATTTCTGGAGCTTTCTTAGGAATTTTGGCGTTGAGTGTATTTTATGAGGTTATCTCCAGGTACGTATTTAATCATCCAACCATTTGGGCAAATGAAATTTCGACTTACCTGCTGCAATTTCTTGTTTTTTTTACAATGGGATTTTTATTAATTGAGGGTGAGCACATTCGTGTCACTTTTTTAATAGAAAGGCTGAAAGGGAAAACTAGAAAAGCATTAGAAATGATTAATGTATCACTTGTGTTTATTTTCGCCTATGTCCTTATTGTTTATGGCTATAAGTTTACACTGAATGCATATACACGAGGAATGGCATCGCCGACGCTTTTAGAGGTTCCGCTCTGGATTCCGTATTCATTTATTCCATTAGGAGGCGTATTATTAGCCCTTGCCGCGGTATGTGCAATTATAAAAATAGGCATCTCTCCTAATATTGAGGAGGGTATGAAATGATCTCATTAAGTTCAGTAGCTGTTTTAATCGGAGTTCTATTTCTTTTGCTGATCATCGGTGTTCCTATTTCTTTTGCCCTGGGTTTATCAGGGATAATTACCATAATTACTATGATGGATACGATGTATCTAAATCAGATACCGTTAACACTGTATGGATCGTTATCCGAGTTTATTTTCGTGGCTATTCCTCTGTATGTGCTGATGGGTGAAATTTTATTTCAAGGAAAAAGCGGTCAGCGCCTTTTTTCTGCCACCAAAGCTTGGATGCACAATATCAAGGGGGGAACAGGGGCAGCAAGTGTTATTTCCTACACCTTTTTCGCAGCCATTGTTGGCTCAAGTATGACATCTGTACTAACCATTGGGAAAATTGCTATTCCTGAAATGATTAAGGAGAAATACTCTAAAGAATTGACCTATGGATTGTCTGCCATTGGCGGATCCTTGGGCATTCTTATTCCTCCAAGTATCCCGCTTATTATTTATGCATCATTAAGCGGTGCGTCACCGGGGAAATTATTTATGGCTGGGATCATCCCAGGACTAGCCATTGCCTTATTATTAATTATTTGGGCTATGATTAATGCACCCAAAACATCGGAACTCCCAAGTCTTGAATGGACGGAAAGAAGAAAAATCACCCTATCCGCTATCCCCGAATTTCTTTTGCCTATTTTAGTTTTAGGCGGAATTTATGCAGGGATATTTACACCGACTGAAGCCGCTGCGGTAGGGGCTGTTTATGCCTTATTTATTACTCTATTTATTCATAGAAGCATCAAGTTTAAAGACATTTTACCCATTTTGGTAGATTCAGTTAAAACTTCTTCCATGCTTTTATCTATTGTTCTTGGGGCATTGGTATTTGGAGCAGCACTTACTTTGATTGGTCTGCCTCAATATCTTTCTTCAGCAATTATGGATCTGGACGTTGCCCCTTGGGTGATCTTGCTGATAATGAATTTGATTTGGCTTATTATGGGATTTTTCCTTGAGGTAGTATCCATCATGTTAATCACAACACCTATATTCTTCCCGATTGCTGTGGCATTAGGATTTGACCCAATATGGTTCGGGATTATCATGGTTCTTAATATGGAATTAGCCGTGATTACACCGCCAATCGGCATGAATTTATTTGCCATAAAGTCTTTGGTTCCAAACGAAAGTATGGGCACGATTATCAAAGGTACCTTGCCATTTTTAGTATTTGTAGTCATTGTACTTGCCCTTGTTTGGATATTCCCGTCAATTGCACTTGTTCTAACTTAAATAGGAATGGAGGAGATTCAAATGACAGGACCATTGCATGGTGTCAGGGTAGTGGATATAACAACAAACATTTCGGGACCCACGCTAACAATGATTTTAAGTGATTTGGGTGCAGAAGTAATCAAAATCGAGCGCCCGGGTTCTGGGGATGAAACGAGAAAAATGGGGCCGTTTAGGGAAGGAAATGACGGCTCTTTCTTTTTACAGCTAAATCGGAATAAGCACTCGATTGTTATTGATTTAAAGCAGGAAAAAGGAAAGGAAATAGTTAAAAGATTTATTGAAGATGCGGATGTATTTGTTGAGAACTTTCGCTATGGAAAGGCTGAAAGTCTTGGGTTAGGGTATGAACAATTAAAATCTATTAACCCGGGTTTAATCTATGCTTCTATTAATGCTTATGGCTTAAAAGGCCCTGATAAAGAAAAGCCTGGATACGATGCCATTATTCAAGCTAATTCAGGTTTGATGGGGATTAATGGGGCAGCGGATAGTGATATGTCGAGAATTCCTGTATCGATTTTGGATCAAGGAAGCGCCCTATGGGGGGCCTTGGGTGTTGTAAGTGCATTACTTTCCCGCAGTCAGACGGGAAAAGGGCAAAAGGTTGATACGTCCCTTTACGAAACAGGCTTATTTTGGGCTAGCTACCACCTGATGGCCTATCAGTTTACGGGCAAAGACCCTGTTAGAATGGGCTCCAACCATGCTGCTTTTACACCTTACGGGGTATTTCAAACAGGAACACAGCCAATCATGATTGGAGTTTCAAATGATCGATTATTTGGTAAGCTGTGTAAAGTCCTTGGAAAGCCAGAATGGGTAAATGATCCAAGGTATCAGAATAATCCGAAGCGGGTGCAAAATCGGCATGTGCTAAATTATGAGATTGAAATGTTATTAAAGGGGCATACGGCAGAATACTGGATTGACAGGCTTGATAGAGAAGGGGTACCTGCTTCGATTATAAATAAAATATCAGATGTTGCATCAAGCAAACAGACAGAGGAATTAGGGATGTTCCAATCTGTTGAACACTCGATTATTCCAGATCTTTCACTAATTCGTTTGCCGCTTACTCTATCAGAAAACAATCTATCCATTAGAAAGTCCCCTCCACTTTTAGGAGAGAATACACGCAGTATCCTGGCAAATCATGGATATGATGAAGCAGCAATAACTCAGCTAATTGAAACTGGGGTAGTAAGTGATATCGTTCAACAAGGCACATCCTGATTTGAAAAATATTTAAAAATATATTGACAGTGATTAAATGAGATGGCATAATCCTTTATATAATTTGAATCTTATCAATTAAATAAATGTTTTCTTATCAAGAGCAGGCGGAGGGATGAGCCCTATGAAGCCCGGCAACCGACTCAAGTGTTGAGCACGGTGCTAATTCTCACAACGGTAACGTTGACAGATAAGAAGTCGTTTTTTTCGTGAAAACCTCTTCTTATTTGAAGAGGTTTTTTTGATGGAATTTTTTATAAAAGGGGGATAAACATTGAGTCAAGTTACAGCTGTATACCGATTAATTGCTGACAGGGAAAGCTTGCATAAAAAGGGAGAAGGTATTGCGCTGGGATTAACGGTTGGTTCTTGGACCGATCTTCCCCTGCTTGAACAAGAGCAACTAAAAAAGCACAAGGGCCATGTAGAAAAAATCAAGGAAATTGGCGAGGATCCTTCTACAGGAAAAGTGATTGCCGAATTTCATATCAGCTTTCCTGGAGGCAATTATTCCCATGACCTTTCAGCCATTTTAACAACCGTATTTGGCAAGCTGAGCTTAGATGGTGCGGTAAAATTAATAGATTTAAAGTTTGATGATGAACTGTTAAGAGGATTCCCTGGACCAAGATTCGGAATCAATGGAATCCGAGAAAAGCTAAATGTCTATGATCGTCCGCTTGTGATGAGTATTTTTAAAGGGGTCATTGGCAGAGATATGAACTATCTCCTGGATCAGCTGCGGGAGCAAGCACTAGGCGGTGTAGATTTAGTTAAAGATGATGAAATTCTTTTCGAAAATGAGCTAACCCCATTTGAAAAAAGGATAACCGAAGGAAAGAAGGTTTTGGACCAAGTATATGAGGAGACCGGCCATCGCACTTTATATGCTGCGAATCTTACAGGAAGAACCTTTGACCTCAAAGAAAAAGCCCGAAAAGCAAAGGAATTAGGCGCAGATGCCTTGTTATTCAATGTCTTTACTTATGGACTGGATGTGCTTCAGGCTCTAAGGGAAGATGATGAAATTGGCTTGCCAATAATGGCTCATCCAGCATTTAGCGGTGCTTTTACATCTTCAGAAAAATATGGGTTATCCCATTCACTGTTACTTGGAAAATTAGTACGTTTATCCGGTGCCGACTTTTCTTTATTCCCATCACCATACGGAAGTGTAGCATTGGAGCGGGATAAGGTTATTAAAGTAAAAGAGGAGCTAACAAAAGATTCTTCTCCGAGAAGGGCTTTTCCAGTACCATCTGCAGGAATTCATCCAGGATTGGTACCGCTCTTAATATCAGATTTCGGAAACGACTGTGTCATTAATGCAGGCGGCGGTGTTCACGGACATCCGCAGGGGGCAAAGGGCGGCGGGAAAGCTTTTCGCCAGGCAGTCGAAGCTGTACTTAGCAGCATTCCATTAGATCAAGCAGCACAGTATCCTGAACTTCAGGAAGCTATTAAGCTTTGGGGATGGAAGGAGCCTGTAAAATCATGATTAAGCCTGTTATTTTCTGTGACTTCGATGGCACGGTCACAAAAAAGGACAATATTATCAGCATCATGAAGCATTTTGCACCGCCAGGATGGGAGAGATGGAAGGACGGGGTGCTATCCCGTTCGATTAGTATTCAGGAAGGGGTAGGAAATATGTTTTCCCTTCTTCCTTCCGCATTGAAAAAAGACATTATTGATTTTGTAATAGACACAGCAGAAATAAGAGATGGATTTGGTGAATTTATTCAATTTGCGAAAAAACAAAGTATTCCGATCTATATAGTCAGCGGAGGCATTGACTTTTTTGTTAAGCCAATGCTTGAATCTTTTGCTTCCATCGATGGGATTTACTGCAACGAGGCAGATTTTTCAGATGAAACAATAAAAATTCATTGGCCTTATGATTGCGATCGGCATTGTCCAAATCAAAACTGCGGCTGCTGTAAACCAAGCCTGATTCGAAAATTGGCTGGTGAGGATTCCCATGTAATTGTTATCGGCGATTCAGTGACAGATGTAGAGGCAGCAAAGGTAGCCGATACAGTGATTTCGCGGGATTACTTGTCTAAGACATGTGATGATATGTCCATCCCGCATCATTCATTTGAAACGTTTTATGATTGCATCAACATTTTAGAAGACCTGCAAAAAAGTGCAGTTGGAAAATAAATGGAAGGACAAGGGGCCTGTCCCTCTGTCCTTAAGAAAGGAGGAAAAATAGATGAGTCTCATTGTTTCTCGACTTCAAGAACTGTCTGAGATTAAGGAAGAGTTAGCTGAACGGGATTGGTTTATGGGAACGAGCGGCAATTTAGCGATTAAAGTTCAGGATGATCCGCTTCAGTTTTATGTGACGGCTAGCGGAAAGGATAAGCGTAAAAAGACAAAGGATGACTTCCTGCTCGTTGACGGGTGGGGAAATCCTGTTGGAAGCACAAGTGTAAAGCCTTCGGCTGAGACTCTTCTTCATTGCGAAATTTACCGAAAGAGCAATGCCGGCTGCAGTCTCCATGTCCATACGGTTGCTAATAACGTTATTTCGGAGTTATATGGCGATCAAGGGCAGGTCACATTTAAAGGGCAGGAGCTGATTAAGGCCTTTGACCGATGGGAAGAGGATGCAAAATGGGCTATTCCAATTATCCCTAACCATGCTCATATTCCAGCACTCGCAGAAGCACTTGCTCCGTATGTAGATGATGACAAAGGGGCAGTCCTGATAAGAAATCATGGAATTACGGCTTGGGGCAAAGATGCATTCGAAGCAAAGAAAGTGCTAGAAGCATGCGAGTTTTTATTTCAATATCAGCTGGCGCTCATGCAAGCCAAAGCGTCGCTTAATACAAAGGCAACATTGGGTTTTTAATATTTTTAATTTTGGCTATGTTTAAGTTGAATATTGGCTATAAGCGCTTAGTTGATTGGAGTGGAAGGCGCGAAGACTCCTGCGGGAGTGCGGGACAGGGGAGACCCCGCAGGAGCGTTAGCGACGAGGAGGCTTCCCGAACCGCCCTAAGGTGCGCGTTGCGCCTGGAACGGAAATCAACGGCTAAGTATTAGAACCTTAATCTTACATTAATTAGGAGGAATTAACATGACAACAATTAAAATTCAAGGAACAAACGAGGTAATTGATAATCAAGAGGAAGTGATTTCTTTTCTAAAGGAGCAGGATGTTATTTACGAACAATGGGATATTGCCAAATTACCTGCAGATTTACAAGAAAAATATATTTTAAGTGATGAAGAAAAACAAGCCATTTTAGCTGCTTTTGACAATGAAATAAAGGATATTTCTGCCCGCCGCGGATATAAAGCCTGGGATGTTATTTCCCTTGCTGAACATACGCCAAATCTAGATCAGCTTTTAGAAAATTTTCAGCGCGAACATCATCATACGGACGATGAGGTTCGATTTATCGCAAGCGGCCATGGGGTGTTTATCATCCAAGGAAAAGACGAAAGGTTTTTTGAGGTTCATTTAAATCCTGGCGATCTTATTTCCGTTCCCGAAGGTGTACGCCATTACTTTACATTAGCAGAAGACCGCAAAGTGGTTGCTGTACGAATCTTTGTTACGGAAGAAGGATGGGTGCCTGTTTACGAGGAAACTACTGCAGGCTGATTTTAAGTAACCCCTTTAGCCCATCAGGTAAAAAACAAGGCTTACCTGATGGAAATGTAAAACAAAATGAAAATAAGGGAGTAAATAAAATGAGAAAAGTACTAAAGAATATAGCGATTTCCAGCTTGGCCTTATCGCTGCTATTAACTGGATGTTCTTCAGGAGAAAAAGCGTCAAAAGCAGAGGAAAGCAAGAATACAGCCATCGAGAATGTCCCAGAGAGATTTGCCAATGGGGATGATGTAAAAATTAAGGTCATCCGCAAAATTGGCGGGGACGATCATACAGCGCAATTTTTGGCCGGCGCGAAAAAAGAGGGAGAAGATCTTGGGTTTAAAGTAGATGTATTCACAGCAAACGGTGATTCTGCCAAATTCCATGATGCAATCGCCCAAGCAGCTAACCAGGATTACGATGGTGTCATCATTTCGCATGGTGATGATGCTGCTACTGCAGATGCTGTGAAGGACCTTGTAGAAAAAGGAAAAGAAGTAGTTGCCTTCGATTCCATCGATGAATTAAAAAATATTGAAGGTGTGACACTGACTTCACAGGATGATCAAGCTTTAGCTACCTTGGCATTAGACCAGCTAATCAAGGATTTTGATGGAAAAGCAAACATTGCCTATCTATGGGTAGATGGATTTCCGCCAATGGTTCGCCGCAATGCGGTCTATGAAGCTAAGCTGAAAGAAAACCCTGAAATAAAAGAGCTTGAAAGATTCGGAGTAGCATCTGCTGATACATCAGGACAAACACAGAATGCTGTGCAGGCGATGCTGAATAAATATCCAAAAGGAGAGCTTGATGCAATCTTTGCAACATGGGATGCCTTTGCCATCGGTGCTGCCCGTGCCATTAAAGAGGCTGGCCGAGAAGAAGTAAAAATCTATGGAATTGATGTTTCAAACGCAGATTTGCAAATGATCCAGGAAAAAGGCAGCCCATGGCAATATACAGCTGCAGTCGATCCAGCGCTTATTGGAAAAATTGATATGAGAATTTTAGCGAAAAAGCTTGCTGGTGAGGACACTCCACAGGAATATGCCTTAAACGCTAGCCTGATTTCTCAAAAAGAATTATCAGCATCGCAAAACCCTATAAATATGGAAAGTCTGTCAAAGGTTATTTCCGGCTGGGGTGAATCAGCGGATTTTGAAGAAGACTGGATGAAAAAGCTGAAAGAGCATTATCAGAAATAATGGCCAGTTTTAACAGTGAAGGGAATGACTGCAGCAATGATTGAAATGAGAAATATCTCAATTGATTTCCCTGGTGTCGCTGCTTTAAAAAATGTGCATTTTCAAATTGAAAAAGGTAAAATCCAGGCGCTGATTGGCGCTAATGGCGCGGGAAAATCAACCTTAATGAAGGTGCTATCAGGTGCCTATGACCACTACCGTGGGGACATTTATTTTAACCAGAACAAAGTAGATATCCGAACGCCTAAAAAAGCAAAAGAGCTTGGCATACAAATGGTCTACCAGGAGGTTGACACGGCCTTAGTTGGAAATTTAACTGTCGGCGAGAATATTATGCTTGAACAGATGGTTCATCAAATGGGCAAAAGACAATGGATTAATTGGAAGACGGTTCATAAAGAGGCTGCTAATATTTTGGCAGATTTGAAGGTTGATATTCCAACCAATAGGCTTATCCAAGAACTTACATTAGCCGAAAAACAAATGGTTGTGATAGCAAGAGCCATTTCCAATCAGTGCAAATGCCTGATATTAGATGAACCGACCGCCCCATTAAGCCAAAACGAAACAGATGAGCTCTTCAGGCTGATTCGCCTTCTTAAAGAAAAGGGTGTAGCGATTATCTTTATTTCCCATCGGCTGCCTGAACTATTCGAAATATGTGAAGCAATAACTGTGATGCGAAATGGCGAAATTGTCATGGCTGAAAAGACCGAGATCACCTCTCCAAAAAGCGTTATCGAGCATATGCTTGGTAAATCATTAGGTGAACAATACCCTCTAAGAAAGCCGGAGATTGGGAGAACCGTGTTAGAGACAGTAGCATTTTCCGACGGGGATATAGTTAAAAATCTGAGTATCCATATGAGAAAAGGTGAAATTGTGGGTCTAGCCGGACTTGTAGGAGCCGGAAAAACTGAGATTTGCAAAGCTTTGTTTGGTGCGGCGCCGAAGTATTCCGGTGAAATTATCATTCGCGGTAAAAAGGAAAAATTTCAATCCCCAGCCGATGCTGTTCATGCAGGAGTGGCTTTGGTTCCCGAGGAGAGAAGGAAAGAAGGATTGGTTGTTTCTGAGTCTGTAGCAGTCAATCTAAGTGTTTCTGTTTTGAAAAGATTATCCAAGATCTTTGGGCTGATCCAATTTCAAGATGAGAAAAGAGAGGCTAATGATCTTATTAATCGATTAAATATTAAAACCCCATCACCTGACACGAAGGCAGAGAGTTTGTCCGGAGGAAATCAGCAGAAGGTGGTCATTGGAAAGTGGCTGGCAGGAGAGTCGGAAATTTACATTTTTGACGAACCGACAAAGGGAGTAGACGTCGGAGCGAAAAGAGAAATATTCCAGCTCATAGCTGACCTTGCTGCACAGGGAAAATCGGTGCTATATGCTTCCAGCGAACTGTCAGATATCCTTGGGATGACAGACCGGGTCTATGTCATCTATGACGGAAAAGTGGTAAAAGAGCTGGAAACAGCATCAACGAACGAGCAAGAACTTTTATATTATTCTACAGGAGGAAAATAAATGGCTGCACAACAAAACCTCTTGGAAAAAAAGCAATCTGTGAATAGGCCTTTTAAGCTGTTTGATTTCCTATATAAATATGGAACCATTATTACTATTTTTTTGCTTGTCATTGTATTTACGGCAGCAAATCCTGCTTTTATCGATGGAAGCAATATTGTTAATATCCTTCGCTCCATTTCCATTGTAACGATTATTGCAATCGGAGTGACCATCTCTTTATCTGTCAATGGATTTGATTTATCGGTAGGGTCAACAGCCTCGGTCGCCAACGCGATTGTGATTTCCATGTTTGTCTGGTATTCACAAAATCTGTTTACTGCTCTAGCGGCTGGTATGGCAGCTGCCTTGGCTGTGGGTCTATTGAATTCTGCCCTGATTGTAAAAATGAAAATTCCAGATATGCTGACTACCCTGGCGATGATGTTCATTATTCAGGGCGTCGCTTTAACTTATACGAAGGGAGCAACGATTACACAAAATATGATCATGCCTGATGGTTCATATGCCACGGGGACAATAAGCCCGGCATTTGCAAAAATCGGCCAGGTTCCGTGGATTATTTTGATTATGATTGTTATTGTCATCGTTGTTCATATCTTTTTAAACTATACAAAGCATGGAAGGTATATGTATATGATCGGCGGGAATGCTGAGGCTGCCAGACTGTCGGGCATCCCTGTAAACAAATATAAAATGCTCGCATATCTGTTATCTGCCCTTTGTGCAGGCGTTGGAGGAACTGTTCTTGCTGCCAGGGTGATGACAGCTGAAATAAACGCTGGAGCGCCCTACTTAATGGATTCAGTTGCCGCAGCATTTATTGGGCTGTCTGTTCTTGGAGCCGGAAAACCTAATGCATTTGGCACATTTATTGGAGCGGTCTTGATTGGCCTTTTACAAAATGGCCTTGTCATGATGTCAGTGCCCTACTATGCGATGGATATTGTAAAAGGTGCTGTGTTAGTTTTTGCTCTCGGCCTAACCTACTATAGACAAAAATAAAGGAGGGAATAAGAATGCGAGATTTTACTTCCGGTTATTTTACAATGAACGAAGAGGATGCTGTTGAGTATGCACAAGTACAGCTCAGCTTTTTTGAAACCGGTGCAAAATTGGAATGCCGTGAAATCGGTGATGGGAATTTAAATTATGTTTTTAGAATCGTAGATCATGAGACTGGCAAATCCGTTATTATTAAACAGGCTGGCCCTGTAGCTCGGATTTCTGATGCCTTTAAAGTATCGCCTGACCGCAATCGAATTGAAAGTGATATTTTAAAACTTCAGGGTGCATTAGTAAAGGGGTTAGTTCCGGAAATTTATCATTACGACCCCATTATGAACTGCTGTGCCATGGAGGATTTGTCAGACCATGAAATCATGCGAACAGCCTTATTAAAGCATAAAAAATTCCCATTGTTTGCCGAGCATATAACTGACTTTCTGGCAAATACACTGCTTTTAACCTCCGATGTTGTCTTAAATCATAAGGATAAAAAAGCATATGTGCAGCAATTTACCAATCCGGAACTCTGTGAAATTTCCGAGGATCTAGTTTATACGGAGCCATTTTATGACTGTGAGCAAAATGATGTGTTTGAAGGGACCAGGGAGTTTATCCGTGAAACAATCTGGAATGATCAGAGGCTTGCTTTAGAAACAGCTAAGCTGAAATTTGATTTTATGACAAAGGCCCAGAGTCTTTTGCATGGCGATCTTCATACAGGTTCTATTTTTGTTAAAGAGGATTCAACAAAGGTCATTGATCCTGAATTCGCATTTTATGGTCCGGCGGGATATGATATTGGAAACGTCGTGGCCAACCTTATTTTTGCCTATGTAAGTGGAAGTATTATAATAGTAGAAAAGAGTGCAAGAGAAGATTACTTACAATATATAGAGACTACTATTCAACAAGTTATTCAATTGTTTACTGAGAAATTCTCAAAGCTCTGGGATGAGAAATGTTCAGAACCAACAGCTAAAGTTCCAGGCTTTAAAGAGCAATATCTCGATTCCATTCTAGAAGATACAGCAGCCGTCACAGGGCTCGAACTATGCAGAAGGATTATCGGTATTGCTCATGTGAAGGACATTACCTCTATTACGGATGGAAACAATCGGATCATTGCTGAAAAGATTTGCTTAACAGCTGGAAAAACGTTTATCCTTGAACGCTCTGCTGTTCGGACAGGCGAGGAATTTCTAAAGGTTTTGCATCAGAGTATTAGTCAGATTAAAGGGGAACAAACCAATGACAGCATCTATCGCAGCCATTCAATCAGTACGATTGGATGATGAAAAAAGTTCTGTAGTCATTCTTGATCAAACTCTTTTACCAAATGAAAAAGTTTTTCTTTCTTTATCAAGCGTGGAAGGAGTTTGGGATGCTATTTACCATTTGAAGGTAAGGGGAGCACCGGCGATTGGGATTGCTGCGGCCTATGGAATTTACCTTGGTACCAAACAATCACAAGCTGACGGCTTTATCGGTCTTCAAGAGGATTTCAGCAACATAAAGGCTTATCTTGAAACATCACGGCCAACTGCTGTTAATTTGTTTTGGGCATTAAACCGGATGGAACAACGCCTTTACAGTGAAGCAGAAAAAAGTGTTGATGAAATAAAAAAAGCTTTAAGGGATGAAGCAGAGAAAATCCGTGAGGAAGACGAGCAGGTTTGTCTGTCCATTGGCGAGTATGCGCTTTCCCTGCTGGAACCGGGATGGGGGCTATTGACTCATTGCAATGCAGGGACCATTGCCACAGCAAAATATGGAACTGCACTTGCACCGATGTATTTGGGTCAGGAAAGAGGCTATAATCTCCAGGTATACGCCGATGAAACGAGACCTCTTTTGCAGGGAGCACGCCTGACAGCCTGGGAATTGCAAGAAGCAGGTGTAGATGTGACTCTTATCTGCGATAATATGGCTTCTATTGTCATGAAGGAAGGAAAGGTGCAGGCCGTATTAGTTGGATGTGATCGGGTAGCAGCAAATGGCGATGCGGCAAATAAAATTGGCACATCAGGTCTTGCTATTCTCGCGAAGCATTACAACATTCCATTCTATGTCTGTGCCCCGCTTTCAACGGTTGATCTTGAGTGCCCAACAGGGGAGAATATCCCGATCGAACAGAGAAGTTCAGAAGAAATTACGGCAAAGTGGTATGAAAAACCAATGGCGCCGGATAAGGTGAAAACGTATAATCCAGCTTTCGATGTAACAGATCACGAGTTAATTACAGCCATTATAACGGAAAAAGGAATTGCCTATGCGCCTTTTGAGCAAAGTTTAAGTGAATTGGCTAAAAAATAAAAAAAACCGTGCTCCCGCTATTGAAGCGGGAGCACGGTTTTTTTTATATAGAAGGCTTTTATTATTTTACATGAAACTCACTTGGGTTAGGACCTTTGCGCTCATTGCGGTTTAGTTTGTTGATTTCTCCCATTTCATCCGCTGTTAATTCAAAATCAAACACCTGGAAGTTTTCTTCAATTCGGGATGGTGTCACTGATTTTGGAATAACAATGGTGTTATTTTGCAAATGCCAGCGCAGGACAACCTGTGCGGAAGATTTTCCGTGAGCTACAGCAATTTTTTGTACGGCCTCATCCTTTAAAACCTCTCCGCCTTGCTGCAGCGGGCTCCATGCCTCAACGAAGATATCGTGTTTAGCACAGAATTCCTTTAGCTCTTTCTGGTCGAGGTATGGGTGGCATTCTACCTGATTCAATACTGGTTTAACTTCGCATTCCTTCAGAATTCGTTCCAAATGTTCAATATGGAAGTTGCAAACGCCGATTGCCTTTACGCGTCCATCATTATAAAGCTTTTCCATTGCTTTGTATGTATCAACATATTGATCAAAATCTGGGGCAGGCCAGTGGATTAAATAAAGATCCACATAATCAAGTCCAAGTCTTTCAAGGCTTGCATCATAGGCCTTAAGTGTATTTTCGTATCCTTGATCGCTATTCCAAACCTTTGTTGTGATAAAAAGTTCATCACGAGGAATTCCGGATTCGCGGATTGCTTTTCCTGTTCCTTTTTCATTCTGATAAATCATTGCTGTATCAATGGAGCGATAGCCTGTTTCCAATGCTTTTGCAACAGAAAGGGCTGCTTGATCATTTTCAACCTGCCAAACACCAAAACCAAGCTGCGGCATTTTTAATCCATTATTTAAAATAACAAAATTCAATAGAAAAACCTCCTGCCATTATTTGAACTAGGATTAGCCAGGCGAAGTTCGGACAGAGCTGTCCGGTTTTTAAAAAAGCTAGTCTAAAATGGAGAGCAGTTCGGACATTGTCGGCTGATAAAACGCGAAACAAGTCTGAACTAGGCGCGTCTTCGGACAGAGCTGTCTGTTTTAACGCGAAACGAGTCTGAACCAGGCGCGCCTTCGGACAGAGGCCCCGGATTTAACACGAAACAAGTCTGAACCGGGCGGACCTTCGGACAGAGCTGTCTGTTTTAACGCGAAACGAGTCTGAACTAGGCGCGTCTTCGGACAGAGGCCCCGGATTTAACGCGAAACGAGTCTGAACCGGGCGGACCTTCGGACAGAGGCCCCGGATTTAACACGAAACAAGTCTGGACCAGGCCCGATTTCAGACAACAAAAGCAGCATATCCGCAAACTCAGTCCGAACTATGAACAACTCCGAAACCCAAGCCGTTTATTCGCCTGGAATATTCCAATTCCGATAATAAGAATAGCAATATGCACATCAATTTTCAAATATCGTACTCAGGGAATTTTAGTATTGATTAGTATTCAGAATTATAGAGTTTCACATAAAAAATTAACGAATATTCAGCAAATAAAGTGTACAATGGAATTATAAAGGGGGTATTTTATTGGAGAAAATGAACCGGGAAGAACGAAGCTGGGCATTTTATGATTGGGCGAATTCGGCCTATGCCATTGTTGTAGTAACGGCGATTTTTCCGCTTTATTTTAAATCAGCTGCAACAGAAGCTGGGATTGCATCATCCACGTCAACAGCTTACTGGGGTTATGCCAATTCAACAGCTACACTTCTGTTATCAATATTAGCACCGCTGCTGGGAACTATCGCTGATTTTAAAGGCTTCAAAAAAAGGTTTTTTGCTTTCTTTGCCTCTTTAGGGATCATTTTCACATTCATGCTGGCGGTTATTCCAAATGACCAATGGCTGATTTTACTTGGTTGTTTTATATTAACGTCCATTGGCTTTGCCGGAGCCAATATTTTTTACGATGCTTTTCTTGTAGACGTAACTACTAAGAAGAGAATGAACAAAATCTCTTCAAACGGTTTTGCGCTTGGCTATATCGGCAGTACGATTCCTTTTATTATTTCGATTGCGATTATTCTTTTAGCACAGATGGAGAAGATTTCTTTATCTGTTGGGACAGCCAGCCAGATTTCTTTTGTGATCACCGCCCTATGGTGGGGGTTTTTTACGATTCCAATGCTGAAAAATGTTAAACAGACTTATTATATAGAGCGTGTGCCAAACCCTGTTTCAACGAGTTTTAAAAGGCTTTATGAAACTTTGAAAAATATCAAAGCCTACCGTGCCTTATTTCTGTTTTTATTAGCGTATTTCTTTTATATTGATGGCGTCCATACAATTTTAACGATGTCGACTGCATATGGCTCTGATTTGGGGATCGGTGCATCAACGCTTTTGATTGTACTGTTTTTGGTCCAGGTCGTTGCTGCGCCGTTTACCATTCTCTTTGGCAAGCTCGGGCAAAAGTTTAACGAAAAAAAGATGATATTAACAGCTATTTTTATTTATATGTGTATATGCATCTATGCTTATTTTCTTAAAACGGTGCTTGATTTTTGGATTTTAGCGATGCTAGTAGCTTCTGTCCAAGGCGGCATCCAGGCGTTAAGCCGAGCTTATTTTGCCAAATTAATCCCAAAGGAATCCTCTAATGAATTTTTTGGCTTTTACAATATTTTTGGAAAAGTTGCCGCAATTGCAGGACCTGCAATCATGGGTGCAACCACTCAGCTGACAGGAAGTACGAACAGCGGGGTGCTGAGTCTTGTTGTTTTGTTTATCATTGGCGGCTTTATTTTACTAAGAGTGCCAAATCAAGAAGAAATGATAATCGGAAATGCAGTTTCAAAAGATGTTCATTAGTTAAGGAAGCCCTGCGATTAGGGGCTTTTTTTTATGGTCAGATAACGAATAGGGTTTTGGTTCATAATAATAGCAGGATAGTATTTCGAAAAAAATTCGTTGGAAAGTATAGGATATTAATGTTACGATTTTCACCGAGGTGGCAAAATATGCTGGTAAGAGAATTTATGATATACAATGTAATCAAAGTAAAACCGGAGACAAGCGTGAAAGAGGTCTTGGAAATTTTAGTGGACAAGGAAATCGGGGGCATGCCTATTTGTGATGACCATGACGCATTGCTTGGCATGGTATCTGACGGTGATATTTTGCGTACTATTAAACCGATTGAGAGTCAGATCTATGGGCTTGGCCTATATATGGAGTATCTGGCGGAACATAATTTGCAAACCCGTATTAAGGAAATAGCGGATGTTGAAATTATTAAAATTGCAAAGACAAAGGGTTTGATTACTGTTTACCCCGATGATGAAATTGACCATGCTGTTAAACTGCTGTCTAAACATCATTTTAAAAAACTCCCTGTTGTTAACCGAAATAATCGAGTCATAGGCGTCATAAGCAGAGGAGATGTCCTGCGAAAAATCCAGGCTTCCATTCTAACTAACTTATAAAAAATGCCCCTTATTTTGAGAGGCATTTTTTCATTTGTGATCCTCTGAAGTGTGAGGTATGTCACCGTAAGATAAATGAATATTTGTTAAACTAGTGTAAATATTCAAAATTATTTTATCGAAGGGTGAAGGGATTGCAGATTAAAAGCTTAGCATTTTTAACCATAATTCTAACCTATGCATTAATTGTTTTTGGAGGATATGTTGCGTCTTCTGAATCGGGAATGGGATGCGGGCCAGAATGGCCATTGTGTAATGGATCAGTCATTCCGGTTTTGCAGGGTGAGACCTTGATTGAGTTTACCCACAGGGTCATTGGGGCGATTCTTGGAGTTTTAACACTTGTACTTGTCATAAGATTGTTGCGTCATTCTAAAAATGGACAGGTTCGGACGGCTGCATGGGGAATTTTATTTTTGCTCATAATTCAGATCTTATTAGGGGCAGTTGTAGTTATTTTAGATCTGCCTGCTATTGTTGTTACCTCTCATCTATTAATCGCAATGATTTTTCTTGCAAGCCTTATATGGGTGTTGCATCATGCCGGGCGGATAGAAACAGGGGGGTATGCGCCTGTATCAAAAGGAAAGAAACAACAGGGAGTTATTCATTTTAATATCCTGTTAATCATGGTTTTGTTCACTTTAGCTATTGGAGCCTATATTAAGCACGAGACATATGGATTGGCCTGCAGCTGGCTGGATTGCGGAACTGCATTCTTTCCTGCAAGTTTTCCAGAAATATTGCAAACGATGCATCGGATACTAGCAGCTGCCACCACTCTTTACATTCTATTACTAACATATTGGGCTGTTGCCAAGGGATGGCATACCTCTCTGCAAAACCGCCTAATGACAGCTTCTTTAATCATTCTTCTGCAGCTCATAGCGGGAGTCTTAACCATTGTCAGTTTTCTTGATATTTTCTGGGCTGTCCTGCATCTAGCCATTG
>Ga0182742_1001958_pt1 | contig 24361 bp, 22 predicted proteins | sample eDN5th37CBELigMG_FD_128880 | JGI IMG/M metagenome (GOLD analysis project Ga0182742, IMG submission 128880) | Enriched Miracle-Growth compost microbial communities from Emeryville, California, USA - eDNA 5th pass 37_C BE-Lig MG (version 2)... ...
AGATAAGTTGTCATTGTACTGTATTTGTTCGCTATCAGTTGTTGCTGGTTCCTCTGCCGATTCACCATCTTCTTTAATATTAACTACTAAAAAGTAGGCTAGGGCCACCGCACCAATAACGAAAACACCAATTAGCAACCTGGGTAAAACGGAAAAAATCTTCGAATTACTTGGTGCAACATCCTTCCTAGTTTGCACCCTTGAAAGCTTTTCTGGAAAGTCATCTCCATGAGTAGATGGGATTTCAGACTTATACTCTGCGAATAGCTCTTCTGGATCGAGCTGTACAGCTTCCGCATATTGCTTAATAAAAGCACGAACATAAAACGGACCAGGTATAATACTATAATTCCCCTCTTCTAACGCTTGCAAATACCGTTTTTGAATTTTGGTTGTTATTTGTAAGTCATCCAAGCTCAAGCCGAGTGAAAGTCGAGCTTCTCTAAGTTTGTTACTTAATTCTGTCAATTTCTAACACCTTCCAATGCTATTAAAGGCGCTTTCGTAAGTTTTATGCATAAACGAAAACGACTTTTTTAAAAATCAAATCCCCCAAAATCAGAATCTGAAAACATCGTATTTCTTACAATATCATACTTGATTTCCTCTTCTGGATCGTTTCTAAGCTCAATAATATAATCAAAATCATCGAGTGTGTACTCTGTATTCTGGACAAATACGTCTGGATGCTCAACAACCTTCACAGCCGGAAGTCGCATAATTTCTCGAACTAATTGCCAATGTCGCTCGTTTGCTCTTCTTGTTGAAACGATGCCGTCAATAATAAAGAGATTATTCTCGTTATATTCGTCCTCAATGAGTTGATTACGAATGGTTTGCTTTAAGAGTGTAGAGGAAACAAACAGCCATCTTTTGTTCGCACAGACGCTTGAAGCAACAATAGACTCAGTCTTTCCTACACGCGGCATTCCACGGATACCGATGAGCTTATGACCTTCCTGCTTAAATAATTCTGCCATAAAATCTACTAAAAGCCCTAGTTCATCGCGTACAAATCGAAAGGTCTTTTTGTCATCAGCATCTCTTTGTATGTATCTACCATGCCTCACAGCTAATCGGTCTCTTAACTTAGGTTCTCTAAGCTTGATTATCTTAATCGTATCCATTGTCTTTAAAATAGATTCGAGTCGCTCGATTTGTTCATAGTCCTGTGCAAGAATGAGCAATCCTCGTCTTCCTTCATCCACCCCATTAATGGTTACAATATTAATGGAGAGCATTCCTAATAGAGAAGAAATATCCCCTAGCAACCCTGGCCGATTTTTCTGAATTTCATACTCCAAGTACCATTCTGTTTTGTTCATCTTTTCCATAGAATACCTCCAAGGGAAGCGCCATATTTGACCAGTATTGGTGCAAATTAATCATCTTCTATCATATATGATTTTCTATTAAGATGAAAGGAAAAACAAGATCAAGTCGTAATTTGGAGATTTATTTGTATGATATGAAAAAAAGAGAGGATGATTGCCTCTCTTTTTTATTACCTATTTAATCAATGGGATCCATTATTTTTGAACAAGCTTAACCATGATATTCGCAATAGCATGCTGTTCTTCTGGTGTAGCAACAGACCAAAGGTCAGCTAAAATGCGCTCTTGTTCATTTTTCGGATCGACTTGCTTCGCTAAATAGTCTCCGATTTGGAAAGCAAGATCACCAACTACTTGCTTGTTCATACCTTCATTCTGAGCATGTTGTAGGCGATCACCTAAAAAGTCTTTCCACTGCTCCCAATTATCAAGTACAGACATTGTATAACCTCCTTTTTTTTACTACGACCTTATTTTGCTTTGAAAAGGAGGGAATTATTCATTTAGGTACCGTGAACGTTTTGTGAATTATGTATACCATCCACCATTAACCGCAAGTGTTTGTCCTGTAATATACCTAGATCCAGAAGAGAGCAGAAAGGAAACTGAATCAGCCACATCCTCACCTGAACCTAGTCTACCAATAGGAATTTCATCCTTAAGCATCTGCAATTCGTCAGCAGAGAAATTTTCTAACATCGGCGTTTGAATGGCACCAGGCGCCACCGCGTTAACGGTAATTCCACTTAATGCAACTTCTTTACTTAACGCTTTAACAAACGCGATCTGAGCACCCTTTGCAGAAGAATATGCGACTTCACACGCAGCACCCGTCTGTCCCCAGATAGAGGAAATAACAACAATTTGGCCATTGTGTTGAGCCATTAATTTCGGAAGCAAACGTTTCGTTATTAAAATCGGTGCCGTAACTTGGAGCTTCATGATTTCCTCAAGGTCATCCTCCTTCAAGTCAACCAATAACCCATAATGACTCTGACCACAATTATGTATGATTGCATTTAATGCAAAAATATTTTCGCAAAGCTTTTTAATCCCATTTTTCTCAGTCAAATCCGCCTGTATTGGAATGTATTCATTTTCAAAAATTGAAAGTTCACGGAGCAAACGTTCCATTCCCTCTATATTCTTATGATAGTGCAAGTATAAAGAAAACCCATCCTTTGCAAGCTTCTTCGCAACGCATGAGCCGATCCCCCCGCTTGCTCCAGTAATTAACGCATATTTTTTCACTAGCTTCTCCTCACTTCAACAAAAAGGCGCCGTTAAACGACGCCTCACTTTAATTAGCTTTTTGGCACTACTTGGCAAATGGCCATTCGATTTTCAGAAATTAAGTTTTTACCTACTTCCTGAATATCCTCAATTTTAATTGCTTCTAATACAGGTACCACATCAAATAAATTCATGTCGTTAAATGCATATCGTGTAAATTGATTTGCAATGTACTCAGGTGAATTAACGGCACGTAGAAACGCACCAATTTTTTTCTTCTTTGTACGCTCTAAGCTCTCTACCGTAATGTTACTTGAGCTTTTTTCTTCCGTTAGGATTCTTTTTATTTCATCCGCTAATTGATCTGGGCTATTGGTATCTCCGCCAATCATCGCAAAACCAAACCCTTTCTCCTGCGTATAATCAAAAGAGAAGGTATCATCGATAAGTCCACTGCTGTACAGCTTATCATAATTTTCGCTACTTCTTCCAAACAATATTTCCAACAACACATTGGTTGTTAGTTCCTGTTTAAGCATTTCCTCGCCTTGTTTTTCCGTGTCAGTAGCTTTTATACTAACCAAGCATTTAGAAGAATGCACATTCATAGGCAGGACTAATTTCTTTTCGGATACATCTTCCTTTTCACTTTCGAATTTACGCTCAATTTCTACTTGTGGAGGAAACGACTTCTTTGCCTGGTTATCTTTAATCTGCTTCATAATTTCCTCTACTTGAACAGGACCAACGATAAACAAGAGCATATTGCTTGGATGATAAAAGGTATGATAGCACTCATACAACATATCCTTTGTGATTTCAGCTATCGATTCTTTTGTCCCTGCGATATCAATTTTCACTGGGTGGTTTTCAAATAGGTTTTGAATCGCACCAAAATATAAACGCCAGTCTGGATTATCATCATACATATCAATTTCTTGGCCAATTATTCCTTTTTCTTTTTCAACCGTTTTTTCAGAAAAATAAGGATACTGGACAAAATCGATTAATGTTTCTAAATTTTTCTCTACGTCTGATGTACTAGAAAAAAGATATGCTGTTCTTGTAAAAGATGTAAAGGCATTCGCTGATGCTCCTTGGCGACTAAATTGCTGGAACACATCACCATTTTCTTTTTCAAAAAGCTTGTGCTCTAAAAAGTGAGCAATCCCATCCGGAACCTTAACAAGCTCTTTTTTCCCTGCAGGTACAAAATGGTTATCTATGGACCCATATTTGGTTGTAAAAGTCGCATAGGTTTTGTTAAACCCTTTTTTCGGAAGAATGTATACCTCTAAACCATTCTCTAGCTTCTCGTGGTACAGTTCCTCTTGAAGCTGATCAAATGAGATCTTCTCCATTACTTCGTCGCCCCCGTTCCAGTTAAGAAATAAATCGTATCGAGTTGGATTTTATTAGCAACCTGTACGACCTCTTCCTTCGTTACAGCATCGATTCGTTGTAACCATTCATCTAGCTGAATTTGTTGTCCTGCAACTACATTATGATAAAGTATTTCAACGATTCCACGTGCTGTATCAAGCGTTTCAAGCAGTTGATTTTTTATCACTGCCTTCGTTTGAATCAAATCCTCATCTGAAAAGTCTCCATTTTTCATAGCTTGCATTTGTTCCTTAATAATTGAAACTGCTTTTTCAAAATTACTATTATCTATTCCGGACATAACCATCAGCAACCCTTTATGGCTTTCCACCCGACTCGCAGCGTAATAAGCTAGACTTGCTTTCTCGCGTACATTAATAAATAACTTGGAATGTGAAAATCCACCGTACACTCCATTAAATACTTGAAGAGCAAAATAATCAGGATCTCCATACGTAACATTCGTTCGGTACCCAATATTTAATTTTCCCTGCTTTACATCTTGTTCTTCCTTAATAACGTTTTCCTCAACCTGCGCTGGTTGTTTTTTCTCCAAAGCATGAGGAGTTCTAGATGAGAAGGTAAATCTTTCATTCACCATCTGTTCTACTTCTTGTTCTTCTATATCACCGATTATATATAAACTGAGTTCATCTTCAGCTAATGCTTTTTGATAATAATCATAAAGATCTTTACCTTTAATGGAATCCACTTCTGATTCTTTTCCGTGAACGTGTAGGGAGTACGGCTCTTCCTTACACATTTCTTCAATTAACCGATTGTTTGAATACTTCATTTTATCATCATAGATGGATTGTATTCTTTGCTTTAAGCTACGCTTTTCCTTCTCCAGTGTTTCTTTATGAAATTCACCGCCATCGGCATTTGGATTGGTTAACACCTCTACCAGAAAATCAATAGCCGTTTTTAATAGTGGAGTAGGATCAGAAAGGAATCGCTCATTGGCTACTTCCATCGCAAAACTTATTGTATGATACTCACCTTTTTTTCCTAAATCAATATAAAAAGTCGCCCCATACAATTCATCCAAATACCCTCGAAGCTTACCAGTAGTAGGAAATTTTTTCGAATTACTTTGAAGAACATTTGGTAGCAATGCTCGTTTGGTTACACTCTCTTTTTGTAAAGGTGCCTTCATTTTAAAAATAATGGTGTTTGTCTTGAATTTATCTGTTTTCACCATATGTAGCTTGAAACCGCTCAATTCTTTAATCGTTTCGGAAACCACTGCCATATTTCCATCCTCCTTTACATCATGTGCTCTTAAATAGCTTTCCCATCTTGTGATACGGAATGTATTTAGATATACTATACCCTTTTGGACAAACCGTTATCAACTTTTGGTATTAAAGGAAAACATATGCAAAAAAACCTCCATTACTTGGAGGTTTAAATAAGTGAAGAAATTTGGCGAGGAGGATAGGTGTTTCGGTAAACAACTCCCGTATCAAATATCGCTTGGTTCTTTCCTTTTTTCTTGGCTTCATACAAGAGGCAATCTGCAATGGCTAGTAAATCTTCACCCTCTCGATGGTGCTCGGAATAAGCCACACCAAAGCTCATGGTTACATTGCTCATACAGGTATTAAAAGTTAATGCATTCATCTTTGCATATAAATCTGTAAAAAACACATTCATTTCATGTTCATCAAGGTTTGGTAGAATAATAGCGAATTCCTCGCCACCATATCGGAAAGCCTCTCCGCAAGCTTGATTCGAACACTCTTTAAAAAGCTTTCCAATTTCCGCTAGAACTTCGTCTCCAGCAATATGGCCATAGCGGTCATTGATTCTTTTAAAATGATCAATATCTGACATAACTAATATAAACGGTTCCTTCTCTTTTTTCTGGTTTTTCATTTCTTCCTGAAAACTACGATGATTATACAAACCCGTTAAGTAATCGGTGATCATAAGCTCATAATAAATTTCTTTTTGCTTCAAGTGTTTTCTTTCACGTAAAACTAGCATGGAACCAAATAAACCAACAATCCAAATAAATGCGACATTAAGAGCAAAAACGGTCAGAATAAGTGGGGTGATGTTTTGTTCCGTTAACAAAATAATCGTATACCCTATAGTAGAACTAGCTGATGAAATAAATGCTCCTTTTGTGTACCAATAGATGGTCGCGTGCATGATAATCAAATAAAATATAGGAAATAAGGGACTTGTTACACCACCAGACAAGACTAGAAGCCAAATCACAGCTATGTAGTCAAAGATAATACCCGCTTTTGTTAATAAATGAAAATAAGGATTCTGAGGTTTAAGTTTCAAAAATGCTATTTGAGTACAAATCATATAGGTAATCCCCACTACCAGTAGGATAGGGAATGTGCGATGTTCGAGCTCTAGTAACTCTGAAAAAAATGGTGAATAAAATAAGATTACAGCTACAACTAAAAAAATCCAACGTAAGTAAGAAAAAACCTTTTCCGTTTCATAATCGTCTAAGTATAATGACAACCTCATATTCAAACCTCTTCTATCGAATGGATTACCTCTATTTTACCATATTCTTGTAGACAGAACATTAAAATTATACAAATGTTCGAAAATTTAACAAAAGTTAGTAGATTAGAGAAAATAAAAAAAATCCCCGTAAAAACGGAGATTTATCTATTTCCTTTAATATATGGTGTTCCAAGTGCCTTTGGTCCTTCTGCTCTTCCAATGAATCCAGTTAATGCTAAGATTGTTAAGATATATGGTGCGATCAACAAGTAGACATTCGGGATATTTTCTAATAATGGTAAGCTAGAACCAATGATACTTAAGCTTTGTGCGAATCCAAAGAATAACGCTGCGCCCATTGCTCCAAGCGGATGCCATTTACCAAAGATTAATGCCGCAAGCGCCATGAAACCTTGTCCCGAAATCGTCGCGTGACTGAAGTCAGAAGAAATGGACTGAGCATAAATTCCCCCACCAATACCTCCTAATGCACCGGAGATGATCACTCCAATATATCTCATTTTTGTCACGTTAATCCCCATGGTATCCGCTGCCATTGGATGCTCACCTACAGCGCGAAGTCGAAGGCCGAACGGTGTTTTAAACATAACAAACCATGCGATAAATGCAACGATAATTGCCACATATGAAGTGTAGTACGTATTGGAAAAGAATAGCTTTCCTAGAACAGGGATATCACTTAAAACAGGGATATCTATTTTACTAAAGCCTTTTTGAATAATGTCTGTTTGACCTTTTCCGTAAAAAAGCTTAACAAGGAAAAGTGCTGCACCAACTGCTAAAAGATTGATTGCCACCCCAGAAACGGTCTGGTCAGCTCGGAATGTGATCGATGCAACGGCATGTAAAACGGATAATAGCGCACCTACAACCATAGCTACTAATAATGAAACCCAAGGAGTCAAGTTACCGAGTGTCTGGTCAAAAGCAAGATTAAACACGATTGCTGAAAATGCACCGATTACCATTAAACCCTCTAGTCCAATGTTTACGATACCTGAACGCTCTGAAAAGTTACCGCCTAACGCAGTGAAAATAAGTGGCGCTGCCCAAAGTAAAGTAGAAGGTATTACGATATATAAAATATCCATGAATCCCACTTACTTCACCCCCTTTTTACTAATACGATCAATGAACAGACGAATCATATAACTTGCTGCTACAAAGAACACGATTAAAGCGATAATAATATCAACAAGCTCATTAGGAACTCCCGCCTCAAGAGGCATATTTAAAGCTCCTACCTTTAATGCTCCGAAAAGTAAAGCTGCTAAAATAACACCGATAGGTCCGTTTCCACCGAGAAGTGCAACGGCAATTCCATCAAATCCAACTCCAGTGAAACCACCTTTAATGGATGCATAACCAAATGTCCCTAGTCCCTCCATTGCACCCGCTAGACCAGCAAAAGCACCTGAGATGACCATAGAAAGAATAATATTTTTATCCACATTCATACCAGCGTAGTGAGAAGCATGCTGGTTAAATCCAACTGAACGTAATTCGTATCCACGTGTTGTCTTTTCAAGTAGGAACCACATAATAAATACAGCAATTAATGCAATTACAATTCCCCAATGTAAACGTGAATAGTCGGTTAATCCTTCTAAAAATGATGAACGTAATGTTGCTGTTTCTTTGATCATCTCCGTACGATCGCTTTTTTCAGATAGAACTGAACGGATAATATAGTTTGTCACATGAAGTGCCGTATAATTTAACATGATGGTTACGATAACTTCATGTACACGGAATTTTGCTTTTAAAAGACCAGGAATAAATGCCCAAAGAGCACCTGCAACCCCCGCTGCAATAACTGCAACGAGCGTATGTATAACAGCTGGAAGTTCAAACGAAACCCCTACCCAAACAGCTGCCAACCAACCTACGATTAACTGTCCTTCAACTCCAATATTGAAAAGACCTGTACGGAAGGCAAATGCGACGGATAACCCGGCTAATATTAACGGAGTTACCTGTCGGATAACTTCCCCAGTGTAATAAATCTCTCCAAATGCACCGTTCCAAAGAGCGGTAAAGGCAGCTAATGCATCGTAGCCTGTCACAATCATAATAATAGTTCCTACTAGCATCCCTAATATTACAGCCATGATAGGAACAATAATATTTTTCACACGATTAGACATTTGTTTGTTCACCTACTTCCTTCTGTTTGGAACCAGCCATTAATAATCCAAGTTCCTGTTCCGTTGTTTCCTTTGGATTGACAATAGCAACGATTTCCCCTTCGTAGATAACCGCAATTCGGTCACTCACATTAAGAATTTCATCAAGTTCAAAGGAAAGCAATAATACGGCTTTTCCATTGTCTCGCTGTTCAATTAGTCTTTTATGAATAAACTCAATGGCCCCAACATCAAGTCCACGTGTTGGCTGAGCTGCGATGAGCAAATCCGGATTTCGATCCACTTCACGACCGATGATCGCCTTTTGTTGGTTCCCCCCAGATAAAGCTCTTGCTAGAGTAAATTCACTTGGTGTACGAACATCAAACTCTTGAATAAGTGATTTTGCTTTTTGATAGATTTGTTTGAAGTTTAAAACACCAGTTTTTGAAAATGGTGATTTATAGTATGTTTGCAGCACCATGTTTTCCCCAATAGGAAAATCTAAAACCAGTCCGTGCTTATGACGGTCCTGTGGAATATGCCCTGTACCAGCCTCGGTAATTTTACGAGGAGGAAGATTTCGAATCTCTTTCCCATTCAGCTGGATTGAACCACTTTCTGATTTACGCAATCCAGAAATCGCTTCAATTAACTCTGTTTGCCCATTCCCATCAACACCTGCAATACCCAGGATTTCTCCTGCCTTAACATCAAGATTCAGGCTATTTACTGCTGTTAATCCCCTAGAGTCTTTCACTATCAAACCATTTATCTCTAGAACACTTTGAGCAGGCTTTGCATCTGCCTTTTCTGTTTTAAACGTAACTTCTCGACCAACCATCAAGCTTGCCAGTTCATTTGGATTCGTTTCACTTACATTTACTGTACCAATCCCAACACCCTTACGGATAACAGTACAACGGTCACATACTTCCATAATTTCCTTAAGCTTATGAGTAATTAGAATGATTGACTTACCCTCTTTAATAAGCGTTTTCATAATTTGTATAAGCTCTTTGATTTCCTGTGGAGTCAATACAGCTGTTGGCTCATCAAAAATCAAAATCTCGGCTCCTCTATAGAGCGTTTTCAATATTTCTACTCTTTGTTGCATTCCAACAGAAATATCAGCGATTTTTGCTTGTGGATCAACCGCTAGCCCATAGCGCTCGGAAATTTCTCTTACTTCTTGCTCAGCCTTTTTTAAATCGATTTTCAACCCTGATTTGGTTTCCTTACCAAGAATAATATTTTCTGTTACCGTAAACTTGTCTACTAGCATAAAATGCTGATGAACCATTCCAATTCCTAAATCATTAGCAATATTTGGGTTAGTGATTTTCACCGCTTTGCCTCGAACACGAATTTCCCCTTGTTCCGGCTGATATAAACCAAACAGCACATTCATTAATGTTGATTTTCCTGCCCCGTTTTCACCAAGCAATGCATGAATTTCCCCTTGCTTTAGTTGCAAAGTAATATTATCGTTTGCGACGATTCCTGGGAATTCTTTACGAATACCTAGCATCTCAATAACATATTCCATTTCTTTTCTCACTCCTTGCTCAAAGTTTAAGCAAATTATTCGTAAAAGTAAGAGGTCAGACCTTTAGCAATTTTTAAAAAACTTGGTATCCCAAGCGTGTAGAATGACCTATTATTTTTGGGGTATATTCCCTTTTAATAAAAATGCAAATGAAACGTAGAATCGTTTCTACCCTTCAGTTCCATTTCTACTTATTCCTTAAAAAAGGAATAAGAGGTAGGAAAGATCCTCTTATTCCTTTGTCCAAACATTATTGTACAGAGAAAGATTTTAACTCTTCTAAAGTAGAAGGGATCACTAGATCGCCGTTCTTAATTTTTTCAGAGAAATCTGCAACTGCTGTTTCAATGTCAGCTTTAGCTGCAACTTCTTCGTTAATTGGAGCTAGACCAACACCATCTTCAGACAGACCGTAAGTAATTGTTTCTCCACCAGGGAAGTCTCCATCTTTAGCTTTTAAAGAAAGGTCTTTAACAGCGTTGTCAACACGCTTAAGTGCTGAAGTAATGATTACGTTATGCTCTTTGCCATCGATTTCTACTACACCCTCAGCTGTTTGGTCAGAGTCAACACCGATTGCCCAAACTTGTCTTTCAGGCTCTTTCTTCTTAAGGTCACGAGCTTCTTTGAATAAACCGTTACCAGTTCCACCAGCTGCATGGAAAATTACGTCAATACCTTTAGAATACATGCTAGAAGCAATTGTTTGACCAACTTCCGCTTTGTCGAAAGCACCAGCATATTGTACGTCAACTGTAATATCAGGGTTTACAGCAGCAACGCCAGCTTTAAATCCAGTTTCAAAACGCTCGATAACAGGAATTTCCATTCCGCCAAGGAAACCGATTTTATTAGAAGTAGTAGCTTTTGCCGCAGCTACACCAGCTAAGAAAGCTGCTTCTTGTTCTTTAAACATAATGCTTACAACATTTGGCTCTTCAACAAGAGCATCAACGATTCCGAAGTTGCTTTCTTTTTGCTGTGCAGCGATTTCTTTAATTGCACCTTCCATAAGGAAACCAATACCGAATACTAGATCAAAATCTTGACGAGCAAGAGTGTTTAAGTTTGTAGAATAATCAGCATCTGATTGTGATTGTAGGTAGTCAAAACCATCTTTACCTTTTTCAAGGCCCACTTCTTCACCATATGCTTGAAGACCTTCCCATGCAGATTGGTTGAATGACTTGTCATCCACTCCACCTACGTCAGTAACCATTGCTACAGTAAATGCGTCTTCTGTTGTTTCTGTGTTGCCACCTTCAGCTGCATTGTTTTCTTCTTCTGCTTTTCCACATGCGCCTAAAATAGTTCCAGCAGCAAGAACCAATGATAGAGCTAAACCGAATTTACGCTTTTTCATGGTTTTAAACCCCCTATGAATTTTTGTTGGATTTAGCAAGAATGCTTAGCAATCCGATGAAACATTAGCTTCATTCTCTTTTAAGAACATTATATTCTTTTTCGAAGTACATGAAAACTAAATTTATCGGCTCTAAAGTAGTTTACCGAAAAAAGGATTGGTTCATCCATTTCGTCAAAATGCATTTGCTTTAAAACAAGCAAAGCAGTTTCAGGGTCACATTCTAAGATGGGAGAAACTTTTTCATGATAACCGATTGGTTCTATTTGAGCCACAGCATATGTAATATTTCGATTTGCTTCCTCTTCTAGTATGTTGAAGATTGATTCCTCTCCATGTGAAAAGGTCTCAGGCAAAATTTTGTTGGGAACTTTGTCGATACAATATACAACTGGTTCTCCATTGGCTGTTCGAACTCTCTCCATTACCACAATTTCATCATCTGCAGAACATGAGAAACGACGGATGTCCTCTTCGGTAGCTCCTTGAGTTGATGAGCTCAAGAAAATGGTACCTGGTTTCATACCTGCTTGAACAATCATGTTCGTTACACTATTTAGTTGTTCAATTCCCGACGTAAATAGCGGCTTAGCATGGACAAACGTCCCTACCCCATGACGACGAATGATGACGTTTTCCTCTTCAAGAATTCGCAGTGCTTCTCGAAGCGTCGCCCTGCTCACACCGAGCTGCTTAGCAAGGTCAAATTCAGACGGGAGTTTTTCTTTCTCTTTGTATATCCCCGACTCAATATCCTTTTTTAGCCGATCGATGACCTGTAAATACAAATGTCGGTTATCTGACTTAATAGACATGCAAGCATCCTCCAACCATTTCTAAAGACATCAGACCTCTGATGTTCAATCATTCCTACTAATCGAAAATACTATAACACTTTTTTAGGTATAAATAAATAGAGTTTAGAAATTTTGTCGAAAAAACGTGTTAACTTATTTTACACGTTTATCTTAACGTACTCTGCGATAAATTATGCCACACTAAACACAATGTAAACGTTTCCAATATGTTCTAATTAGAAAGGCGATATGAATCGCCCCTCCTAGTCTATTTTTCCTACTGAGGAATCTTCAGCAGGCTTCGTCATTAACACCGTTCGTGGTTTACTTCCTTCGTATGGTCCTACCACTCCTCTTAGCTCCATTTCATCAATAAGACGTGCTGCACGAGAATAACCAATACGAAATCTTCGTTGTAGCATAGAGACGGAGGCCGTTTGCATTTCAAGAATGAGATCAACAGCGTCATCATATAAATCATCATCCACTTCAGAGGTAGGCTCAGGAATATCATCTGGAATCATTTCCTGTTGATACTGTGCCTTTTGTTGACCAATAACAAAATCGACTATCTCTTCTACTTCTTCGTCCGATAAAAATGCACCCTGTACGCGTATAGGCTTTGACGCACCTACTGGCATAAAGAGCATATCCCCGCGGCCAAGCAGTTTTTCTGCTCCTCCGGAATCCAAGATTGTCCGTGAGTCGATTTGTGAGGAAACGGCAAAAGCAATTCTTGATGGAATATTTGCTTTAATAACACCGGTAATAACATCAACTGATGGACGCTGAGTAGCAATAATTAAATGAATACCCGCTGCACGAGCCATTTGAGCTAATCTTGTAATAGCATCCTCCACATCTGATGAGGCCACCATCATTAAGTCAGCAAGCTCGTCCACAATAACAACAATATACGGAAGAAGTGGTTGCTTTGTATCTTCCTCCAAATTAATTCGGCGAATATAATCATTATATCCTTCAATATTACGAGTTCCTGTATGGGAAAAGAGCTCATACCGTCTTTCCATCTCACTTACTACTTTTTTCAATGCCTGTGATGCCTTCTTTGGATCGGTTACAACAGGGGCTAATAAATGTGGGACCCCATTATAAACATTCAACTCTACCATCTTCGGGTCGATCATCATTAATTTTACTTCATGCGGTTTTGCCCTCATTAAGATACTTGTAATAATTCCATTAATACATACACTCTTACCACTTCCAGTTGCACCAGCAACAAGTAAGTGTGGCATTTTGTTTAATTCAGCTAAAACTGCTTCGCCCGTAATATCACGCCCAAGTCCAATCATAAGCTTTGATTCTGGTCGGTCGTTCTTCTTAGACTCTAAAACTTCACGTAGAGATACCATAGCAACCTCGGAGTTAGGCACTTCTATTCCAATCGCAGATTTGCCTGGGATTGGTGCTTCCATTCGGATATCCTTAGCCGCTAAAGCAAGTGCTAAATCATCACTTAAATTAACAATTTTACTAACCTTCACACCTACATCTGGATGAACTTCATACTTAGTAACAGCAGGACCTAAATGAACTTGTGTTACTTTCGCTTTTACTCCAAAGCTTAAGAACGTTCGTTCAAGCTTTGCTGCATTCGCATGGATAAGCTCATATTCGCCACTTTGATCCGTATGACGAGGTGCTTTTAACAAATGAATCGAAGGAAGCTCATAATCTTTATTCTCCACTTCCGTAAACGTAATTGGCGGAACACTATCGTCTTCCGTTTGTGACTGAGACTTCCCTTTTTTTGTCGTTTGTTCCACAGGTGGTTCCGAATAAGCTCTCTCTGTAAAGCTTGAAATGATTGGTTCAACCACTCTTTCTTCTTCTGGAGGCGTCATTGCACTAGAAATAGGAATGACTCTTTCTTCTTGTTCCTTTTTTTCTATTGCTTTTCGTTTTTCTTCTTTCTTTTTCTTGTTTTTTTCCGAACGCTCATTTCTCCAAGCTTTCATATCATCGCCAAAAGCATAAATCTGTTTCTTTAGAAACTGACCAAATGCAATGATGGCTCTTCCTAGCGGCTCACCTAATGTTCTACCAGTGAGCAAAATGAAGCCAATAATAAAAAATAAAGCAGCTATAATTTTTGTTCCTGCTTCAGCAAACAAATAATAGGACATGGCAAATAAAAGTGCACCAATCATTCCCCCGCCTAAATCAGTGGTACTCGTTTCTCCTCTAACTTCCATCCAATAAAGCTCGAACGTATTTTTTATTACACTTGGGCTTTCTGTTCTCCCATCATTTGCAAGAAGTTCAAACAATGTAACATGGCTCAGAAGTAATAGAGCAGAAACAATAAAATACATTCCTATCCATTTACTCTGGAAAAAGGATGGAATTTCACGTTTCCACATAAAATACGCACCAATGACCGCCAAACTAATTAAATTCACCATATACCATTCGCCCGAAAAGAAGCGAAAGAACATAACAACAGCATGTCCAACCGCACCAAGTCTGGCAATGGAAATAGTCGCTAATGCAATGAGTATAAGTCCAATGAGTTCGAATTTAACCGTTCGCTTAAAACCATCCTTGCTTCTTGTTTGTCGTCTTTTTTTCTTTGCCATTTTATCACCTTACTGTTGAATTATTACTACTATCTTAGTCTTTTGTTTTATGTACTAAACCCTTTAATAAAGACAAGAAAAGCAGCCTCAGTTGGCTGCCTACCTGATACAACTTTATTATAGCATAACTTATCCGTCCTGAAAGACACGCTTTACAAGAAAGATATTTTTGCTCCTGGTGTACATCTTTCATCTAAATAATGAGCCGGGTCACTACTCATAACACGAACCACTCGATAAGCACCTTCTGCGTCAGATTCGACTAATAAGGGAATCCCATCAAGATCATACATTTTCTGTTGAGTAACATCCGAATTGGCATTCGGATAAATCATTTCTGGTGGGGTGAGGGTATAAAGGATCATTGAACCAACCCCTCTGTTCCCTCACTGTTAATCGCAATAAGTTCATTTAATTTCTTCATTGCTTGGCCAATCCCGCCAACCTCATCAATTAAGCCGTATTTTACAGCATCCGTCCCCACTACATTTGTACCGATATCTCTTGTGAGGTTTCCTTTTTCAAACATTAATTCTTTAAACTTCTCTTCTGTAATCTTAGAGTGCTTTGTCACAAAAGTAACCACTCGATCCTGCATCTTATCTAAATACTCAAAAGTTTGAGGCACACCGATAAATAAACCGGTCAAACGGATTGGATGAATCGTCATCGTTGCTGTCTCTGCAATATACGAGTAATCACATGACACCGCGATCGGTACTCCTATGGAGTGGCCACCACCCAACACAATAGACACAGTTGGCTTAGATAAGGAGGCAAGCATCTCAGATATCGCTAACCCCGCTTCCACATCGCCACCTACTGTGTTTAAGACCACGAGTAACCCCTCAATCTTCGGATTTTGCTCAATTGCTACGAGTTGCGGAATGAGATGTTCGTATTTCGTCGTCTTGTTTTGCGGTGGAAGGGTCATATGACCTTCAATCTGACCGACAATCGTTAAGCAATGTATTTTTGAATCCTGCGCTAACTGTGGAACATTCGTTTGTCCTAACTGTTGGATTTTTTCAATTAAACTTGATGATTTTTCTTCCTTTGGGGTTTCTTGTTCGTTCCCCCCTCCATCATCCGGTTTATTATATTTAATTGGGTCCATACCAAATCTCCCTTCAGACATGATACCGTTAGTATGAAACCCTTGATGGTTTTTCATGCGAGAAATGGAAATTTGAAAAAGCTCACGAATTTTTCTAAAGAGTTTGAGTTAAAACTCATTACTTTATAAATAAGATGTTTTGTCCTTAATCGATTACATAGCAAAAGTGAAATAAGCGGAGAATTTCCGGTTAGATGCAAATGATGCCTCGTTTTGGGGGTAAATAAGGGGAGTTGTTCCGCTTATGCAAAGTAAAATCGCCTATTTTCGAATTTTTTGAGCCAATAGGCGGAATCCCTCCGCCTATTGGAGCCTTTTTTAATAAGAATTACTAATTAAGTGGAATTTCTCCGTCTATTTATCAGCTCCGGGTGCTTAACCTGATCCCCAACCGATAAGTGCGACCCTCTTGAACATAGATATGGAAAACAGCAGCTTTTTATCAACACGCTTATAAATAAAGAAAAGACGTATTCATACGTCTTTTCTTGTGTATTTTAATTAAGAAAGTACCCGAAAACAGAACCCTTTAAAATTTTTCATGAGCTTTTTCATCTTATATTTCCATAATAATCGGGAGAATCATTGGTCGACGTTTTGTTTTATCGTACAGAAATTGATTTAATTCATCTCTCATACTTTGCTTCATCGTTCCCCAATCAAATGACTCTCTGGTTGTGTTTCTTTCAACAATACTTCTAACAAGCTGTGTAGATTCTTCCATCAGCTTTTCTGACTCTCTTACATAAACAAAACCACGTGATATGATCTCTGGACCAGCAGTGATTTTCTTTTCTGCTCTGCTTAGTGTGACAACAACGATTAAAATACCATCCTGAGACAATAAACGTCGATCCCTCAGAACGATGTTACCAACATCTCCTACGCCGCTGCCATCGATAAGAACATTGCCAGCAGGTACTTTTCCAGCGGGTTTAAAACGCTCATTTTTAATTTCTAAAACTTCTCCTCTTTCAGGAATGAAAATACGATCCGTTGTAATTCCACATTGGACAGCCACTTTGCTATGAGCCTTAAGCATTCGAAATTCCCCATGAACAGGAATAAACAACTTAGGGTTCATCAAGTTGATCATAAACTTCAGCTCTTCTTGGCTACCATGGCTAGAAGTAGTCACCATTCTTTTTCCGGAGATCACATGAGCTCCTGCGCGGAACAACATATCAATTGTTTTATAAATAAACACTTCACTCCCTCTAATAGGAGAGGCAGCAATAAGGACCGTGTCACCTTTTTTGATATTTACTTGTCGATGAATTTGTTTTGCCATTTTTTGGAGGGCTTCAATCGGTTCACCTTGTGTTCCTGTTATTAATACTACAATCTCATCGTCTGGATAATTATCAATTTCTTCAATTGGGATGATTAGTTCATCGTGAACTTGCAAGTAATGTAAATCCAATGCAATGTGAAAGATCTTTTCCAAACTTTTTCCAACTACAGCAATCTTTCTTCTGCTTTCATATGCTGCATCAAACACATGCTGAATACGATTAATGTCAGATGCAAATGATGCTGCAATAATTCTTCCTTTCGCATTATAAAATGCATCAGACATTTCCCTTACAACAATTGATTCAGAAGGTGTGTAACCAGGCCTTTCCGCTTCCGTGCTATCAGATAATAAGCAAAGAACCCCGTTTTCCCCAATTTGGGCCATTTTGCCAATTTCAGGTTTATAAAGATCTGTCGCTGCCTGATCAAATTTAAAATCTCCTGTGTATACAATTGCCCCTTCAGATGTATGAACACAGATTCCAACAGAGTCTGGGATACTATGATTTGTTTTGAAGAAAGATACTTCACACGTATCAAAATTCACAACAGTATCTGAAGTAACGATGCGGAAATCCGTTTTTCCTCTGTATTCCTGCTCGTCCAATTTTGCTTTTGCAAGTGCAAGCGTTAGCTTCGTTCCATATACAGGAACATGTAACTCTCTTAATGTATAAGATAATGCCCCAATATGATCCTCATGCCCATGTGTTAGAAAAATAGCTTTCACTCGATCTTTATTTTGAGCTAAATATGTAATGTCCGGAATAACAATATCAATTCCTAGCATTTCATTTTCAGGAAACATTAATCCTGCATCTAATACAAATAAATCACCGTCCACGTCAACCACATACATATTTTTCCCGAACTCTCCGACTCCCCCCAGAGCCACAAGCTTAATACTTTCATTCTTTCTCTTATTCAAAGTAGAATCCTCCTATGCTGTCATTTCATCCGACCCAAGATCAGTTATGATTATTATACTTGAATGATGAAATCCTTTACAACCAAAATTAAACTTGTTTGATTAGGAAGTGGATAAATCTGTATTTACATCCTAAACTTCGTCAAATACGGTCAAATTCCCACATAATAAAAGGCCAACCCAAACGTGGTTGACCTAATTGGTTCTCATCTTATCGAAATAACGAGATTATCTGTGCTCTTTCTTCTTCATTCAATGGTACTAAAGGAAGTCTTACAGAGCCCACATCAAGACCTTTAATTTGAAGAGCTGTTTTTACAGGAGCTGGGCTCGGTGCTTTAAACAATCCTTCCATTTTTGGTAGGAGCTGTTGATGCTTCTTTGCTGCCGCTTGAATATCTCCATTTACAAAAGCTGACACCATTTCTTGCATCTCATTTCCGATCACATGTGAGGCTACTGACACAATCCCTACCCCACCAATTGAAAGAACTGGAATTGTTAGCCCATCATCACCACTGTACAACAAGAAGTCATCATCTGTACCAGCAATAATTGCTGTCATGGCATTTAAATTGCCACTAGCCTCTTTAACGGCTACAATATTAGCGATTTTAGATAAGCGAATGATTGTTTCTGGTAAGATATTGACAACTGATCTACCTGGGATATTGTACACCATGACAGGAAGAGATGTTGCCTCAGCAGCTGCCTTAAAATGCTGATACAAGCCTTCTTGATTTGGTTTATTATAATAAGGAGCAACGATCATCACAGCGTCTACGCCAATTTCCTCTGCTTTCTTTGTTAGCTCAATGGTAGCATATGTGTTATTGCTTCCCGTTCCTGCAATAACAGGAATACGCTTATCAACAACCTTCACCACATGTTGAAACAAAGCGATTTTCTCTTCCTTCGATAACGTTGGAGACTCACCAGTTGTCCCAGCAATAACAAGTGAATCTGAACCATTTTCAATCAAGTGATTGATTAATAATGTTGTTTTTGCAAAATCAATATGCCCTTTGCTATCAAAAGGCGTAACCATCGCCGTAGAAACTCGACCAAATAAAACCATATTGCCACTCCTTTAAATCTAATCCTTAGAAAAAATCTTAGTTCTCTTCATCAAGGTTAAAGGCATCATGCAACGAATTAACAGCTGTTACAAGATCATCTTCCTTAACAAGAACCCATATCGTTGTATGACTATCAGCCGATTGAAGAATACGAATTCCATTTTCAGAAAGTGCTGAAACAATCTTTGAAGTTACTCCAGGAACACCTGCTATTCCTGCACCAACAACAGAGACCTTTGCACAATTTTTCTCAAACTCAGGCTCATGACCCAAATCACGAAGAACTGTTAGTGCTTTATCTGTCATTTCACTGGATACCGTGTAAACCACTCCATTAGGTGAAATGTTTATAAAATCAACACTAATCTTCTCATTGGCCATTGACTTAAACACTTCAGCTTGAAGGTTATACTGACCTTTTTTTGCAAGTACCTTTATTTGAGTAACTGGTGACAGATGGGCAATTCCCGTAACCGTCCGTTCTTTTATATCACTTCCACGATGATCATTCGAAATAGAAGTTACAAGCGTCCCTTCACCATCCGAATAGGTAGAGCGAATCCTGATTGGTACCTTCGCTTGCATAGCAATTTCAACCGCTCTTGGGTGAATAACTTTGGCGCCCTGATACGCCATATTACATACTTCTGTATACGTAACAACCGAAAGTGGTCTAGCATTTTCAGCAATTCTAGGGTCTGCTGTCATAATTCCTTCGACATCTGTAAATATGTCGATAACCTCTGCTTTTAAGGCTGCTCCAAGTGCTGCAGCTGACGTGTCACTTCCTCCACGTCCAATCGTTGTAATGTCACCATTTTGAGCGGCACCCTGAAAGCCTGCAACTACTACTACATCATGTTGTTCCAGTTCTTCAATCACACGCTCACACTTCATCTTAATAATCTTTGCATTTGTATGGTCATCAGTAGTTAGAAAACCTGCTTGCGCACCAGTTAACGAAGTCGCGTTAACCCCTGCTTCAAGCAGTAAGTTGGAGAAGACCACACTCGAAATGGCTTCCCCACATGATAGTAATAAGTCTTGTTCACGTTTAGATATTAGACTCTGTGCACCGCCGATTAAGGATAGCAAAGTGTCTGTTGCATATGGATCACCTTTTCGACCCATAGCCGATACCACAACCACTACTTTATACCCTTCAGCTAATGCATTTTTAATATGTCCAATTGCAAGATTTCGACTTTTTTCATCTTTTACTGAAGTGCCACCGAATTTTTGAACAATCATTCTCATTGTTACACCTCTAGTTATACAGCTTTAAATTTCTATTTTACAATACCTAACTTCACTAAACTTTCTGCGATTTGGACTGAGTTCCATGCAGCTCCTTTAAGGAGATTATCTGATACAACCCACATATGGAAGCCTTTTTCATTGTCCAAATCCTTACGAATACGGCCAACAAACACATCATTTTTACCAACACAATTTGCAGGCATTGGATATAATTGGTTTTCTGGGTCATCTTGAAGTACGACTCCTGGTGCATTTTCAAGTAAGTTCTTCACATCCTGTGCCGTTACACCCGCTTGGTCTACTTCAACAAACAGTGACTCAGAGTGTCCTGTTGCAACTGGGAGACGGACGCAAGTAGCTGCTACTTGGATTTCTGGTAAGTGCATAATTTTCTTTGTTTCATTGATCATTTTCATCTCTTCATACGTAAATCCGTTTTCTTGGAACTTATCAATTTGTGGAATCGCATTAAAAGCAATTTGATAATGTTTCTTATCAGATTTTACTGGTAAGATTTTTGGTTCGTAATTTTCATTAGATACGATTGCTTTTGTTTGCTCGTACAACTCTTCCACTGCTGCCGCACCCGATCCAGAAACCGCTTGATACGTTGATACGATAATTTTATTTAAACCATATTGCTTACGAAGTGGTTCTAGTGCTACGACCATTTGGATCGTAGAACAATTCGGATTAGCAATAATTCCTTTATGTTCATGTAAATCCATTTCATTGACTTCAGGTACAACAAGAGGAACATTTTCATCCATGCGGAATGCACTTGTGTTATCCACAACAATAGCACCATGCTTAACCGCTTCTGGTGCTAGTTCAAGTGATACGCTTCCACCTGCACTAAATAACGCAATATCTACCCCTTCAAAGCTCTCTGGCTTTGCTACTTGAACCGTATGTTCTGCACCTCTAAAAAGGACTTTACTACCTGCTGAACGTGGTGATGATAATAACGTTAATTTTGAGATTGGGAATTCTCTATTTTCAAGAGTTTGAATCATTTGTTGACCTACTGCTCCTGTTGCTCCCACAACAGCTACATGAAATCCTTTTTCTGATAATGCCATTTCGTTATTCCCCTTCCAGTATCTCTAAAGATCGATATGAATTCTAGTAAAACATTTATCGCATTATTAAAAACATCAACATGTAATAAATGTCCATTTTACCGCCATTCTGTTCCATGGCTATATAATAACATCTATTTTAACATATTCATGCATTAATGAAGTACATTTTTTATTTAAGCCGTGCAAAGGAATCTATTTTTCCTTGTAACACGGCTTTTAGTCTATTGCTAGAGTTGGATGAGGGCATATTACCTCTATTGTCTATTGTGCATCTTTATACCTTTCAACGAGTACTGGTTGAATTTGTCGGCCAGAAAGAGCAGCCTCCACTGTATCAGCTAGCATAGTCATACGCGCGACTAATGAATTTGGCTTTTTAATTGGGTCATCTTGACCGTATGGAATAAAATATATATTTTTGGTCGCCATCAATCTCATTAAATTGACGCCATTTAAGCCAAGTGCATCATTTGTGGAAATCCCTAATACTACGGGTTTTCCATTTCTTAACGTCGCTTTTGCAGCCATTAACACTGGAGAATCAGTCATCGCATTAGCAAATTTACTCATTGAATTTCCAGTTAGTGGAGCAATAATCATGCAGTCCAACGGAATCTTTGGTCCTAGCGGCTCTGCACCAACAATGGAATCAATGGCTTTATTTCCAGTTAACTTTTCAATTCTTTCAATCCAATCCTCACCTTTTCCAAAGCGAGTAGTTGTATTTTTCACGGTGTTTGTTACCACCGGTAATACTTCTGCACCAGCATTGATAAGATTCTCGATTTCTGGATACACAGCATCATACGTACAGTGAGAACCCGTTAAACCGAAGCCAATTTTTTTCCCTTGTAAGCTCATGTTACTTCCCCTTTCTTGATTGCATATCATCTAACAGCAGTTGAGAAAGAACGTTTGCTAAAATTTGACCTGCCGTTTTTGGAGCAACGATGCCTGGAAGTCCTGGGGCCAAAAGCGCTTTTATTCCCCTTTTTTCAGCATATCGAAAGTCGGTTCCACCAGGCTTTGATGCTAAATCAATGATCAGTGTATGAGTAGGCATTCTTGAGATAACGGAAGCCGTTACGACTAGATCAGGAATCGTATTGATACAAATATCAACATCCTTCACCTGTTGCGTTATTTCGTCAAGGTGAAATGGTGTTAAAGCCATTTCAGTGATTCGAGCAATATGCTCTCCTTTTCTCGCTCCCACTTTCACTTTTGCCCCTAAAGCAGAGAATGTGCGTGCCACACTCATTCCTACTCTTCCTAAGCCAAGCACCATAATCGTTGATCCATGTATAGTAAAGTCGGTGTGCTGAATCGCCATCATAATCGTACCTTCAACTGTCGGTATCGAATTATAGATAGCTACATCGTCCCGTTCGAACAATTTCACGAGTCCTCGATTGGAATCATCCGTGATTTTATTCAAGTATGCATTGGAAATTCCAGAATAAATCGTACAATGTTCTGGTGTTTGCTCCAAGTGTTCTGTAGTTAAAACTACTTTTTCATTCGAGAAGATCGTTTCTACTTGACCTTCCATATTCGTTCCAGCTACCGGCAAAATGATCGCATCTATATCTGAAAATACTACTTCATCCAATTTCTCCTTTACTGCACCAGTAAAGGCATGGTCGAGTTGCTCAAAGCCAATCAAAGAGAGCTTCGCATCGAGCTCTGTTAGCTTTCGGACGATTTCGAGCTGTCTTGCGTCTCCGCCTATGACTGCTATTTGCATCCCTGTTAGCATGAAACACTCACCTTCTTTTTAAATGATCCAAATCCTAATCTTACTGCATTACTCCAACATACTATGTATTCACCCCGAAATCGGTGAGTTTTCCTAGGAAAAAAGCCTAATGAAAACAAAAAAAAGAACTGATGCCAACGCACAGTTCTTTACTCTTCTTGAATATCAATGATAATCATATCCGTCCCAATTGTTTTTATATGCTTCCACGGTACCCTTACCTCTCCACCTTGCCTTTTAAAACCAAACCATTTAACTGAGGGAATTAAAAGAGCCTGTATTTGTCCGTTGCTTTCATTAATCTCTAAATCTGTCTGACCAAGTATCCCAAGTCTTTCTGCTTTTTTGACATCGACAATTTCCTTCCCACTCAATTCACTAAGTCTCATTTTCAACTCTCCCCCTTTTGTCCTCTCTATATCCTAGTATGGGTAAGCTAAATATATACGTAGGATTTAAAAAGAAAATAGCAAAAAAGCCTGAGCAGAAAAATCTCAGGCTTTAAAAACTAAATATTTCTTGGAAGTACTCCGACTGGACTAATTAAGGACGCAGAATACTTGTCATTAAAGATTTTATTAGCCATAGCATCTACACCATCTTTTGAAACGGCATCTATTTGCTCAACAATTTCATCAAGGGTGCGATGTCTTCCTAATAGAAGCTCGTTTTTCCCGTTACGGCTCATACGACTATTGGTGCTTTCAAGGCTAAGCATTAAGCTACCCTTTAGCTGCTCCTTACTATTTCGAAGTTCTTTATCTGTAATACCTTCAGCCTTTAGTTTTGACAAGGTTTCTTGAATCGTATCAAATAATACATCCAACTGTTTTGCACCTGTACCACCATAAATCGTAATTACACCAGAATCTTGGAACGAAGAATGATAAGAGTATACAGAATATGCAAGGCCACGCTGTTCACGAACTTCTTGGAACAATCTACTACTC
>Ga0182742_1001960_pt1 | contig 24357 bp, 23 predicted proteins | sample eDN5th37CBELigMG_FD_128880 | JGI IMG/M metagenome (GOLD analysis project Ga0182742, IMG submission 128880) | Enriched Miracle-Growth compost microbial communities from Emeryville, California, USA - eDNA 5th pass 37_C BE-Lig MG (version 2)... ...
AATAACGCCATGTCGATCACTCCATAGCCCCCGCTGAAAACATGCGAGGGAAGGTTGGAACATGGGTCAATTCTCAATGGAAATATCAGGCCACGCCGGGTCAGTTCTCAGTGGCAATCAACAAGCGGGGATTATACCAGGCTCGCTGCCCGCTTTCCCTATACCGAGACACCCGATCAGATTGCCGCAGTTGAGGCGGGCTGGCCGATCTGGCTTCCGGACGCGTGACGGATCGGCTCGCATGCGATGCTCTTGCGCGTTGTGCCGTGTCGAAAAAACGGTTAGTCGGCGAGTCCGAGGACTGAAGCTGTCTAAACCTGACTACGGTCGGCGGTAAATCGCGGACGAAGAGGCGTATGAGCCGGCAAAGGCCAGGTTGACTTAGCCTGATGGCTACTCAGCGGCCGGGCTCCCAGCCTCGTTCGCCAATGCGTCCGCGAACTTTCCCATCAGCCGCACGAGATCGTCGATTTCCGCCGGCTCCCAATTCGCAAAAACGCCAAGGGCGATCCTTTCGCGTGCAATATCGATCTTGTCGGTCATCGCCTTGCCCTTCGCCGTGACAACAACTTCATTTACGCGACGGTCAGCCGGGCTTTGCCTGCGTTCGGCAAGCCCGAGGCTCTCCAACTTCGCGACCTGCCGACTAACTGTGGTGTAGTCCCGCCCGACGCCGGCCGCCAATTCCACAATGCCGATCGGTCCCCGCCGCTCGATCCCGACAAGGAGCGGGAATAGAGCTCGATCTAGGGCGATTCCCGCCTCCCGAACGAGCGCCTCGTCACGCTGGGGCCGGTTCATGAGCGTGACGATGTCGATTAGCGAACCGTGCAGTTCACGAATTTTCTCGCTGATATGTGTAATATGCACATTATTCCTTGACGGCATGGCGCATCTCCTATTATGTGCATAATACACACATGGAGAACGGCATGACAAACGAATTCGAAGCAGATGTGCTCATCTGCGGCGCGGGAGCGGCTGGCCTGACGCTAGCAATAGAATTGGCGCGGCGAGGTGTCTCTTTCCGCTTGATCGAAAAGACGCGCGAACCGTTCCCGGGCTCGCGAGGCAAGGGGATTCAACCGAGGACGCAAGAGATCTTCGAGGATCTCGGTATCCTCGATAAGATCGTCGCGGCCGGGGGCGTTTACCCAAGGATGCGAGAATATCGCGACGACGGTAGCTTCATGGAGAGAGATTTTGGGGGGCGGGTTCAGGCGACACCCGCGGAGCCGTATCATATTCCGCTGATGATCCCGCAATTTCTGACGGAACAAATCATGCGGGACCGGCTGGCGGAACTGGGTGGGCGGGTTGAGTTCGGAATCGAGTTGACGGGCTTCGAGCACGATGGCGACGGAGTTACGGCGCGTCTTTCTGGTTCAGGCGGGGCGGAGACGGTTTGCGTACGCCATCTGATCGGCGCGGACGGAGGTCGCAGCTTCGTAAGGCACGCACTTGGTATCGCGTTCCCCGGCAAAACCCTGGGCGTGCGCGCGATTGTCGCTGACGTTGGCCTGACCGGCCTAAGCCGTGATGTTTGGTGGCAGTTCAACACCGGTGACATGCAGCGGATGGTTGCCATCTGCCCGCTCATGGGGACCGATCTGTTCCAGATACAGGCGCCGGTCTCTGCGGATGGGGACCCGGACGTTTCAGCAAATGGTTTGGAAAAGCTGATCGTCGAGCGGACAGGCCGCAACGAGGTGAAGGTCCACGACGTCAGTTGGGCATCGGCCTACGCTATGAACGCCCGACTAGCCGACAGATACAGGGTCGACCGCGTATTCTTGGTGGGCGACGCTGCTCATATCCACCCGCCCACCGGCGGCCAGGGTCTCAATACCAGCATTCAAGATGCCTACAACCTCGGCTGGAAGCTCGCGGCCGCGCTTTGTGGAGCCGGCGATGAACTTCTCGACACCTACCAGGCCGAGCGCCGCCCTGTGGCGGAGGAGGTTCTGGGGCTGTCAAGTCGACTGCTCGAAGCGGGAAAGCATGGCGAGATCCGTCGTGGGCGCGAGGTGCAGCAGCTCGACATTGGATAACCGCAATCGCCTCTCGCGTTGCGCGCAGCAAGCCGCAACAGCGGTCTGCAGGCGGGCGATCGCGCACCGGACGCGCCCATTAAGGGGGCAGGAGGGCAGCCTTCGCGGCTCTTCAGCTTGTTCATCGGGCCGCATTGGACGCTGCTCGTAAACGGAGAATGGAGCGTGGCATCGCGGCCGGGATTGCATATCCACCGCCTCGGCCAGCGCGGCGACGTGCTCGATGCGTTCGGTCATCTCCGACCCGCGTACGGATTGGAGGCGGATGAGTGCGTCCTCATCAGACCAGACGGCTATGTCGGTGCGATTCTGGCTTTTGACGCGGAAGGCGTGGCGCAACTGGAAGCCTATCTCGAACGCGTGGGCTTGCCGTCAGGCGCGGCCGTATAGGGGGGGATGGAATATGACGACCAAACCGCAATTCGACATCAGTCCATCCAAGCCGCTCGATTGGCGGATCATCCTTCCGGTCTTCGCAATCGTCTGCGCGAACGCCGCCGGCACCGCTTCCGTTTTGCCGGTTCTGCCCTTTCATGTCCGTGCAATGGGCGGCACACCGCTTGTTCTGGGAATGGTCATCGCCGCCGAGGCAGTCGGCCAATTCGCCTCTGCTCCTGCTCTTGGGCAGCTCTCGGATCGCTTCGGCCGCAAGCATGTCCTGTTGACGAGCCAGTGCGTTGCGGCGGTGAGCCTAGCTCTGCTTGCCGTCGCGCCGAGCGTAGCGTTCATCCTCGTTGCTCGTGCACTTTTCGGACTAACTTCGGGCAATATCTCTGTCACTGCGGCCTATATTGCGGATCATACCGATGCCGCAAATCGCAGGCCCGCCATGGGCATCCTCATGGGCGGCGCAGGCCTCGGCGGGATTGTTGGCGCGGGGCTTTCGGGCATTCTCTCCGGCATATCATTGATGATGCCCGTACTCGCGGCGCTGGGGCTTGTGGTCGCCTCCCTTGTCGTTACATCTCTTTGCCTGGGTGGAGGACGTCCAACAAAGACTTCAAAAGAGCAGCCCCACCGCGGAAACATATCGTTCCGCGCGATCCTCGCGTCGCCCGTCGTCCGTGCTCTCGTCATCGTCATGCTATGCCATTTCTTCGCCTACGGGACATACATCTCGCAAATGCCGGTCTTCCTCGCGGAGACGTTTCAATGGAATGGTCGTGTGTTCGGGGCGAAGGAATTGAGCTATCTCATCATGATGGACGGCGCGGTCAACGTCGTTGCCCAGGTGTTTCTCCTCGGCTGGCTTGGCAAACACTTCACCGAACGGAACCTCATTCTTCTGATATTCCTTCTGATCTGCTTGGGGTTCATCACCGCTGGTATCGCTAGCAGTATACCGGTGCTGATTGTCGCGGTTCTGTGCGTCAGCACAGGCGATGCTCTTGCAAAGCCAACATATCTTGCCGCGCTATCTATCCATGTCCCATCCGAGCGGCAGGGCGTCGTTCTGGGCGCCGCACAGTCCCTGCTCGCCGTGACAGATATTGTCGCACCGGTCCTCCTTGGGTTCATCCTTGGATACGCGCTCTATAGTCTGTGGATTGGCATTGCCGTAGCCGTTGCAATCGTCGGCGCGCTCATAGCGGCGACCCGGCTTTCGCGTCAGGGCGGCGCTGAAGCGTGACGATGCGCTCCGTGCCCTGTTCCTGCGGGATTTGCGCAAATCTCATTGCGCTATGCCTTGTTCTCTTTCTCAGCGGGTGTACGGCACCCGCTCGCCCGACATACACCGCATCGGAAGCCGGGCGGGCACAAATCGCCGGCTTTGAAAATATAAGGGCTCATGTCGATGATCCCCAGCCCTCGGGGTCAGTGCACGCCTCCTGGCGCCCCGTTGTCAGTAAACAAAAGCCGGTCATGCTGGCCATATCGGGCGGTGGCGCTGGAGGCGCATTTTCCGTCGGAATTCTTTCCGCCTGGAGCGAACTTGGCAACCGACCACGCTTCCAGGTGGTCACCGGCGTGAGCACGGGCGCCCTGATTGCGCCGTTTGCATTCTTGGGCTCCGCCTATGATGCGCAGCTGAGACGCCTCTATCTTTCCAATGAAGCTCGCAGTCTTGTCGACATCGACTGGAGAGGGCTTGGCCTTCTCTCAGCAGGCCTCCTTCAGGGGGATGCTCTTCGAAAGATGGTCGAAGACAACATTACCGATGAAATCCTGCGCGAAATCGCGCGCGAACATCAAGCGGGACGCCGTCTCCTGGTGATGACCACAAACCTCGACACGCAGCGGGCCGTCGTCTGGAACATAGGCGCCATCGCGGATAGCGATAGCCAGGATGCTCTCGCCCTTGTGCGCCAGATACTGATCGCATCAGCAAGCGTTCCCGGCATCTTTCCGCCAGTTTCTATCCGGACGGTGGTCGATGGCAGGCAGATTCGTGAACTGCACTCCGACGGAGGCAGCTCGTCGCAGTTTCTGACATTGCCCGAACATCTGTTCGTCGCATCGGGTCAGGCACGCAACGAGAACCTGCACATCTATGTGATCATCAACAACGCGCTCATTCCGGAGTTTTCGATGTCACCTGAAAGGGCGTTGCCAATTATGGCACGAGCATACGCGATCCTCCTCAAGTCACAAACGAAGCAAGGGTTGATCGCCCTTTACAACTATGGGCGGAGATCCGCCATTGATCTCAATATCGCTTCGATCGATGAACAGGTGCCCTATTCCATGACCGACCCGCTGAACGGGAGCTACATGCGCACGGTGTATGACATCGGCTATCGAAATACGGTCGAAGGCCGTGTCTGGGCGCAGCAGCCGAAGTTTCCACGCTCACAACGACACGAAGCAAACCGGGGAAGTCGGCATTCGTGTTCAGATGTTGCCGGGACATGTGGGTCTGTTAGATGAACAGCCAGATCAGTTCACTGTCGTCAGTCACCGCGAGATCAGCGGTTCGGCTCATTTCGATAGCTTTTGCCCATCAGGTGAAGCACGCCGCGCTCATCCCAGTAATTAGCAATTGTGTAAAATCGAACGTAGTCACATTGCACCAAACGATGAGAAGGATGGTTCGACCATAGCTGTGCATTAGGATAATGAGCAGGTTTGGCGGAATAGGTGACATCCGCGCGGAACGCGGTCATATTTTTGGCGCTGCGCGTATCGCGATCCAGTTCTTGAATCGACGAATTCGGCTTTGGATCGGCAAGGACATGATCGTTGCTTAAATCGGTTTCTGCATTTGTGATCTCCCTAGCTTTTACGCTTAACAGCGTAAAAGCAGCAGAGCTGTCTATCATCACCTCCTATCCGCCGTCCTTCTACGAGCCGTTCCAGCGGGCCTTCGAGGCGCGCAATCCGGATGTGCGTGTCACGGTCGTCCAGCGCAACACGGGCAGCGCGAGCCGTTTCATCCTTGAGAAGCCCGAGGTCGCGGCGGATATCTTCTGGGCTTCGGCGACGGATGCCTTCGAACTTCTCAAGCGCAACGGGGCCTTAAGGGCGATCCGCCCGCGCCAGACCGGTGCGCCGGAACGCATTCTCGGTTATACGGTCAACGATCCCGATGGCTTCTATCTCGGTTTCGCGCTGTCGGGCTACGGGCTCGTCTACAATCCGGCCTATCTCGCGCAATATGGCCTGCCGGCGCCGCAGAACTGGCAGGATCTGCTGAAACCCGTCTATGCCGGTCATATCGGTATCACCTCGCCCTCCCGTTCCGGCACCACGCATCTCATCGTGGAAGCCTTGCTGCAGGCCTATGGCTGGGAGCGGGGATGGGCGCTGCTGTCGGAGATCGGCGGTAATCTCTCAACCGTCACGGCGCGCAGCTTCGGCGTCGCCTCGGGCGTGGCGCAACGCCGTTTCGGCATCGGTGTCACCATCGATTTCCTGGCGAAGGCGCCGGATGTCGCTGGTAGCGAGAATGTCTTCGCGCTGACGCCGGACCCGATCTACGTGCCGGCCAACATCGCCATTCTCTCGCGGGCGCGCAACGGAGAGGCGGCCGAGCGCTTCGTCGATTTCCTGTTTTCCGCGGAAGGGCAGGGCATCCTGCTGCGGCCGGCCATCGGGCGCATTCCCGTGCGCGCGGAGCTGAATGCTGGCCTACTGCCGCCCGAAAGCACGGGCGGCCTGCTTGCCGCCAAAGGGTTCGATGCGCGCCTTTCGGCCGAGCGCTACGGCATCGTCAACCTGATCTTCGATGACTACATCGTTCGTCGGCGGGCGATGCTCGCCCGTCTGTGGGCGCGGCTGCGGGAGTTCGAAGAGCAGGCGCCGGGCGACGCCGCGCGGCAAAGCACGCTGGCGAGCGTGCGCCGGCTGCTGGGCACGCCGCCGCTGTCGGCCGGTGACGTCGAGAAACTGGCCGATGACCTGAAGGGCGAATGGCCGCGGGGCATTGCCCGCACGGCGGCGCAGCAGACCGTCGCGCGCGACATAAGGGGCGTCGTGGAGCAGAACCTTGCCCGGGCGGAAAGCCTGCTGGTGACGATCTCGACCCCGCCCGGCCGGCGATGGTAGAAGCTGGCGCGATGGAGACCCATGATGCATCACGACGGAAGGGGCCGAGGCGCTGGCGCTTCGGCATCGGCGCGCGCCTCGGCGCGGCCTTCGTCGCGATCGTTGGCCTTGCCGTCGGCGCCAGCCTCGTCGGCTGGCTTTCCTACCGGGAACTCTCGGGCGAGCTTTCGCGCATTGCCGAGGTGCAAATGCCGCAGCTTGCCTTCGCCTCGCGGCTCTCCAAGGCGGGCGCGGATATCGGCTCGGTCACGGCGGCGCTGACGGGTGCGGAGACGCGGGCGGAATATGACGAGACCCGCCGCATCTATGCCGAACGGCTCGCGGCCTTGCAGGCATTGCTGGAGGACAACGAGGCCGAACCTTCCGTGCAGAAGCTCCTGCCGCTGGCTGCCGAGATCAACGGCAATCTCGCGCGGATCGACCTTGCGGCCGGCAAGCGCTTCACGCTCGCCGAGGCCATGCGTGCGGATGTGGAGGAACTGCGCTGGGTACAGGCCGACCTCATCGAGGAGGCCGATCCGCTGGTCGATGACATCCGCTTCAACATCGAGGCGGAAACGCGCAACGGCCGGAGCACGGCGGCGCTCGGCGAGCAGCGTCGCAGCGAGGCGTTGCTGACCGTGGTCTCTCAGGCCAATCTCGCCACCGGTCTGATCGCCCGGCTCGTCAGCAGCGCGACGGCGGAGGAGGTACAGGAGGCCAATGCCTTTCTCGGCGACAGCGCGGACGAACTGGCCGCGCGCCTTGCGACGCTGGAGGGCTGGCCGGACAGCCTGACGGTGCGCCAGCTTGCCCGGCGCATCCTGCAACAATCCGATCCCGCGACGGGCACGCCCAACCGCAAGCGCTCCGAAATGCGCGAGGCGGAGCGGCTCGGCGAACTGGCGAAGGAGAACGGCCGGCTGGTGGCGGCGCTCGGCCAGCGTATCGAGGCGGAGGTGGTGGCCATCGAGGCGAGCGCCGGCGCGGCGGCGCAGCGGGCGGCGGCGGCCATCGATCTCGGGCGCAAGCTGCTTGCGGCCATCGCCGTTCTGGCCGTCGTGCTCGCCATCGTCATCGGCGTCTTCTATGTGCATCGTAGCCTGCTCCGGCGCATAGACCAGCTGGCCCATGCCGCGACGGCGATCAGCGAGGGCAATCCGGCAGCGCCCATCCCCTCGGGCGGCGACGACGAACTGGCTGATCTTGCCCGCGCGCTCACCCTTTTCCGCCAGACGCGCGACGAATTGGTGCAGTCGGCAAAGCTTGCGGCGCTCGGCCAGATGGCGGCCGGCATCGGCCACGAGCTGAACCAGCCATTGGCGGCGATCCGGGCGCATATCCACAGCGGCTCCACGCTGATCGCCCGCGGCAACAGCGAGCAGGCGCTGAACAACCTCGAAAAGATCCGCACGCTGACGGCGCGCATGGCCGGGCAGATCAGCCATATCCGTCGCTTCGCGCGCCGGCCGGATGCGAAATTGCAGCCGGTTGATCTTGCCGCCGTCGTGCACGAGGCGTTGAGCCTGTTTGAACACCGTTTCGAGGAGGAGGGCGTGACGCTGCGGCTTGCCTTGCCGCCCGGTCTGCCGCAGGTCATGGCCGAGCCGGTGCGTCTGGAGCAGGTCGTGGTGAACCTTGTTGCCAATGCGCTCGATGCCGTGGCGGAGCGGCCCGAACGGGTGGTGACGGTGATGGCGGAGGCGAGCGGGGAGGGGGCAAGCCTGATCGTCGGGGATACCGGTGCGGGCATCGCCGCTACGGATCGCGACGCGGTCTTTGATCCCTTCTTCACCACCAAGCCCGTTGGTGCGGGCCTCGGGCTCGGCCTTTCCATTTCCTATAACATCATCAAGGATTTCGGCGCGGATATCGCCGTGCTGGAGACCGGACCCGGCGGCACGCGCTTCATCGTGTCCCTGAAAGGAGCGGCATGACCGCATCGACAGACATCATCCTCGTCGACGACGACGCCAATGTGCTCGACGCCTGTCGCGAATTGCTGGAGATCGAGGGTTTTCGCGTTTCCGCGCATGGGTCCGTCGCCGCCGCGCTTGCGGGGCTTGCGGCCGATAGCGAGGCGGTCGTCGTCTCCGACGTGCGCATGCCCCGGCAGGATGGTTTCGACCTCGTTGCCGCCGTGCAGGCGATCGACAGGGAGATTCCGATCGTGCTGATGACCGGTCATGGTGATATCCCCATGGCGCTACGCGCGATGCGTGATGGTGTCTGGGACTTTCTGGAAAAGCCGGCCGATCCGGTGCATCTCATCGAGACGGTGCGCCGTGCGCGTGACCATCGCCGCCTGCTCGTCGAAAACCGGCGTCTGCGTCTTTCCATCGCGGCCGATGGCTGGGAGGCGCGGCTGATCGGTCATTCCGCGCCGATGGTGACGCTGCGCGAACGGCTGAAGCGCATCGCGGGCGCGGCGACCGATATTCTCGTGCTCGGCGAGACGGGCACTGGCAAGGAGGTAACAGCGCGGGCGCTGCACGATTTCAGCGGGCGCAAGGGCCGCTTCGTCGCGGTCAATTGCGGTGCGATCCCGGAGACCATGCTGGAATCGGAACTGTTCGGCCACGAGGCCGGCGCCTTCACAGGGGCGAAGGACAAGCGCATCGGCAAGATCGAGCATGCTGATGGCGGCACGCTCTTCCTCGACGAGATCGAATCCATGCCGCTGCCGGCGCAGGTCCGGCTGCTGCGCGTGCTGCAGGAGCGCGTCATCGAGCGGCTCGGCTCGAATGACGAGGTGGCGGTCGATCTTCAGGTCGTCGCGGCGACGAAGGCGGACCTGCACCAGCTTGCCCGGCAGGGCAAATTCCGCGAAGACCTCGCCTATCGGCTCGACATCGCCCGCGTCGAGCTTCCCGCGCTTTCGGCGCGCCGGGGGGACGTGGCCCTGCTCTTCCGCCACTTCCTCGACCTTGCCGCCCGTCGTCAGGGCCGTGCGGCCCCGCATGTCGATGCGGTCTTTCTGGCCGATCTCGACCGCCGCAACTGGCCCGGCAATGTGCGCGAGCTGCGCAACGTTGCCGAACGTTACGTGCTCGGCCTTGAAGAGCTGCCGACCGGCGGAGGCGCGGCCGGCGAGACGCTGGAGGTACGCATGGACCGGGTGGAACGGGCAATCCTCGTCGACAGCCTTGCCGAGCAGGATGGCCGCATCGGCGCGACCGCCGACATGCTCGGCATCTCGCGCAAGACGCTGTACCTGAAGATGCGCAAGCACGGTCTCGGCGGCGACGAGGAGGTCTGACGTTACCGTTTCGACCCCGGAAAAGAGGGCCGATGTTACCTTTCTTTCCCATTTTTCGCGCGGGAATGCTGGAAAACCAGCATTCTCGAAACTGGCACGGGCCTTGCTGATATCCCGATGACCGCCGGAAAGCCGGCGGGCCATTGGGAGGAAACCATATGCTCAAGACCATTGCCGCGGCGATGCTGATGTCCGCTGCCGTTCTTTCGACCGTCCACGCGCAGGACGGCGGAAAAGTCACCGTCATCACGTCCTTCTCCAAGGACGTCACCGATCCCTTCAAGGCTGGCTTCGAAGCCGCCAATCCCGGTTATACGCTCGACGTGCAGAACAAGAGCACGAGCTCGGGCGTCAAGTTCGTCGACGAGACGAAGGGCAACAACCAGGTCGACCTGTTCTGGGCCTCCGCGCCGGACGCCTTCGAGAACCTGAAGAGCCGCGACCTGCTCGCCCGCTTCACGCCCTCCGTCACGGGCCTGCCGGAAAAGGTCGGCTCCTATCCGGTCAACGACCCGCAGGGCTACTATTTCGGCTTTGCCGCGTCCGGCTACGGCATCATGTCGAACGACCGCTATCTGGAGGCCAACAACCTGCCGAAGCCGACGGAGTGGAGCGATCTCCTGAAGCCGGAATACCATGACCATATCGCCATTGCCGCCCCCTCGCGCTCGGGCACGACGCACCTCACCATCGAGACCATCCTTCAGGGCGAGGGCTGGGAAAAGGGCTGGGCGACGCTGACCGGTATCGGCGGCAATCTCCAGCAGGTCACGGAGCGCTCCTTCGGCGTGCCGGATGCGGTCAATTCCGGCCAGACGGGCATCGGCATCGTCATCGACTTCTTCGCCTTCTCCGCCAAGGCGAGCGGCTTCCCGGTCTCGTTCAGCTATCCCTCGATCACGACGGTCGTGCCGGCCAATGTCGGCATCATCGCCAATGCGCCGAACCAGAAGGGCGCGGAAGCCTTCGTGAACTACCTGCTGTCTGAAAAGGGTCAGGCCGTCCTGCTCGAGCCGGCGATCCGCCGCCTGCCGATCAACCCGGCGCTCTACAAGGATGCCCCGGAAGGCTTCCCGAACCCCTTCGAAGATCCGCGCTTCCAGTCGATGATCACCTTCGATTCCGATGTCTCCAAGCAGCGCACGGATGTCGTCGACGCCCTCTACGACCAGCTCATCACCTTCCAGCTCGATAACCTGCGCGATGCGACGAAGGCGATCCATGCGGCCGAGAAGGCGCTGGCGAGCAATGACCAGGCCGAAGCGCGCGCGCTGATCACCGAGGCCCATGGCCTGATGGCCCGCATGCCGGTTTCGGCCGAAGAGGCGGCCACGGACGAAATGCGCGCGGCCTTCACCGGCGGCGAGGAAAAGACGGCCCGCCAGGCCGAGCTGGAACAGGTCTGGGCGGCCTTCGCGAGCGAGAAATACGCCGCCGCCAAGTCCAAGGCCGAACAGGCGCTCGACCTGATCGACTGATCGTTTCGGGCCGCCCGGTCTTTCCGGGCGGCTTCTCCCCAGTCCTGTCTTCGCTCCCCTGGCGCCGCTCGGCCGCCGGGCCGGCCGATCTCATTCCGGAGACTGCCCCATGGCTTTCGCACTTTCATCTCTTCCTGCCCGGCGCATCACGGCGCGGCCCGGACAGGTTCTGGCGGTGACGCTGATCGCGCTGTTTCTCGCGATCTTCCTCGTCATTCCCGCCGGAACGGTGATCTACACCGCCTTCACGGAGAAGGGCACCGGCGCACTGACCGCCGTCAACTTCGTCGATTTCTTCAACACCGATCTCTTCCGCCGCTCCTTCTTCAATTCGGTCTATGTCTCGGCCATGTCCGTGGTCTGGGCGAGCGCCATCGCGCTGCCGCTTGCGGTGCTGACCACGCGCTTCGAGTTTCGCGGCTCGCTGGTCATCCAGACTCTCGGCTTCGTGCCGCTCATCATGCCGCCCTTCGTCGGCGCGGTGGCCATGCAGCTGCTCTTCGGCCGCAACGGCACGGTCAACCTGCTGCTCAACGACTGGTTCGGCATCCGCATTCCCTTCATGGAGGGGCTGAACGGCGTCATCTTCGTGCAATCGCTGCACTATTTCCCCTTCATCCTCATCAACCTCTCCACCAGCCTGCGCAATATCGACCGGTCCATGGAGGAGGCGGCGCAGAATCTCGGTTCATCCGGCATGCGCCTCTTCCGCCGCATCGTCTTCCCGCTCGCCATGCCCGGTTATCTCGCCGGCGCCTCGCTCGTCTTCGTCAAGGTCTTCGACGATCTTGCGACGCCGTTGCTGCTCAACGTCAAGGATATGCTGGCGCCGCAGGCCTATCTGCGCGTCACCTCCGTCGGCCTGACGGACCCGATGGGCTATGTCATCTCGGTCATCCTCATCGTCGTCTCGATCTTCGCCATGTGGCTGTCGGCCGTCGCCATGCGCGGCAAGGACTACTCCACCACCCAGCGCGGCGGCGGCGGTTTGTCGCGCCGCAAGCTCAGCCTCGGTGAAAGCATGCTCGCCTATGGCGTCGTCGGCCTCATTCTGCTGCTCGTGCTCTCGCCGCATATCGGTCTGCTCATGCTGTCCTTCGCCACGGTCTGGTCCTTCAGCCCGCTGCCGGATGCCATGACGCTCGCCCATTACGGCCGGGTCTTCGGCGAAAGCTCGATCTACATCAAGAACACGCTGATCTACGCGACGCTCGCCGGTCTTATCGATGTGGTCGTCGGCGGCGCCATTGCCTATCTCGTGCTGCGCACCAAGATCGTCGGCCGCCGCTGGCTCGACTGGGCGGCGACCTCGGCGCTCGCCATTCCCGGCGTCGTGCTCGGCATCGGCTACCTGCGCACCTTCTACGGCGTCTCGCTGCCGGATGGCACGCCGCTCGCCACGCTCTGGGTCATGGTCGTGCTGGCGCTCGCCATCCGCCGCCTGCCCTATGCGCTGCGCGCCTGCTACGCGGCCCTGCAGCAGGTGTCGGAATCGCTGGAGGAAGCGGCGGAAAACCTTGGCGCGACCAAGCAGCGGACCATCCGCCGCATCGTGCTGCCGCTGATGACGGGCGGGCTTCTGGCCGGCTTCGTCACCAGCTTCTCCACCGCCGCGGTCGAGCTTTCCGCCACGCTGATGCTCATCCAGAGCAATTCCGACGCGCCGCTCGCCTACGGCCTCTACGTCTTCATGCAGTCGCCGGCCGGTCGCGGCCCCGGTGCTGCCCTCGGCGTCATCGCGGTCGTCATGGTCGCGCTGTGCACGCTCTTGTCCCACTACGTCATCGAGCGCCGCCAGAAGGCGCTCGGCATCGGTAAATGATCCGGGAGGAACGGACTATGACCATCAATATCGACAAGGCTAGCCTCACGGAAAGCCCCGCCAAGGCCATCAGCATTCGCGATGTGAACCTTTACTACGGTCAGCTGCATGTGCTGAAGGACATCAACCTCGAGATCCAGCCCGGCGAGTTCTTCGCCTTCCTCGGCCCGTCGGGCTGCGGGAAGACGACGCTGCTGCGCCTCATCGCCGGTTTCAACCAGGCGCAGAACGGCGCGGTCGTCGTCGGCGGCGAGGATGTGCTCGACATGCCGCCGTGGAAGCGGGACATCGGCATGGTGTTCCAGTCCTACGCGCTCTGGCCGCACATGACGGTGGCGCGCAACGTCGCCTTCGGGCTGGAGGAGCGGCGTCTGCCGCGCGCCGAGGTGGAAAAACGTGTGGCGGCGGCCCTTGCGCTCGTCGGCCTGTCGCATCTTGCCGACCGGCGGCCCTCGCAGCTTTCCGGCGGCCAGCAGCAGCGCGTGGCGCTCGCCCGCACCATCGCTATCGAGCCCAAGGTGCTGCTGCTCGACGAGCCGCTGTCGAACCTCGATGCGAAGATGCGCGTCGAGGTGCGGCGGGAACTGCGTGAGCTCCAGCAGCGCCTGAAGCTCACCACCATCTTCGTCACTCACGATCAGGAGGAGGCAAACACGGTCTGCGACCGCATCGCCGTGTTCAACGAAGGCCGCATCCAGCAGGTCGGCACGCCGATGCATCTCTATGAGAAGCCGGCCAACCTCTTCGTCGCCAACTTCCTCGGCACGGCCAATATTCTGGAAGGCAGCGTGAAGGGCGAGGGCGCGGCGAGCAGCTTCGAGGTCGCCGGCGGCGGCAGCATTCCGGTGCCGGCGGGCGTCGAGGTACCTGCGGGGGCGAAACTCGTCTTCCGTCCGCAATATGCGACGATCGGCACGGTGGAAGCCGATGCCGTCCCGCTTTCCGGCACCATCGCGCATCGCGAATTCCTCGGCGCGACGGTGCGTTACGGCGTGAAGGTCGGCACGGCGACGGTGCTGGTCGATGCGCCCTTCCATTCCGGCGACGGCCTGCTTGAGCCCGGCAGCAGCACCGTGCTCGGCATCAAGCCGGCCTCGGCGCTGTGGCTCGCCGACTGACAGATCGACAAATCCCCTTCGCCGCCCCGGCGGCGAAGGTTCTCTCATCAAAGGCCTGAAGACATGACTGAAACCCTGCCCACCCTCCTCGTCATCCGCCACGGGGAGACCCAATGGAACGTTGCCGGCCGCCTGCAAGGAAGCCGCGACACGCCGCTGACCGTCAATGGCGTGCGACAGGCGCAGGCGGTCGCCGTGCGTCTTTCGGAGGCGGTGGCCGGCCTGGAGGGCGCGGCGTATTGGGTCAGCCCTCTTGGCCGCGCGCGGCAGACGGCTTCCATCCTCGCCGATCTCTGGTGTCTGCCTTTCGACCGCTTCGGTCAAGAACCTCTGTTGGCCGAACGCTGTTACGGCGCCTGGGAAGGACGCCTGCACGGCGAGATCGAACGCGACCTACCCGAACAGTACGGCGCCCATGCATCCGATCCCTGGGAATACGCCATGCCGGGCGGTGAGAGCAGAACGGTGCTGACCGAAAGGCTGCGGGCTTGGCTCAAATCTCTCGACCGGAACCGCCCGCACGTCGCCGTGACCCATAGCGGCTGCCTGCGCGCCCTGCGCGGCATCTACAGCGCGGCTTCGCCCGCTGAAATCCTCGCCTATCGGGAGCCGCAGACATCGGCGTTTCTCCTGAGCGCGAGCGCGGAACGCGTACTCAACGTTCCCAAGGCGACGCTCGATGCCTTCGGCTGCGAGGGCGAGGGGCGGACGGTGTGGATATAGCGATGCCTAATAACGGGAATATCGCCGACCGAATGTAAGTGCTGCACGTGGCGTGAAGCACATTCCCAGACCTGCGATCAGAACGTGGCGCACCCTGCCGTGCGAACGCGAAGCGGGGTGAGAGATCGAAGTGCGCGGCTGCGAGCGTGGAGAAGACGACGAATGCGGCCGTGATCATCTGACTGCCGAACAACCTCAGCAAGGGTAGGATCTGAGAGAACCCGACTGGTCAATACGGAAAATCGGACAAAATCTCCGGCTCTGTGGTGAGGCCAAATCAGTGCAAGAACCACATCGACGTCGCGGTGGTCAGGAGCATCGAAGTCGACGGAAGTTGCCAGCCCGATCAGTGAGACCGCCGGGCGAAGACACGCCGGGGCGATAGCGTGCGGCATCGCGATTCCCTTGCCAAGAGCGGTGGAACCCAGCGCTTCTCTGCCGGTAAGCGCCGCTTTGACATCTCCATAAGCCATACCAGCCCCATCCGCGAGTCGGTCAGCGGCAAGGGCGATCGCCGCCTCCTTGTTCGGCACGATGGCGCCAAGAGATATGTCCATAGCCAGAAATAGCTCGTGATTGTCCAATGCACTCTCCGTTGGCTCCCCGTAAACAATATCGGGGTCTGCAGAAGCGTTGAGAATTACAAAATTCGGCTTAGAGTTCAGATCAACGCGAATGCGATGATCATGAGCGAAAGAAGGCCGGCGGCCACGATCGTTTTCGTTGCCAGATCCATCTCCTTCCTCCTCACTCAAACGCGCGATCTTTAGGGATTACGTGGCACAAGCGTCCCCAAGGATCTTTCATTTGGTAGGATCTTGACGATAGCTTGCCTGCCGAAATGCGAAGAATGTCGTTGCGCGACATTCCGATGTCTTCCAACTGCCTGCGGTCAAGTTGAGAAAGCGTGGCCAAGGTCTGCCGATGGTGCCAGCGCTCTACGACGCCAGGAAAGAGGCCAATCAAGCCTGCACGAACGGTGGGCAGAAGATGCCATGCGCTCAGGACTGACGACCGATTGATTTTTGACATTGATTGTTGCTCCACTTCACAAAGTTCATCGAGCCAACGCGTTGAAGCGTGTCGGAATGATGTTCCGCTGGTGCTTCCCAGAGGAGTTCAAAGCTGGAAAATGGGTGATTGTTATCCCCGAGCCCGCAAACGCGAGAGTTCACGCCGCTCGGGGAAAAGAGCGTGTCAGAAGTGGCGCTAAGAAACCACAATTCTTTTTGCTATGACAGACGTGTGGCATAAGTAATATTTAATTTATTCTTGGAATATTTTCAATATGACCCGCATTGACGCGACTTCTTGTCGCGGGTTGCGTCGATTATCGCTGATTTTTACTCATTTTCGGAAAGTCTCACCTAGCAGAGAGGCTTTTGCCGTATCGCACCATTACAACCAATACCGGGGGAGTCTCCGGAGGCGCCGTGATCGTAAGGTGCATTTGGAATGAGTCTTTCCAGAAACGCCGCAATCGCCGGAAATCCGGCGATTGCGGCCCATATAACTATGCTGCCAAAACTCCGGCATGTCGCCGTTCTGAGAGAATGGCGTCTGTTTTTTCAACATGCTCAACGGTCATTTTGTGGGTGCGGCCGTCCCGGGCGGTCCACTCGATCGATTGCGAGGGTGAAAGACCGATGAGGGCCGCGCCGATGGGCGTCATAACCGATACCTTTCCCAATGCAATGTCAGCCTCTCCTGGAAACACCAAAGAGACGGTTCGGGTCTCCCCTGTATTAGTGGTGTACCGTACAGTTGATCCTATTTGGACAACGTCGTTTGAGATCCGCCTGTCTTCCACTACTCGAGCCCTGTCGAGTTCAGCCCAAACAAATTCTGACACTTCAAGATCTTTGGATGCCCAGGATTCAGCGAGGCGGGAAAGCGTCTCATAGTTACTTTGCGTCATCGTGATGACAGGATTGAGCGCGCCGGTGATGGTGGTCATGTTGAGACCTTTCTACATATGAGCGGTCGCCGACGCTATGAGCTTCGACGTTCGAAAGTTTGACTATGCGTGATTTGTCGCGATCCGAATCTGCTGCATATCGCAGTTCAGCAATATGTATGCCCCGCGGCCAGGCGCGACGGGACCGAGCCGGGGGTTATGTGGCCCAGATGGGCAGAGCTCGTTCGAGCTTTATAATAAAACGATCAATCGACATGATGCATAGGTGGGACACTCGGGACACAAAGTCAAGCTGCCTGAATATCAGGCAACTCGCCACGTTGAAGCATGCCGCGAAAGGGCATTGTACGGCGAATTTTCAAACCAGTCCCTGCGACTTACATTGCACAGGTCTTCGCCTTTCGTTTTCTGTCGCGTTGCCTAGCCGCCAGCCATTGTGAGGACCTATACCGCATCAGTGGTCCCGCTCGACAGCCGCTATCAATTGAAACATCCCCTAAAGAACCGTGCCCTGTGAACGATTAGGCTGCCGGTGAGGTTGGGTGTGGCGGATGGCCGTCGGCCAGCCTCGGCGTAAGCTGGAATCTAGCGCAGACGCTACACATCGTGTCCCTTCCAATGACCTGGGATGAAGGACCGAAAGCATGTCGCGCCGCTTAGAGTCCTCGAAGCTCGGAGACGCGGTTCAGCCGTGCGAATCGGAAGCGAGCAAACCCCTCTTGCTCAAGGTCGGGGCTCGTGTACGGTGAGCTTCCTCTCCATGTGGCGAAACGTCGCCTTGCAGAATACGCAATCTCCGCCCACATGGGTGTAATGCAAAAGACAATACTCAATCGCTTTAGGCTTACCGATCAAGCATGCTCCCTTACCCGGAGCTGGCAGCCCTGATCCTGTAACGCCGCCACAGACCCCAGCCGCTCCGGGAACCACACTTTTGAAAGTGCGGTTCGTTTCGCGTCGTTCATGCGACGTGTCAATGGAGTGTATCCATGTCCCCTTTTCGATCTCGTCCCACCTGTGTCACGTGTAACCGGCATCTGCCGGGCGCTGCGGCCCGCTGCCCCTGGTGCAAGACGTCGATTCCCTCAACTGCTGCCCGCCGTGCTGCCATTCGCAAGCGCAGTGTGTTTCGACAGGCTTTTCTCTGGCTAAGGGAGGATGCCGGAGTATGACTTGCGCAACGATAACCAGCGATAACGGCCGGATCGCTTCCGATACGGGCGAGTTGCAGCAGGTCGGGGTTCTCCCCTGGCGTATCCGGCGTGATGGCGAGCGGAAGCTTCTGCTCATTACCTCGCGCAGGCGGGGGCGATGGATCGTGCCCAAGGGGTGGCCCATGAAAGGATATCCGCCCTTCGTCGCGGCCTCGCGAGAAGCCTTCGAGGAGGCAGGGATCATCGGTGATATCTCGTCTGTTCCATTGACGACCTATCGATACATGAAGGTTCGGGACGACGGATCGCAGGTCGCTTGCCGCGTTACCGTGTTCGGCATGAACGTGCGCGGTACGCTCAGCCATTGGCGCGAGAAGGGGCAAAGACAGCGACGATGGTTTTCTCTCGAAGCGGCCGCATACAAGCTCGACGATGTCGAGCTTGCCAGGTTCGTAAGAGGACTCGAAACGGACCCGGACTGGCTTGAAGCAAGCGGCTTCTCGGCTCGGCGAAATCTGTCCTTTAGCAGCCTGCGTGTACCTGGAAGCTGAGGTGGCCACGATGTTTCCGACAGGTTTCGCAGGCCGGATACCTTCCGTCTTTCCCACCCGCAGGGTCAGTGCCGGACGCTGACTGCCTGGCGTCACTAACTGCGATGGTAAGAGTGGCGTCAGGCATTTTTCGAATCCGAGACTGAAATCTGCGGAGCAACCCGGCCTCTCTGTGCCGAAGCATTGCCCATATACGGAAAGAACCAGAAATGACTTTCAGATACAGCCATACCTTCCCCATCAGCGGCCCTAACAAGTTGCCCCGTTTCAAGCGGTGGGCGGCCGAGAACATTCCGGGTGTTCCCGTATCCCTGCCGCCCCAGGTGCCGGTCAAGAGCGAGGCGCTCACGGTGCGGCTGAAATCTATCGATGATCGCAACACGCTGATCGGGAAACTGGAAGGCGTAAGCCTCTAACGGCCTGCTCGCGGCGAACGGTCGCCCGTTGTCATCCCATAAGCATTCTGTTGCACACAGATGGTTGTAGGAGGGGCGTGCCGTTCGCCACAATCTCTCTGCGTATCCCCGGTATACCGGCTCTCATTCGATATCAGCGAATTTCGGACAAGACATCATGTTAAAGGCTCTCGTTTCCAACCAGCGCTATGCGGTGTTTTTCGGCGCCGGGGTGGCCACGGCTGCATGTCTCGGCGGTGGAGTCTTCTACAATGGCTGGCTTTTTATCATTGCCGCGATCTGCGGTGCGCTTTTCCTGCTCGGTATCCACGATCTGCGTCAGCACAAGCATGCGATTCTGCGCAACTATCCGGTAGTCGGGCATCTTCGCTTCCTCCTGGAGAGCATCCGGAGATACGCCAGTACATCATCGAAGGCGACAACGACGCCGTTCCGTTCAACAGACAGGATCGCGGTCTCGTCTATCAGCGTGCCAAGGGTGTGGAAGACAAGCGGCCTTTCGGCACCATCGAAAATGTCTATGGTTCCGGATACGCTTGGCTCACCCATTCCGCCACACCGATCACTATTGCCGACACAGACTTCCGGGTGCGGGTCGGCGGTCCAGCCTGCAAGCAGCCCTACGAAGCCAGCCTCTACAATATCTCGGCCATGAGCTTCGGCGCACTCTCCGCCAGCGCGATACTTGCCCTCAACGCTGGTGCAAAGAAGGGCGGTTTCGCCCACGATACGGGGGAGGGCAGCATCAGCCGCTACCACCGGCAGAGCGGCGGCGATCTGATCTTCCAGATCGCGTCGGGCTATTTCGGCTGCCGGGACGGGCAGGGCCGGTTCTCTCCGGAGAAGTTCGCCCAACTCGCGGCCGATCCCCAGATCAAGATGATCGAGATTAAGCTGAGCCAAGGCGCCAAGCCGGGACATGGCGGGATGCTGCCGGCCTCGAAAATCTCACCCGAAATCGCCGAAGCGCGCGGCATCCCGATGGGGGTGGATTGTACATCGCCTGCGGCGCACAGCACGTTCTCGACACCTTTGGGTCTGATGGCGTTCGTTGGCCAGCTACGGGAGCTTTCCGGCGGAAAACCCGTCGGATTCAAGCTATGCATCGGGCATCGCCGCGAATTCATGAGCATGGTCAAGGCGATGTTGCAGACGGGCATCGTTCCCGACTTCATTGTCGTTGACGGTGCGGAAGGCGGGACGGGGGCAGCCCCGGTGGAGTTCGCCAATCGTGTCGGAATGCCGATGCTCGAAGGCCTGACCTTCGTTCACAATACGCTGCGCGGTGCAGGCATTCGTGATCAGGTCAAGATCGGTGCCGCCGGAAAGATTGTTTCCGCCTTCGATATCGCCCGCACGCTGGCCCTCGGTGCAGACTGGTGCAACGCCGCGCGCGGCTTCATGTTTGCCATCGGATGCATACAGGCTCAGTCCTGTCATACCAACCGCTGTCCGGTGGGTATCGCCACCCAGGATCCGATACGGCAGCGGGCGATCGACCTCGGCGATAAGAGCGACCGCGTCGCTCGCTTCCATCGAAACACGATGCGTGCGCTTGGGGAAATCGCAGGCGCCGCCGGTCTCGGCAATCCAAGCGATTTTATGCCCTATCACTTCATGTTCCGGCAGAAAGACAATGAGTTCCTGGACGGCAACGAAGCTTATCCCTACCTGCCCGAGGGGTTTCTTGTGTCAGGCGGGGAGATACCGGAACTGGTCGATTGGCATGAACGATGGGACCGTGCCAGTGCCGTCAGCTTTGCCCCGCCTGAGATCCCCCATGGGCCGTTTAAGCGCAATCGAAAACAGAAGCCGGATGAGGAGCAGCGAGGGGCTTCTGGGACGCTTACCTCTGTTGCTTAGACGTCGACATGGTTGGTTGCCTTCGGTGCCCGACGGGCGCGTTCGGCTGTCATGGCGGATCGAAGAGGGTGACGGCGATCGAACCATGCTGATCACCGAATGGCGCGAAGAAAACGGGCCCACGGTGCGACAGCCGACCCGTCGCGGATACGGCACGGAGCTGATTACCACGACGGCGAAACATCTCGGCGGTTCGGCGGAACAAAGGTTCGATCCGCGCGGTTTGATCGCTACAGTCAAACTTCCGATATAGGGACCCGCATGCCTCCCGACGACGGCCATCATCAGACCGCAGCGCGGATTCTTGTTGTCGAGGATGAGATCTTCATTGCCATGGAGATCGAGCGAGTGCTCACGACCGACGGCTTCGAGGTTCTGGGACCGGTCGGAAGCATCGAGGATGCCTTGCAGCTCCTTCATCGAGAGCAACCGGATGCCGCGGTTCTCGACGTCACCTTGAGGGATGGAAAGGTGACGCCAGTGACCGTGTTACTGAGATCTCAGGGCGTGCCCTTCGTTCTGGCGTCCGCAGAGGGCCGGGAGCTTACCGAATCCGGCTTCTTCCAAGGCGTTACCAATCTCGGCAAGCCAACAAATATGGGCCTGATGATCGGCGAAATCCGGCGTTTGCTAAGCTGATACGGCCTGCAGCCCTATCAGATTGCCCGAACGTCTTCCGCTTTTGACTTTCCGGTGTTGCGATCCTGGCCGATTTCGTAACTGACTTTCGCGCCGTCGCGAAGCGGCCCGCCGGACAGGACGGCCGAGACGTGGACAAAGACATCCTGCCCGCCATTGTCGGGCGTGATGAATCCAAAGCCCTTGTCCTGGTTGAAAAACTTGACCGTGCCGATTGCCATGAAAACCTCGTAAACTGAACGGCGGAATCGCCGCTCCGACCATATTTGTCGCCTTTCTTTATCGCAACCATGCTGCGGATCTGCGCGCGGAACAACGATCGTGCAGGTGTGTTTTGATGTCGGCACCCGGCGAGATTTCGGGTGCCGTAAGAACCACCGTCGCGGGAGAGAAACGCAATGACCGATATACGAGCAAAGGGCTTCGACAGCCCGGCCCAGCTGCGCGAACATCTCGCCGAGCTCGAAGAGGAAAGCCCTGCCGAAGATCCGGGCGTTCGGAACGAAAATCCGTCAGCCCAGCAGCAGATTGAAGCCCTTCGGCAGGAAGTTGCCGATCTGCGCGCTCGGCTGACCACAATCCGAAAGCAAACCGATGGGATGGATGCGCGGCCGTCGCGAGAGGATCTCCATCCTTGGCTCAGCGTTCTGGCCACGGTCGCCACGACCTATCTCCTCGGCCGGCTCGTGCAGCGTCTCCGTCTTGGCGCGCCCGGCGTAGCCGCCGTGCCGATGATCGCCTCGCAGATCGACGGCAGGATCTGGTGAGGCGCGTCATGGCCGACAAGCTCTCGACCTACAAGAAGAAGCGGGATTTCAAGCAGACGCAGGAGCCGAGAGGCTCGTCGGCGGTCAAATCATCGAACCGGCTGCGCTTTATCATCCAGAAGCACGACGCCACACGCCTGCACTACGATCTGCGCCTCGAACTCGATGGCGTCTTCAAATCCTGGGCGGTGACCAAGGGACCGTCGCTCGATCCCCATGACAAGCGGCTGGCTGTCGAGGTCGAGGATCATCCCCTCGACTATGGCGACTTTGAAGGCACGATCCCGAAGGGCCAATATGGCGGCGGCACTGTCATGCTGTGGGATCGCGGCTACTGGGAGCCCGAAGGCAACAAATCCCCCGGGGAGGCTTTGAAGAAGGGTGACTTCAAGTTCGTGCTTCAGGGCAAGCGTCTGCATGGCAGCTTCGTTCTGGTGCGTATGCGCAACGATCGCGACGGCGGCAAACGGACCAATTGGCTGCTGATCAAGCACCACGACGAGCATTCGGTCGAGGAGAACGGCGCGGCCATCCTGGACGAGAACATGACCTCGGTCGCATCCGGCCGGACGATGGAGCAGATCGCCGGCGGCAAGGGGCGCAAGCCGAAACCGTTCATGACGGCCAGCGGCGACGTCGAGGCCGATGCGGTCTGGGACAGCAAACACGGCCTTGCGGCTGATGAGCGCAAAAAGAAGACGCGCAAGGACGTCGCGACATCGACGGCGGCCGACCTGCCCGACTTCATTCCTCCGCAGCTCTGCGAAACGCTCGAACGCCCTCCCACCGGTGACAAGTGGCTGCATGAAATCAAGTTCGACGGCTATCGAATTCAGATGCGGGTCGCGAATGGCGATGTGACCCTCAAAACCCGCAAGGGCTTGGACTGGACCGCCAAGTATCCAGAGATCGCCGAGGCCGCCGCATCGCTGCCGGATTGCATCGTCGACGGCGAGATTTGCGCGCTCGACGATAACGGCGCCCCGGATTTCGCGGCGTTGCAGGCGGCGCTGTCGGAACGTAACACCGGCAACCTTGTCTATTTCGCATTCGACCTTCTGTTCGATGGAGGGGACGACCTGCGCGACAAGCCTCTGGTCGACCGGAAAGCCCGGCTAAAAGAGCTGGTTACGGACGCGACCGAGGATTCGCATCTCCGATTTGTCGAGCACTTCGAGACGGGCGGCGACGCGGTTCTTCGCTCCGCCTGCAAGCTTTCCCTCGAAGGCATCGTCTCGAAACAGGCAGATGCGCCTTATCGATCCGGCCGCACCGACACCTGGGCGAAATCGAAATGCCGCGCGGGGCACGAAGTCGTCATCGGCGGCTATGCCAAGACGAACGGCAAATTTCGCTCCCTGCTGGTCGGCGTTAACAGGGGTGAGCATTTCGTCTATGTCGGCCGCGTCGGCACGGGCTATGGCGCCAAGAAGGTCGAGACGCTGCTGCCCAAGCTCAAAGCCGCCGAGACCGAGAAATCCCCCTTCACCGGTATCGGCGCGCCGAAGAAGGAGAAGGAAGTCGTCTGGCTGAAGCCCGAGCTTGTCGCCGAGATCGAATTCGCCGGCTGGACCGCCGATGGCCTTGTTCGCCAGGCCGCTTTCAAGGGCCTGCGGGAAGACAAGCCGGCCGCCGAGGTCGAAGCCGAAAAGCCTTCTTCGCCGGCAAAAACCGAAACGCCGGAGCCGGCCGCGGCCGTGGAGGCGAAACCCGTGCGCCGTAAAGGGGCGAAGGCGGAGGTCATGGACGTGCTCATCTCCAATCCGGACAAGCCGCTGTGGCCGGACGCCGGCGACGGCAAGCCTGTGACGAAGGAAGACTTGGCCCGCTATCACGAAGCTGTCGGCTCCTGGCTCATTGAGCATGTAAGGGGCCGGCCGTGTTCGATCATTCGTGCGCCGGATGGCATTGGCGGCGAGCAATTCTTCCAGCGCCATGCCATGCCCGGCACCTCGAACCTGCTGGAACTCGTCAAGGTCTTCGGTGACAAGAAGCCCTACCTGCAGGTCGACCGGGTCGAAGGCCTCGTCGCCATCGCGCAGATCGGCGGCATCGAGCTGCATCCCTGGAATTGCGAACCAGGGAAACCCGAAGTGCCGGGACGGCTGGTATTCGACCTCGACCCCGGCCCGGA
>Ga0182742_1001961_pt1 | contig 24336 bp, 21 predicted proteins | sample eDN5th37CBELigMG_FD_128880 | JGI IMG/M metagenome (GOLD analysis project Ga0182742, IMG submission 128880) | Enriched Miracle-Growth compost microbial communities from Emeryville, California, USA - eDNA 5th pass 37_C BE-Lig MG (version 2)... ...
ACGTCGCATCAGATGCGCCATTCTTGTTAGACGTGCGTCCGACTGTGCGGGTACAGCGAGCAACCCCAGGAATGATTCGGCCTCCTCGACATCCTACCAGTTCGCCTCCTTTTCACTCGACATAGAGCGCGGGACGCTCGCCGCCCCGGAAGGCCGCATTATCCCCCTCCGGCCGAAATCGGCCGAACTCCTCTGCCATCTCGCCGAGCATGCCGGGCGCGTGGTGTCGCGCGACGCGCTGATGGCCGCGATCTGGCCGAATGTCTTCGTGACGGATGACAACATCACGCAATGCGTCACCGAGATCAGGCGCGCCCTGGGCGTGACTGGCGCGCAACTGCTGCGCACTCTGCCGAAGCGCGGCTATGTGCTTGATGCGGAGGTGACGCGGCGAAACAGTCCCGCGAAACCACCTTCCACCTCCTCCGAGCTGGCGCAGTTGACCGTGAATGTCATTCAGCCCGGGATAATCTCCCATCGCGGCAGGTTCACGAAGACGGCGCACGGCAGTTTCGTTGCCTGCTTCGATAGCTGTACCGACGCCTTGCAGTGTTCAATGAGGCTGCAGCAGAACGTGGCCTCAGCCGAAGTGGGATCCATTCCCGAGAGGCGCATCCGCCTTCAGTTGGGCCTCCATTTCGGGGAAGTCTCCCTGGCGGATGATGACGCGTTCGGCCTGGTGGTGGAGGTCGCAGTGCGGCTGTGCGAGTGCGCAGAGCCTGGCACCATTCTCCTGGCGGATGCCGTGCAGGCCGAACTCGGCTCACGTTTCGAGCTCAAGGCCAATGATCTCGGGGAACTGCGGCTGCCCAACATTGACCATCCGCTGTGCGCCTTTCAGCTTCGTCTCCCCGCGGACACTCACGCCGCGCATGGTGCGCTTTCGTTCGGCCAGCCCCGGCGGGCCGAGGTTCCTGCAGTCGCGGTCCTGCCGTTTCGGGATTTGGATATGCCCGCGGGGCAAAGCCACATGGGCGACGGCGTCCTGGAGGAAATTGCCCTGCGACTGGCCACCCTCAGGGAAGTCACGGTCATATCGCCGACATCCACGCTCCGGTACCGGGACGCCGTGCCCGACATTTCGCGCGTAGCGCAGGATTTCGGAGCCCGGTACGTGATTTCCGGCTCGATACAGCGGTCCAGCTCACGCCTGCGGATCAGGGTTCTCCTTTCCGATGCGGAGACTGCCGGTATCGTCTGGTCGAATATCTACGAAGGCGATCTGGAGCGCATCTTCGATCTCCAGGACCAGATCACCTTCGACATCCTGGCGACCGTCGCCCCTCAGATTCGCGAAGCGGAGTTGCGGCGCGCCCGGTCGAAGCCTCCGGAGAATCTGGGCGCCTACGACTACTTTCTGCGCGGGGTCGAGCTTCTGCGGGGCAAGGACATCGAGGAGTTCGATCGGGCGCACAGCATGTTCAAGAAAGCCATGCAGGCAGACGAGTACTATGCGCCGACCTATGCCTACGCCGCGTTCTGGCACATCCGGAACATTGCCCAGGGATGGTCAAGCGATCCTGTGTTCGACGTACGCCAGGCGATGGCGCTGTCCGCCCTGGCGATCGAGCATGAACCGAGCAATGCACTGGGGCTCGCGATTCACGCCCACTGCCGGTCATTCATTCTGCATGACTACGAAGCAGCTTTGCCGCTGCACAAGCGGGCGGTAGCGCGATCGCCCAATCACGCCTTCGTCCTGTCATTCAGCAGCCTGACGCATAGCTACGTAGAGGACTCCGCCGAGGCACTGGCGGAGGCCGAGCGAAGCGTCCGCCTGTCGCCTCACGACCTCTACTCCTTCTGGCTCTACATGGTCCTCGCCGTGGCTCACTACGCCAACCGTAATTTCGAGGAAGCGGCGGTCTGGTCGAAGCGGGCGTTTCACGAAAACAAGCATTTCTCGGCCAACCTCCGGACCTTGGCTGCCAGCCTGAGTGCTGTCGGGAGGTTGGAAGAGGCGCGTGGCGTAGGCGCGATCCTCATGCGGACGGACCCCGCCTTTCGGATTTCGCAGTATGCTCGGTTATGCCCGTGGGCCGTACCGCATACCAAGGAAGAGTTCCTGTCCAACCTGAAACTGGCGGGATTGCCCGAGTGATCCTGGTGTATTCCAGGCAAAAAGGAGGAAACCATGGGCGGAATGCTGGTCGAATGCCCCTGCTTTGGGTGCCCGGAACCGGTCTTGTACGTCAGCAAGGAACGGCCCCTCCTCGTTCAGAACCAGAAGGACATCCGAGGCCCGGTGGCAAGAGCCCGGTTTTCCCGCCGGTACTGGGACGCCGACTTCTATGGACTTGCAATATTGGCGGAGTTTGCGCAGCAGCCCTGGGCAAGCACCATCGTGCTGCAGCCGCCTCCCGCGACCGACTCTTCGGAAACCGAAGCGGAACTTGCAACACTGCTCCAGCTCGCGGAAGCAGAGCGGCCGGTACGGATCAGCGAGATCGTGGCGCAGGACGGCTCAGGGTTCCTGAATTACTTTCTTCGCCTGCTGATGATGTCGGAGGAGAGCCATCCGGCGACGTTCAAGGTGATAAAGGCGGCTGCACGAGTTTCAGAAATGCTGATGGCGCATTACAAGGTGCAATACAGTCGTGCCAGACCCCAGCAGCTTGCCCCCGCCCTGATGCCCCCGATTCCGGCGCAGCTGCATCCGGCCTATCCGAGCGGACATGCGATGATGTCGCGCCTCATAGCGCTATGTCTGTCCGACGTCGTCCCTGATGAGTACCACGCTGCGCTGCTGCAGTTGTCTGCACAAATCGCGGAGAACAGGGAGATCGCGGGCGTACACTTTCCCTCCGACTCCAGGGGCGGGCAGTCGGCGGCCGAGCAAGCCCACAAGATTCTGGCATCCGGACCCATTTACGCCGACCTGCTGAAGGACGCACGTGACGAGTGGAGTTTTGTCCCCTGATCCTCCGGCGCCTGTTCGGCCAGCCCACTTGCAGGCGAGGCGCGGTCCGCTCAGGGTTCGGGGCACCCGCTTGGTACTGCCGTGCCGCTACACCGGCTCCCGTTCCCGAGCGGCCATCATCTGCTGGAACGCGGGCCGTGCATGGCAAGCCGAGAGCCACTCCTTGACCCGAGGCGCAGCGTCGAACAGTTCAGGGGCGGGCATCGCGTAGCGCAGCACCTCGGCCACGTTGATGTCCGCGACTGTGAACCGCCCACCTACAAGGAAGTCTGCACCCTCAAGCGCCGCGTTGAGCACGCCGAACGGACCGCGAAGGGCATCTATCGCCCTTTGAGCCCTCGCCGGATCGCGCTCGGCGGGTGGGTAGGAAACCCGGTGATACAGGATCTCAAGGGTGTGCGGCTCGGTTTCCGTGGCCGCCCACAGGGACCACATGGACATCAGGCCGTCTTCCTTGAGATCCGCGGGCCCCAGCGAGCCACCGTACTTCTTCGCAAGATACAGATTGATGGCGAGGCTCTCGCAGAGGATGTAGCCATCGTCATCCATCGCCGGGATATGGCCGTTCGGGTTCACCTTGAGGAACTCGGGCGAGCGGGTGTTCAGCGGCGCATCGGCGGCCGACGGATCAGCGAGCCTATAGGCCTGGACGACCGGAACATGGCGGAATGGCAGGTTGATCTCATTGGCCAGCCAGATGTTCCGCGATGCCCGCGATCGGCAGACGCCGTAGATGGTCAGCATGAGAGCCCTCCCTGCGGCGCATCCTGCAACGCCACGGCGATTCGCACCACCACGATCCTCTCGCCTCGGCCTCCCCAATCGGCCGAGCGCGACCACCTGGCAGTGCCGCTTCTCAGCCCCCCTGGGCCCGCGCCCCCGCCAGTTCCTTCCGCAGCGCCCGCATCTCCTCGAAGCGCTTGGTCACGTCGCGCAGGATCGCGGCGATGCCCTCGATGCGGCCCGCTGCGTCGTGCAGCGGCAGCACGGTGAATTCCAGGGAGATGCGCCTGCCATCCTTGCGCAGCGCCGGCACCGCCAGCAGGTCGCCATGCCCGTAGCGGCTCTCCCCGGTCCGCATCACCTGGTCATAGCCAGTCCAATGCCGCGCCCGTTGCGGTTCCGGGATGATGATGTCCAGCGATTGGCCGAGTGCTTCCGCCGCGGTGAAGCCGAAGATGCGCTCCGCCCCCGCATTCCAGAAGCGGATCACGCCCTCCCGGTCGGCATAGACGATGGCGTCTGATGGCGTTTCCAGCAGCGCCCGGCCCAGGCGGTCCAGCTCCGCCCCGGACAAAGCCTTGTCGCTCATGCTCCCGCCTCCCCGCTGTCCGGCTCCGGCCGGAATGCCAGCCGCTCGGTGATGATGAGGTCCATCGGCACGTCATGCGGCTGCGGATGGATGGTCGGCAGCCGCGACTGTTCGAAGCCGATGCCGATGGCCAGTGGCTTCTCCGGCATCGCTGCCAGTGTCCGGTCGTAATAGCCGCCGCCATAGCCCAGCCGGTAGCCGCGGCCGTCGAAGCCGAGCAGCGGCACCAGCAGCGCTTCCGGCCGCACCCATTCCCCCTCATCCGGGACCGGGATGTCCCAGATCCCCGGCACCATGCGCATATGTGGCCACCATTCACGGAAGCGCATCGGCCGCGCCTTCTCCACCACCGGCAGCGCCAGCCGCGCGCCCCGCCCGTGCAGTGCGCGCACCAGCGGGCGCGGGTCGTATTCGCCCTTGAAGGGCCAGTAGAAGCCGATGCGCCTCTCCGCGAGGTCCGGCAGCAGCGCCTCGATTCGCGCGGTGATCAGCGCGTCGCGCCGGCTCCGCTCCTCGCGCGGCACGGCCAGCCTCGCGTCGATCAGCGCCGGCCGCGTCGCCTTGCGCCAGGCGCGAACCTCCTCCCAGCCCTGCATCAGGTGGGGCCGCCCTCCAAGGCCCGCAGCAGTTCGGCAAGGTCGCGCCGCAGCGCCTCATCCTCGATCCGCGGCAGTGCCTCGCGCAGCCTCCCGATCAGCCCGCCGGGCCGCTGGCAGAGGCTGCCCACGCTCTCCGCCCCGGTCCCCAGCGCGGCGCGGTGCCGCCGCAGCATGGCGCGCAGTTGCGCCTCCTCCGCCGCCATGCCGTGCCAATCGGCGGCCAGCAGCGCGTCCAGCAGCGCCGCGATCTCCGCCGGGCCGAGATAGCCGAGCCAGGACGGGTCCAGCTCATGCAGGAAGCAGGGCGGGGAGTTGCAGGCGATGGTGGCGTTGGGATCCTCCTCCGGCGGCGCCACCTCGGGCCGCACGGCTCCCTGCGGGAACATCAGCCGGCCTCCGCCGGCTCCCTGGCCGGCGCCTCCGCGCGCTCCCGCCGCGGCGCCACCTGGCCGGAGGCGACCTCCCGCATCGGCCTGCCGCTCGCGCCCCGGCGCAGCATCACGATCTCGCTCACCACGGAGAGCGCGATCTCCTCCGGCGTCTTCGCACCGAGATCCAGCCCGGCCGGCGCGCGGACCCGCGCCAGCTCCTCCGCCGTGAAGCCCTGCTCCCGCAGGAAGTCCAGCACCAGGCCGGACCGCTTGCGGCTTGCGATGAGCGCGATATAGCCTACCGGCGAGCGCAGCGCCCGCACCGCGGATATGTGGTCACCCTTGTGCTGCGTGGCGATCACCACCCAATCCCCCGCCGCGGGCGTCAGCCGCTCATATTCGTAGTCGTCGCCGATGAGTTCGGCTGCATCCGGGAATTTCTCCGGATCCGGCGCAGGCGTGTCGTTGACCACCACGCGGAAGCCGAGGGTGGCGCCGAAGCGGCAGAGGCACTCTGCCGCCCGCCCATGCCCGAGGATCCAGAGTGTCGGCCGCGGCAGCACCGGCTCGACATAGACGCGCATGCTGCCGCCGCAGGGCATTCCGGTGCCGAGCACCTCGTCATCCAGGTCCAGCTCAATCACCTTCGGCTCGCCCTCCTGCATGCAGTCCAACGCCGTCTGGCGCACCGCCGATTCCGCGCAGCCGCCGCCGACCCAGCCGGCGAGCATCCGGCCGTCGTGCCCGATGAGCGCCTTGGAGCCGGGCTTGGCCGAGGCGGAACCCTGGGTCTCCACCACAGTGGCGACGGCATAGGGCTCCCGCCGCTGCCGTAGCCCGAGCATGAGGTCCAGAAGGTCAGCCTGTTCGGTGGTGGTCATTGCGGGATGCCGCTCCTTGCCTTGCCGCACCGATGCGCTCCGGGCTTACGGGCTTTCGGCGCGAGGGGCCAGTCATGGCCGATATGTTGGGCGCCCTGGCCGGCAAGGCAAACCGGATCGACCGCACTTGAAGGCGGTAGCGGCGGTATAGGAAAAATATCTCAAATTTCCGGAATTATTCCGGCAACCTCACCTGGCCCTGCGGAGACATCCCATGCGCCACTTCACGCCCCGCCGCGACTGGGCCCCTCTGTCCGACGCCGAATGGGCCGCACTTGCCCCGCATGTCCTCCGCGCCGCTGGCCCCGGACGGCCGCTGGAGAATCCGCGGGCGCGCATGGACGCGATTCTCCATATCGCCGTCTCCGGCAAGCCCTGGCGCGCGCTGCCGGCGCATTTTGGCAAGCCTGCCATTGTCAGCCGCCATTTCCGCCGCCCCGCCGGCGCTGTGCACCATGGAATACTGGCTCTGCCGCGCCGCCCGCCGGGCCATGCGCCTGCTGGGCATGGCGGGGCTGGTGCGGGCCCGCCGCCTGGGCCTGCTGACGGCACTGCCCATGGTGCCCTGGATGATGCCGGACCCGGATTTGTCCGAAAGCCTCCGGCGTTGTGCCTGCGAAGTCATGCAGCTCTGGCCGGGACGCTGGCCGAGGCCCGGCCTGCTTCGCCGGCTCGGCCGGCTCCTGGCCACGGCTGGCGGGCGCCGCTGCTGGTCCAGGCGCTTCGCCCCGCCATGACGCAGGACGCGCGATTTGGGGACTGGCAGCGTGCCCGCTCCGTGCCATGCTGCGCGGCAATCGGAGGCGGGCAGCACCCGCCCCTTTCGGGATGGAGGAAGTCTCAATGCTGCGTCCCCTGCTGCACCGTGTCGCCGCTGCGGCCCTCGGTGCTCTTGTGGCCGGGCCGGCCCTGGCCCAGATGCCGGAAAGCCTGCCCGCTGGGCCGAAGATCCGCATGGTCGCGGTCACGCAGCCGCTGCCGACCCAGCCGCAATACACCCGCGTGGACATCCCCTATCTGCGGGAGATGATGGCCCAGCGCACCGGCGGGAGGATCGAGACCACGCTCTCCTCCCATGCCGAGCGCAACCTGGGCGGGGCGGAGATCGTGCGCCTCGTCCGCTCCGGCCAGGCGGATTTGGGGGCAGGGACGCTCTCCACCCTCTCCGGCGACGTGCCGATTCTGGACGGGATCGACCTTGCCGGTCTCGCGCCGCAGATCGGCGTCGCCCGCAAGATCGCCGATGCGATGCTGCCGGTGGCGAACCGCGACCTGGAGCGCTTCGGGACGCGGCTGGTCATCATCTATCCCTTCCCGGCGCAGGTGATCTTCTGCCGCCAGCCCTTCGCCACCCTGGCCGACCTGCGCGGCCGCAAGATCCGCACCTTCGGCAACAGCCTGGTGGACATGGTGACGGCGATGGGCGCCCAGCCCGTCTCCATCGGCTTCCCCGAGGTCTATTCGGCGCTGGAGCGCGGCGTGGTGGATTGCGGCATCACCGGCACCGGCAGCGGCGTTGCCGCCCGCTGGCCGGAGGTGACGACGCATATCTCCAACCTCCCCGTCTCCTGGGCGCTGGCTGGTTATATGGTGAACATCGCCTGGTGGAACCGCCTGGACCCGCAGGTGCGCAGCTTCCTGGAGGGCACCTTCCGGGAGATGACCGATAAGCTCTGGGAACTCGGCGACGCCGCCACCCGCGACGGAATCGACTGCGCCATCGGCAAGGCGGACCAGTGCCGCATCCATACCCTGGCGCAGCGCCCGATGACGGAAGTGAACGCCACGGAGGCCGACCGCACGCATCTGCGCGAGATCCTGGAGAAGAACGTCCTGCCCGGCTTCGTCCGCCGCTGCGGCGCCCGCTGCGGCGAGATCTACAATCAGGTGATCGCGCCGCTCGCCGGCGTGCGCTACGGCGGGTGAGCGGCGCGGCGGAGCCCGCCATCCTTCGGGTGGCGCGCGGATTGCGCGTGGCAGTCTCCGCGCTCGCCGCGGGCATGGCCTATCTGGCAGGATGGAACTACATCGCCTGCGCCCTCTTCATCACCGCCGATGTCGTTGGCCGCAGCACGATCGGGATCTCCTCCACCGCCACGGTCGAGGTCACCGGCTACATGCTGGCGGGCGGCATCGCCTGGGGGTTGGCGCATACCCTGGCGCGGCGGGCGCATATCCGCGTGGATGTCTGGGTGAACCGGCTGCCGCTGATGCTGCGCGCCTGGCTGCACTTCCTTTCCCTGCTGCTGCTCGGCGCCTTCGCCGCCTTCTGCGCCTGGGCGGCCTGGGCGCTGGTGGAGGAGAGCATCCTCTTCGACGCGCATGACAACAGCGCGCTTCATCTACCATTGGTCGTGCCGCAGGGCATCTGGATGTTCGGCATCCTCGCCTTCTGCCTGATGATCCTGGTCCTGGCGCTGGAGAGCGCGCTGACCCTGCTGCTCGGCCAACCCGAGGAGTTGGACCGTCTGCTCGGCTCCCGCACGCTGGAGGACGAGACGGCGGAGGCGCTGGAGGCAGTGGAGATGTCGCGGCAGGCCAAGACCCCATGATCGCCGTCATCCTGCTGCTGCTGCTGCTCGGCATCGCCGTCTTCGCCGCGGTCACCGGCGGCGCGGCCATCCCGGTCACCGAGATCCTGGCGTTGACCGGCGTGTTCCTCGTCTTCTTCGGGGCCGGGGTCTATATCGCGGCGGTGCTGGGGCTGCTCGGAATCCTAGTCGGCCTCACCTTCTCCGACCGGCCGTGGTGGGCCTTCGCCGGGCAGACGCTCTGGGGACCTTCCAGCAATTTCGTGCTGGTCGCCGTGCCGCTCTTCCTGCTGATGGGGGAGATCCTGCTGCGTGCCGGCCTCTCCGATCGGCTCTACAAGGCGCTGAACATCTGGCTGAACCGGCTGCCAGGCGGATTGCTGCACACCAACATCGTCTCCTGCGCTGTCTTCTCCGCCATCTCCGGAAGTTCTGTCGCCACGGCGGCGACGATGGGCTCCGTCGCGCTGCCCTACTTCAACGGCACGCGCTACAACCAGCGCATGGTGCTGGGCTCCCTCGCCGCCGGCGGAGCGTTGGGCAACCTGATCCCGCCCGGCATCACCTTCATCATCTACGGGCTGATCACCGAAACCTCGGTCGGCGCCCTCTACATTGCGGCATTTCTGCCGAGCATCCTGGTGACCGGCCTCTTCGCCCTGGTCATCCTGGGCCATGGGATTCTGCGTCCGCTGGACCGGCCACCGCCCCTGCCATTGCGGCTGAAGCTCAGGGCGCTGCTGGATCTGATCCCGACCATGATCCTGATGTTCCTGGTGCTCGGCTCCATCTATGCCGGCTATGCCACGCCGACCGAGGCGGCGGCGCTCGGCGTGGTCGGCGCCGCTGGCTTCGCCGCGCTGGAGGGCAAGCTGAGCCTCCGCCTGCTCAATGCCAGCGCTGAGGCGACGGCGCGCAACACCGCGCTGCTCGGCCTCATCATCTTCGGTGCCTATCTGCTGAACTATCTGCTCACCACCATCAACGTGCCGCAGGCGCTGGCGGGCTTCATCGCCGGCCTGCCGCTGCCGCCCTGGGCCATCATGGCCTGCATCCTGGCGCTGTATCTCGCGCTCGGCACCTTCATGGAGGGCTTCTCCATGATCATCACCACGGTGCCGGTCGTCTTTCCCATTGTCACCGCGCTGGGCTACGATCCGATCTGGTTCGGCGTGATGGTGACGATGCTGGTGGAGATCGCCCAGATCAGCCCGCCGGATGGCACGGTGATGTATGTGCTGCAAGGTATGCGGCCGCGGCCGGGCCCGATCACCGATGTCTTCGTCGGTGTGGTGCCCTTCCTGGCCGCCTATCTCCTTGCCGTGGTCCTGCTCATGATCTGGCCCGGCATTGCCCTCTGGCTGCCCCGGATGATGGGCTGATGCCGCAACAGAGAGACCCCTCCGTGACCGAAACTTCGGAACCGCGCCCCATACGCATCGCCGTTGATATCGGCGGCACTTTCACCGACCTGCAGATCCTGGATGCACGCAGCGGCGCCGTGCATGCCTGGAAGACGCCGACCACGCCCGAGGATCCCTCGATCGGCCTGATGACCGGTGTGCGGGAGGCGGCGGAACGCTTCGGCTTCCGCCTGGCCGAGGTCGGCATTCTGCTCCATGGCACGACCATCGCCACCAATGCGGTGCTGGAACGCAAGCTTGCCCGCGGCGTGCTGCTGACCACGGCGGGTTTCGAGGACGTGCTGGAGATCACCCGGCATGTCCGGCGGGAGCTCTACATCCTGGATCCCGATCCCTTCCCGGTGCTGATCCCGCGTGATCGCCGCCTCGGCGTGCCGGAGCGTATGCGTGCCGACGGCAGCGTGGAGACGCCGCTGGATGAGTCCGCGATTCCCGCCCTGCTGGCCAGGCTGGATGCGCTGGGGGCGGAGGCGGTCGCGGTCTGCCTGCTGCACAGCTATGTCAACCCGGCACATGAGCAGCGGCTGAAGGCACTGATCCAGTCTGCCCGGCCGGATCTGCCGGTTTCGCTTTCCAGCGAGATCAGCCCGGAGATCCGGGAGTATGAGCGCAGCTCGACCACCGTGCTGAACGCATTGCTGATCCCGGTGGTGAAGGCCTATCTGGACCGGCTGGAGACGCGGCTGGGGGAGGGGGGCTTTCATCCGCTGGTTTTCCTGGTCCAGTCCAATGGCGGCGTCTGCAGCCTGCGCACCGCGGCGGAGCAGCCGGCGCGGCTGCTGCTCTCTGGCCCCTCCGGCGGGGCGCTGGCGGCGGGACGGCTCGCGGCGTTGCTCTCGCGCCCGAACTTGGTTGCAGTGGATATGGGCGGCACCAGCTTCGACGTCTCCGTGGTGCAGGACGGCCGGGTGAGCGTGGTGACGCAGGGCGAGATCGACCGCCTGCCGGTGCGCCTGCCCATGGTGGAGATGCGCACCATCGGCGCCGGCGGTGGCTCCATCGCCAGTGTCGAGGGGGGCGGCCGGCTGGTGGTCGGCCCGCGCAGCGCCGGCGCGCATCCCGGCCCGGTAGCCTATGGGCGCGGCGGTACCGAGCCGACCGTGACGGACGCCAATCTGGTGCTTGGCCGGCTGGATCCGGCCTATTTCCTCGGCGGCGCGATGACGCTGGATGTGGAGGCCGCGCGCGAGGCGATCGCGCGGAATGTGGGCAAGCCGCTCGGGCTCTCGGTGGAGCAGGCGGCGCAGGGAATCCTGACCGTCACCAATGCCGGGCTCGGCGCCGCGGTGCGCCTCTCGCTCTTTGAAAAGGGACTGGACCCGCGCGATTTCGCGCTGCTCTCCTTCGGCGGCGCCGGCGGCCTGCATTCGACCGAGGTCGCCGCTGAGATGGGCATTGGGGAGGTGATCTTCCCGCGCGATCCCGGCACGCTTTCCGCCTTCGGCATCCTGTACAGCGACCTGGTGCAGGACATCGCCCGGTCCCGCCTGCTGCGGGCGGAGCCGGAGAATCTTCCTGCCATCTCGGCGCTGGTTGCTGAACTGCGCCAGGAAGCCGATGCCCGGCTTGCGCAGGATGGCGTCGCGGCGGCGGATCGCGTGCTCGAGGTTGCGGCGGATATGCGCTACCACGGCCAGGCTTTCGAACTGCTCGTGCCCTGGGGCGAGGTGGCGGAACCGGATGCGGCCGCACTGGAAGCCTTGCGGCAGCGCTTCCACGCTATGCATCAGCAGCGCTTCAGCTATTCCGACACGCAGGAGATCGTGGAGATCGTGACGCTACGCGTCACCGCCATCGGCCGCCTGCCCAAGCCTGCTTCGGCCGAGGCCGTGCCGGCCGCGCGCCCTGCCTGCAAGGGAACACGCCGCGTCTTCGAAGGCGGCGCTTGGCGCGACATCCCCATCTGGGACCGTGAGGCGCTGCGGCCGGAGGACCGGATCGAAGGTCCCGCCATCGTCGAGGAGCCTTTCGCCACTCATGTCATTACCGCCGGCTGGTCAGCCGCGCTCGGCCCTGCCGGCGCCCTGATCGCCCGCCGGAGCTGAGGACCGCTGCATGCTCGGCCCCATCGAGATCGAAGTCATCCGCAATGCCCTGACCGCCGCCGCGGCGGAGATGGACGTGACCGTCTGGCGGACCAGCCGCAGCACCATCGTGCGCGAGCTGCTGGATTACTCCACCGCCGTCTTCGACGCGGAGGGCAACAACCTGGCTCAATCCGCCCGCATTCCGGGCCATCTCAACAGCATGTCGCACCTGCTGCGCGAATTGCTGGAAAAGCATGTGGATCCGGCGGGCTGGGGACCGGACGACGTTGTCATCACCAACGATCCCTATTGCGGCGGCCAGCACCTGCCGGACATCACCGCCTTCAAGCCGGTCTTTCATGAGGGACGGCGCATCGCCTTCGTCGGCACGCTCTGCCACCACATCGATGTCGGCGGCCTGGCCGCTGGCAGCTATGCCGCCAAGGCGATCGAAATCTTCCAGGAAGGGCTGCGCATCCCGCCGGTCAAGCTGATCGAGAATGGCAAGCGCAACGAGGGCGTCTGGGCGATGATCCGCCAGAACGTCCGCAAGCCGGACCTGTTGCTCGGCGATCTCTCCAGCCAGATCGCCAGCCTGGAGGTCGGCGCCGCCGCGCTCCGCCGGCTCGCCAGCCGCTATGGCGCCGATGGCATGATCGAGGCTGGGCGCCGGATCCTGGACATGAGTGAGGCCGCCATGCGCGCTGCGATCCGTCGCATGCCGGATGGGGTGTATGAGTTCACCGATTTCCTCGATGACGATGGTATCGAACTCGGCAAGCCGATCCGCCTGCATGTGAAGCTGACCGTGGCGGGGGATGAGATCACGGTCGATCTTTCCGGCTGCTCGCCGCAGGTGCAGGGGCCGACCAATGCCACCCTCGCCAGCAGCAATTCTGCCGTGATGTTCGCGGTGATGTGCGCCTGCGATGAGCCCTTTGCTGCCAATGCCGGCTGCTACCGCCCGGTGCGCACCATCGCGCCGGAAGGGCTGGTGGTGAACGCACAATTCCCGGCCCCGGTCGTGCACCGCGTCGCCGTCACCCACCGCCTGCTTAACGCCATGTTCGGTGCGCTGCATCAGGTGGTGCCGGACCGCATCCCGGCCGCCTATTACGGCAATTCCTATGTCTGCACCTTCCAGACCGTCGCCGCCGATGCGCGGCGGGAGGTGCTGGTGGAGATCGAGATCGGCGGGTCCGGCGCGCATCCGGCGAAGGATGGGGTCAGCGCCTTCGCCAGCGGCATGCACAACAACAGCAACATTCCGGTCGAGATGATCGAGGCGCAGATGCCGCTGACCATCACCCGCTACGGGCTGCTGCCGGACTCCGGCGGGCCAGGGATGCGACGCGGCGGCCTCGGCCTGTTTCGCGAATGGCGGGTGGACAGCGAGCGCTGCTTCTTCACTGCCAATATGGACCGCTTCGTGCATCCGCCCTATGGGCTCGCCGGCGGCCTGCCGGCATCCCTCGGCCGCCTGATCCTGACCCGCGACGGGCAGGAAACGCCATTGCAGCCCAAATCGGACAACATCCCGCTGGTGCGGGGGGACAAGGTGCGGCTGGAGACCTCCGGCGGCGGCGGCTTCGGCGACCCGCGGCAACGCAGCCGTGATGAATTGGCCCGCGACCTGGCGCTGGGCTATGTCACGCCCGCACAGGCCCGCACCGTCTATGGAGTGGAGGCATGAGTTTCGACCCGCGCGCCCATCGCCTGGTCGAGCGGCAACGCTGGTTCGAGGACTTCACCCTCGGCGAGCGCTTCCCGCTGCCCAGCCGCACCATGACCAGCGGCATCTTCGCCGCCTTCCAGGCTGCCTCCGGCGACAACCACCCGATCCACTACGATGCCGAGTACTGCCGCGCCCACGGCCTGCCGGGGATGCTCGCGCACGGCTTCCAGGTTGTGATCCAGACCTGCGCCGGGGCGGGCCTGTTCCCGCACCTGGTCGAGGAATCGCTGAAAGGCTTCATCGAGCAGTCCAGCCGCTTCCTGCATCCGGTGGTGCTGGGCGACACGCTCTATCCCCTGCTGGAGGTGGACGAGCTGACGCCGCAGCGCACCACCGGCGTCCTTGGCCTGCGCAGCACCATCCACAACCAGCATGGCGTGCTGGTGCTGGAGGGACGGCAGCGCTACCTGCTGCGCAAGCGCAATCCGGGTTAGCGCAGCAGCCTCCGCATGGTGCGGCGGGAGGCACGGAACAGCGGCCGCACACGGAGCGTCCATTCCGTGTTGCGCGCCGCCTCCCAGTCCGGCGTCCGGTTCACCTCCGGCCGCTCGAACCGGTAGGCGGCGAGGAGGTTCGGCGATTGTCCGTCCAGTCGTTGGAAGCGCGACCCGCCCAGGCAGCCGGGGCAGGCGACGAGCAGCGGGAGATGCTCCTTCTCGTACCAATCGAAGACTGCCAGCAGGTCGGTCTCCGCGATATCCAGCTCCACCGTGTAGAGGAAGGAGGAGGGCGTTCCTGCATCACCAAGTGAGGCCAGGTGCCGGTACGGGATGCCGCCTTCCGGGGCGGGATCGGGCGGCGGCTGAAGCCAGGTCACGACATCGGCGGGATCTTCGGTATTGGCGTAGAGCGGCCCGGCGCCTCGTCCGGGAAGGATCAGCAGATCGGCCATCGAGGTTCCTTCCATTGTGCGGTGGAACTGATACGCATTCCGGAGGCTCAGGGTTGACCGGAAGGCAGGCTTGCACAAGCCTGCCGGCGCGGTATGAGGAACAGCGATGAACGGTGCGGAATGGTTGGCACGAAGCCTGCGCGCTTCCGGCCAGACACATTTCTTTTTTGTGGATGCGGTGCTGCGCCGCACCCTGTTGGAGCTGGAGCGCCAGGGCGTGCAGCCCGTGCTGGCGCATACCGAGAAGGCGGCGGCCTATATGGCGGATGCCTATGGGCGGATCTCCGGTCGTCCGGGCGTGGTCGCGGCGCAGTCCGTTGGCGCGGCGAATTTGGCGGCAGGGCTGCAGGATGCTTTCCTCGGCCGCAGTCCGGTGCTGGCGCTGACCGGCCGCAAGCCGACCGGGCACCAGCATCGGAACGCCTATCAGGAGGTGGCGCACGCGCCGCTCTATGCACCGGTCACGAAATTCGCGGCGCAGGTTGATGCGGCCGCGGATCTGCCCCGGCAATTCCGGCAGGCCTGGGCAGCAGCGGTCAGCTCACCGCCCCGTCCGGTTCATCTCGACCTGAACGGGCTGATGGGCGAGCTTGTGGAAGCCGGTAGCACGGATGCAGCCCTGGCCGAACTCGGTGACTGGCGCGCGCCCCTGCACCGGCCGGTGGCGGATCCGGCCTCGATACGGGCGGCCGCGGCTGCGCTGCTGTCCTCCGGAAAGGTTGCCATCCTGGCGGGTGAGGGCGCTGCGCTCTCCGGCTGCGGGCCGGAATTGCTGGCCTTGGCGGAAGCGCTGCAGGCGCCTATTGCGACCTCCCTTGGCGCCCGTGGCCTGGTGCCGACACGGCATCCGCTGCATATCGGCGTAGCCGGAAACTACTCCGCGCCGCCAGCAAACCGGATTGTCCATGCTGCGGAGCTGGTGCTGTTCGTCGGCTGCGATGCCGGCGACCAGGTCACGCATGCCTGGCGCGTGCCACGCCCGGGGACGCGCATTGTGCAGATCGATGCCGATCCGCTGGAATTCCATCGCAGCTATCCGGCGGAGGTCATGCTGCTTGGCGATCCGAAGGCGACCCTGGCGGCGCTGCTTGCCGAGCTTGGCAGGCCGGAGCGGGACGGGGCGTATCTGCAATGGGCAGCACGGCTGGTGGAGGAATGGCGCGCGGCGGTGGCGCCGCGCCTCACCAGCGATGCCGTCGCGATCGATCCGGCACGACTCTGCGCCGAGATCAGCACGGCGCTGCCGGAGGACGGCATCCTTGTCGCGGATACCGGCTATTCCGGCATCTGGACCGGCACGCTGGTCGAGTTGAACGGCGCCGGCCAGACCTATTTGCGCGCCGCTGGCTCGCTCGGCTGGGCCTTTCCGGCCTCGCTCGGCGCAAAATGCGCGGCACCGGAGCGCAAGGTGGTTTGCTGGTCCGGGGATGGCGCGCTCTACTACCATCTGCCGGAGCTTGAGACGGCGCGGCGGCGCGGCATTGCGGTGACGCTGGTGGTGAACAACAATTCCGGCTTTGGCCAGGGTTGGCCGAACTACCTGAAGCAGGCCGGCAACCGGCCGCAGGCGGCAGAGCAGGTGCTTCGCTTTGGCCCCACCGATTTTGCTGCCGTCGCCCGGAGCTTTGGCTTGAAGGGCATCCGCGTGGAGCGACCGCAGGAGATCGCCGGTGCCCTGCGTGAGGCCATTGCCTCGAACGAGACCGTGGTGGTGGATGTCGTCACCGATATCGATTGCCGCGCCCCTGAACCCTGGACCCCATCGGAGGAATGCTGAGCATGGCGCGCGTTGCGGTTATCGGCGCAGGGACGATGGGCCACGCGCTCGCGCTGGTCTTCGCCCTTGGTGGTCATCAGGTGCGGCTGACCGACAGCAACCCGGCGACCCTGGACCGAGCGGAAGGGCTTATGGAGGCGGCCCTTGCCACTCTGGTGAAATTCGGCGAGGCGCCAGCGGAGCGGACGGCCGCCTGGCTGCGCGGGGCGGTGACCCGGCATACGTCCCTGGCCGAGACGGTCGCCGATGCCGAACTCATCATCGAGGCCATCGTGGAGCGGCCGGATGCCAAGCGGGCGCTCTATGCCGAGCTGGACAAGGTGGCGCCGGCGGATGCGATCTGGGCCAGCAACACCAGCTACCTGGATGTGTTCCCCTTGATCCCCGAGGGGCGGCAACAGCGTGCCATGATCGCCCATTGGTACACGCCGCCCTATCTGGTGGATCTCTGCGACCTGGTACCGGGCCCGAAATGCGATCCGGCGGTGGTGGAACGGGTGCGCGGCATGGTCGCGGCCATGGGCCAGGTGCCGATCGTCATGCGCAAATTCGTGCCGGGCTACGTGGCGAACCGCGTGCAGGCCGCCATCCAGGCTGAGGTGCAGAAGCTACTGGATGACGGCGTCGGCACGGCGCAGGAGATCGACGCTGCCATCATCCACGGCATCGCGCTTCGGCTGCCGATCCTTGGCGTCTTCGCCAAGGCGGATTTCACCGGACTGCAGTTGATGTACGACGCGGCGCGCAACCGGTCCGGTGCCGCGGGTCAGGGCGGGCCGGGGAAGGTGCTGGCCGAACTCGTGGAATCGGGCAAGACCGGCGTGCTGAGCGGCGCCGGCTTCTATGACTGGTCCGGCCATTCTCCCGCGGAGTGGTTCGAGGACCGCGACCGGCGTCTGGTGGAATTGAAGCGGGCGCTCAGAAGGATCGGCAGCCTAGCGGGCTTCCAGGAGAAGGGAGAAGGGGCGTGATCCGCTACGACCTCAAGGGCAGGACGGCGCTGGTGACGGGTGGCGCCTCCGGCATCGGCCTCGCCACTGTGACCATGCTGGCGGAGAATGGCTGCAAGGTGGCAATCAACCATCTGCCTGACGATCCACGCGGGCCGGAGCAGGTGGAGGCGCTGCGCAGCCGCGGGCTCGATGTCATCGGTGCGCCCGGCAATGTCGGCGATGCCGCGGATTGCGAGCGCATGGTGAACAAGGCCATCGCCGATCTCGGCCGCCTGGATTTCCTGGCGAACAATGCCGGGACGCCGGGCACGCGCACCAGCATCTCGCCGAAGGAACTGGACCGGATCACCGAGGAGCTGTGGCAGACTGTCTTGCAGGTGAACCTGCTCGGCGTCTTCCGCTGCACCAAGGCAGCGGCCCCGGCCCTGCGCGCGGCGAGGGGTGCGGTGGTGAATACGGCCTCCATCGCCGGGCTGAACTCGCCGGGCAGCTCCATGGCCTATGGCGCGACCAAGGCGGGCGTGATCAGCCTGACCAAGAATCTGGCGCGCAGCCTGGCGCCGGAGGTGCGGGTGAATGCGGTGGCCCCCGGGGCGGTGGACAGTCCCTGGATGATCGAATGGACCAATGAGCAGCGCAGCAGCAGCATCGAGAAAGCCCTGCTGAAGCGCCGCTGCACCCCCGAGGATCTGGCCGAAGTGATGGTCTTCCTGCTGGCTGGGGCCGGCATGGTCACCGGCCAGACTATCGTGGTGGATGGCGGCCTGACCTTGGGCTGAGGCGGGGCGGCGTCAATCCAGCGCCGCCACGCACTCGATCTCCAGCAGAAATTCCGGGACCGGCAGCGCGGCCACGACACAGGTGGTGCGCGCCGGCAGGTGTCCGGCCGGGAAGGCGGCGGCGTAGAGCTGGTTCATCTCCCGGACATCCTCCGCCCGTGTCAGCAGGACATTGGTCTTGACGACGCGTGTCAGGTCGGCGCCAGCCGCGGCCAGGACTTCCCGGAGATTCTCCATGACCTGGGCGAATTGCGCGGCGAAATCGCCGACGGCGAGCCGGCCCTGCTTGTCGAAGGGCGCTACGCCCGAGACGTATAGCGTGCTGCCATGCCGCACCGCGAGCGAGAGTGGCGGGAAGGGCCTGCCATCCGCCGGCGGGGCGAAGCGCTGGATATCGGCCATGCCGGCTGCCTCCCCCTATGCGGTGCTGCGGACCAGGCGGCCTGGCAATGCGCCAGTGGCCTCGCCATTCCGGTAGGTGACGATGCCGGAGACGATGGTAGCCTCATAGCCCTGCGCCCTCTGCAGCAGGCGCCGTCCGCCTGCCGGCAGGTCCCAGACCATGCCGGGCCGTTCCAGGCGAAGTGCATCGAAATCGATGACGTTAACATCTGCCTTCTTGCCGGGTGCCAGCACGCCACGGTCATGCAGGCCAACGGCACGGGCCGTGTCGGAGGTCTGTCGGCGCACCAGCTCAGGCAGGGGCAGTGTATCGGAGCCGCGGTCGCGTCCCCAATAGGTCAGCAGGAAGGTCGGGAAACTGCCATCGGAGATGAAGCCAACATGCGCCCCGCCATCCGAGAGGCCGACGATGGCGTTGGGGTGGCGCAGCAATTCGGCACTCGGCCCCAGAGTGTAGTCGGCGTAATTGGTCAGGGGCGCAAAGATGAAGCTATGGCCATCATCGGCCAGGAGCATGTCATAGGCGACCTCCTCCGGCTTGCGGCCCTGCCGCGCCGCGATGGCGGCGATGGAGTTCTCCTTGGGCGGCGTGTAGTCGGGCGGGTCACCGAAGGGGAACATCCGCTCGAAGGACAGGCGGGTGATCAGCGGGAAGTTGCTGCCGGTGACCCGGTCCTCGGAGAGGATGCGGGCCCGGACCGCCGGATCGCGCATCGCCGCCACGCGCTCCGCCAATGGAAGATGCGCGATGGCCTTGTAGCTGGGCGTGCCGCTGAACGGGTTCTGGCTGCCCAGCAGGCCGAGCAGGATGCCGATCGGCCGTGGCGGGAAGACGGGGCGGATCGGCAGCCCCTCCGCCGCGGCCTGGTTGGACAGGGCCAGCAATTCCTTCCAGGCCTCGGTACGGTCGTGCCGGGCGGTGAGGGAGAAGAGGACTGGGCGGCCGCTCCGTTCCGTGATGCGGCGCACCATGGCGAATTCGGTCGCCGGATCCGGGGTGTTCCAGTCGGAAACCAGTTCCAGCAGCCCCGTGCCGGCATCGCGCAGGCCTAGGGCGATGCCGGTCAGCTCGTCCTCCTGCGCGCGAAGGGTCGGCGTCGGGTCGCCCTTCAAGGTCTTATGGCTGATGGTGCGGGAGGTGGAGAAGCCGAAGGCGCCGGCGTGCACCGCCTCGGCGACGATCCGGCGCATGGCCGCGATCTCGTCCTCGCTGGCCGGCTCCAGCTCCAGCGCCCGCTTGCCCATGACATAGACGCGCATGGCGGCGTGCGGCACCAGGGCGCAGATGTCGATGTCGCGTGGCTTGCGGTCCAGCACGTCGAGATATTCGGGGAAGCTCTCCCAGCGGAACTCCAGGCCCTGATGCAGGACGGGGCCGGGGATGTCCTCCACCCCTTCCATCAGCTCGATCAGGGTATCGCGATCACCCTGCCGCACCGGCGCGAAGCCGACGCCGCAATTGCCCATCACCGCCGTCGTCACGCCATGCCAGGCGGAGGGCGCGAGATGCGAATCCCACACCGCCTGGCCGTCGTAATGGGTGTGGATATCCACGAAGCCGGGGGTGACGATGCGGCCGCGGGCGTCAATCTCCTCCCTGCCGCGCCCTGGGACTTCGCCCAGCGCGGCGATCCTGCCGCCGACGATGGCGATGTCGGCCTCGAAAGGTTCGCGTCCGGTGCCGTCAATGACCGTGCCGCCGCGGATGACCAGATCGGCCTCGATGCCCATGGCCCGTTTCCTTCCGGTTTGATTTGCCCAGCAGCCTAAGCGGTTCCGGCGGGTCGGCCAAGCCCGGCCGCCCGCCTGTTCCTGTCCCCGGATGACGGCTAGCTTCCCGGCCCCAGGCCACGAAGGAGATGCCGGATGCAACTCGCAGCCCTCGACAGGGAATTCACCACGATCCTCGTCACCGAACCCGCCCCCTCGCTGCTACTGGTGACGCTGAACCGGCCTGAGCGCGCCAATGCCTTCACCACGCGCATGGCGGAGGAACTGCTCGCCGTCTTCAATGCGCTGGAGGCGGAGCCCGACGCCTATCGCTGCGTCGTCCTGACCGGCGCGGGTGACCGCGCCTTCTGCGCCGGCGCCGACCTGAAGGAGCGGGACGGCATGACGGATGCCGATTTCTCCCGCCAGCACTACCTGTTCGAGCGCTGCTTCCGCTCGCTGCTCGCCTGCCCGCCGCCGCTGATCGCCGCCATCAACGGCGCCGCCTTCGCGGGAGGGCTGGAACTGGCGCTCTGCTGCGACTTCGCCTATGCGTCGAAGACGGCCCGCTTCGCGCTGACCGAGGTGACACGTGGCATCATGCCCGGTGGTGGCGGCACCCAGAACCTGCCGCGCACCATCGGCGAGCGCCGCGCCAAAGAGGTGATTTTCACCGGTCGGCCCTTCAGTGCGGAGGACGCGCTGGCCTGGGGCGTCGTCAACCGTCTCTGCGAGCCGGGCGAAGTGCTGACCGAGGTGCTGAAGACCGCGCAGACCATCTGCGACAACGCCCCGCTCTCCGTGCGTCAGGCGAAAAAGGCGATCTCGACCGGCCTGCAGATGGACCGCGCCAGCGGCATGCTGTTCGAGATCGAGGCCTACTACCAGTTGATCCCCACCGAGGACCGGGTGGAGGGAATCAACGCCTATGTCGAGAAGCGCAAGCCGGTCTTCAAAGGGCGGTAGCTGCGCCTCAGTAGACGGTGTGCGGCATCGCCACGGCCTCGAAGGGCCGGGACTCACGGTTTCCGTCGAAGCCGAGGGCCGCGCGCAACTGCCGCAGCATGGACTGGGCGGCCTCGCCCAGTTCCTCCTCCGGCCCGGCGACACCCTCCACCGCGGCCAGGGCGCGCTGGCGGTCGGCGGCGTCCGGCAGCAGCTTCGGCAGGGTCGCCAGCGCCTCGGCCGGCGACATGGTGGCAATCACCGTCTGCTCCCGGATCAGCGCCTGACGGGCGCTGGCGCTCATCTCGGCGAAGGGCGGCTGCTCCCGTAGCAGGGCGTTGGAACGGGCAAGGCGGGACCGCCGCACGCCGCCGCGCGCTTGCGCCAGCAGGATCATCATGCGCACCACGGCTTCCGCGTAGCCGCCCTGGCCGATGCGCGACAGCGCCTTGCGTACCTCCGGCGCCTCGGCCAGGGCGCTGCCGCGCGGCTCCTCTGGCACCTCGCCCCCGGAGACGCCGAAGGCGGCCAGCCAGCCATAGACGGCGTGGAAGACGCTTTCCGTCCAGGTGTCACGCATGTCGCGCCAGGCATCGATGCTGCGCTCGACCTGATCGGCCCAGAGCCGTTCCCAGGCCAGGAAAGGGTTGGTCGGCCGAGCAGGCGCGCGGTTGCGGCGCGCAAGGTCGGCCAGCGGCGCCACCGGGGCCATCAGCGGGTTCTCGTCGCTGAAGACATGGCGGCGGAGGCGCATCGGGTGCAGCTTGCGGCGCAGCGCCGCACCCTGTTCCGTCACCAGCCGGCGCACGACTGGTGCGACGAAGATGTCGTAGACCGACTGGTTGAGCGCGGAGATCCGGGCCACCGCCGGGAAGGCCTCGTTCTTCGCCTCGCCGGAGCGGGCGCGGATATCGGCGATGCTCCGTTCCTTCAGCTCCACCTGGCGGACGCCGTCCTGGGTGGTGATGAGCATCTCGTAGAGGCCAGGTGCCACGGAATCGATCAGCTCGATCGTCTCGGCGATCTCCGCATGCTCCTTCAGCGCCACGGCGCCGGAGACGAAGATGCCGAGGTGGCCGATCTCGTCATGCACCAGGTAAACGATGGTCTGGCCGAGCGCCTTGATCTCCTGCTCGTCGCGATACACGTCCGCAATCCAGCGCAGCGCCTGGCCGGGCGGAGTGATGTTGTCGCCGGCGGAGGCGAAGACGATCACCGGGCTGCGCACCGCGCGCATGTTGAAGGTGGCGCCGCCGCCGGCGCTGATCTCGCCGCGGGCGAAGCGGTCGCCGATGAACAGGTTCTCGACGATCCAGCGGATCTCCTCCCGGTTCATCAGGAAGTAGCCGCCCCACCAGCGCTCGAATTCCAGGAAGCGCGGGGCTTCGGTATCCACCTTTTCGTAAAGGTTGAAATACTTGCGGAACCAGGTGTTGCCTGGGGACAGGCTCTCGAAATTCAGCACCAGGTTGGCGCCGTCGAAGCGGCCGTTGCCGAGATCGGCCAGCAGCGCCGCGGGCCAGGAGCCGCCGGCCAGGCCGCCGAGATAGCGCATCGGGTTCTTGCCGCGCTCGCCGGCCCAATAGGAGAGGGGGGCGCCGTTCAGCACCAGGGCGCCGGTCAGTTCGGGCTGGGAAGCGCCGAGCATCATCACCGCCCAACCGCCCTGGCAGTTGCCGATGACGACCGGCTTCGGCGCGTCAGGGTGTAGTTCATGCACGCGGCGGAGGAACACGCCCTCGGCCTGGGTGATGTCGAGGATGGTCTGCCCCGGCTCCGGATCGCGGAAGAAGATGACAAAATAGACGGGGTGGCCCCGGCGCAGGGCGATGCCGACCTGGCTGTCGCTCTTGAAGCCACCGATGCCGGCGCCGTGGCCGGCGCGCGGGTCGATGATGACGAAGGGGCGCAGCTTCGGATCGGTGGGCGGCGCGCCCTCCGGCACCTTGATGCGGACCAGGGCGTAGTTGCAGGGGCGGGGCAATTCGCGCCCGTCCACCACCATCTCCCAGTCGAAGATCAGGACCGGGGGGCAGCCTTGCTCCTCATGCTCGACGAAGCTGTTCCCGGCCTGGCGCATCGTGTCCCAGAACAGGATGGCGCGTTGGCTGGCATCCAGGACGTATTCGGCCGCATCCTGCAGGACGGTGGCAGGGTTCAGGGGGGTGGGCATGGTTGCGGGCGGCGTCAGGGCTCCCATGGCCCGGCTCATTGCCTCGGTGCCGCGGCTGAGGAATTCGCGGCCAGGGGAAGGGCGAACCAGGGTCATGGCAATGAACTCTCCAGAAATGCGATATATTGCACTGCACCATGATCTTGGTCCAGCGCCTTGGTAGGTCGAGGTGCTGGAACGGTTCGGACGGGGGCGGGTTCGCGGGCGACTCAAGCCGCGCATCGCCCCGCCGCCCTGGGTCGCGCCTCCGGCAAGGTGCGCAGGGCCGGGAGGTCCCCGAGGCGAGGCTTCATCCGGCTGGCCTCGTCCCGCCGCCAGGCCGGCTCCGGGCAGGGCATGGGGATGCGGTGCGCTGGCTCCTATGCCGTCGCCTTATGCCTGGCGCGGCAGGCGGAATTCGTATTCCAGCCGCAGGCGGTCCGTCTCGCCGCGCTTCCGCGCCGCGGCGAAATCCGCGATCAGCGATGCCTTCACGCCGAAGACCGCATCCTCCTGCAGGTAGCGGTCGCCCTTGGGGAAGACATGGGTGATGAGGTCGCGATAGCCGTCCGCCTTGATCCAGAAATGCACATGCGCCGGCCGCATGGGGCCGCGGCCCATGGCGCCGAGCATCCGCCCCACCGGCCCGTCATGCGGCACTGGATAGCTGGAGGGCGCGATGGTGGAGAAGCGCACCATCCCGTCCGCGCCGCTGCGCAGGCGGGCACGCATGGTGTGCTGCTCGCCATCGCCGATCTGGCTGTCGTAATATCCATCCGGCGAGGCGTGCCAGACATCCACCTGCGCGCCCTCGATCGGCCGGCCTTCGGTATCGGCGATGCGCACCTCCACATCCAGGGGTTCGCCCTGAATGCCGGGGGCGATGTCGGCGCCGTCCGGCAACACAGGCGGATTCTCCCGGTGGA
>Ga0182742_1001962_pt1 | contig 24331 bp, 20 predicted proteins | sample eDN5th37CBELigMG_FD_128880 | JGI IMG/M metagenome (GOLD analysis project Ga0182742, IMG submission 128880) | Enriched Miracle-Growth compost microbial communities from Emeryville, California, USA - eDNA 5th pass 37_C BE-Lig MG (version 2)... ...
CGGGATGCGATCCCCGACAGTGGCGAGCGAGATCGGGAAGATGCCGCCGGAGGCGACGCCTGCTGCCATCCGCGACAGCAGCAGCACCGTGAAATTCGGCGCCACGGCGCTGATTGCAGCCGAAATGACGAGGACGACGAGGCAGATGCTCATCAGCCGCGTCTTGCTCATCATATCGCCGAGCGCGCCGAGCACCGGCTGGACCAGCGCATAGGGCAGCGCGAACGCGGTGGAGAGCAGCGCCGCGGTCCCGACCTCGACCAACAGTCCGTCGGCGATCAGCGGCACGACCGGATCGACCGAGCGGGTAAACAGCGAGGTGACGAACACGATCAGCGCAATGATGGCGAGTTCGCGATTCATCTTCGTCTTGGCGAGGCGGGCCGCGCTCAGCTCTTTGCGAGGCGATCGAATGCCATCAGGGTTTTCAGCAGCGGTTCGAGATCGGCCAGCGCGATCATGTTCGGCCCGTCCGAGGGCGCACGGTCCGGATCCTCATGCGTCTCGATGAACACACCGGCGACGCCGACCGCGACCGCCGCGCGCGCCAGCACCGCAACATATTCTCGCTGACCGCCCGAGGCCGTGCCCTGCCCGCCCGGCTGCTGCACGGAATGCGTGGCGTCGAAGATTACCGGCGCGCCGGTCTTCGCAAGCTCGGGCAGCGCGCGCATGTCAGACACAAGCGTATTGTAGCCGAACGACACGCCGCGCTCGGTGACGAGGACGCGCGGATTACCGGCATCGGTGATCTTGGCCACCACGTTCTTCATGTCCCAGGGCGCAAGGAACTGGCCCTTCTTGACATTGACCGCGCGTCCGGTCTGTGCCGCGGCGACCAGCAGATCAGTCTGCCGGCACAGGAAAGCGGGAATCTGCAAGACATCGACAGCGTCCGCGACAATTGCGCATTGCGCGGCATCGTGCACGTCGGTGAGTACCGGGAGCCCGAGCGAAGAGCGGATTTCGGCGAAGATCGGCAGCGCCGCCGCAAGCCCGATCCCCCGCGCGCTCCTGCCGCTGGTGCGGTTCGCCTTGTCGAACGAGGTCTTGTACACAAGGCCGATGCCGAGCCGCTGCGCCATCTCCTTCAGCGCCGACGCCATCTCCAGCGCATGCGCACGGCTTTCGAGCTGGCAGGGTCCGGCGATCAGCGCCAGCGGCAGATCGCCGCCGAAGCGCGCCGCGCCGACATCCACGACCAAGTTCGGGATCAAGGCTTTATCCATTCGCCGGCGACCATGCTCCGCGCAAGCCGTGGAATCAATGCGCCGCCTCGAATACGAGGGCCGCGCCCAGCGCCTGATCGGGCGGAACCACGAGGCGATCCATGCGCCGGAGCGGCGAGAAGCCGCCGGCGGAGAGGCTCGTCTCGGCCGCCGCCAGATCGGACGAGATCAGCCGTAGCGCTGCGAGGCGTGCGCCGGAGGCAACATCCGGCGCGGCGATACCGAAATGATCCACATAGGCGGTGGGCGTGATGACCTGGATGTCGCCACGCGGGGTCGTGACAGTGATCCCCGCGGAGGTCGATTGCAGGTCGCGCTCACCGGTAAAAGCCGACAGGAAGATGTGATGGTCGCTCGGATTGTCTGCGACCATGACGACGCCGCCGATGCCGGTGACGGCGTTCGGGTGCTGCTGATAAGCCGGGTTCCAGAAATTCTCCGGATAATGCTGCTGACAGACCGCGAAGTTGTGGGCCGGCGCGAGCGCGTCACGCGCGAAGGCCAGTGAGAAGGCGACCTTGACCTTCGATCCGTCCGGTCGCTTGCCCTCGCGCTCGAACCGCAATCCGTCCGATGCGGATATCTTCGCGGCCTCGAATGCGCGGGCGTCGGCCGCCGCATCGGTGCTTTCCAGGATCAGCAGCGAAAAGCCCTCGCCCTTCTCCAGGAAGCGGCGATTGAACTCACCGAACAGCGTCGGGATGCCATCGTCGCCGAGCTTCTCCGGTTCGGCCATGGTCAGCACTTCGATGAAGAAGCCCGATAACTGGACGATGTGATTATGCGTGCCCCACGGATGACGGTTACGCGCGCCGACCGTGAAGCCGAGCCGGCGGTACAGATCGGCGCCGGCATCGAGGTCACGCACGGCGTGGACAATATGATCGAGACCGCGGGGCATGTGTTCGGAACACAACATTGAAAACGGAAACAACAGGACCGACGAGCCCGGACGGCCAGCGTCAGGCCGGAGCATATAGTCCAAGATTCGTGACCCTGCGAGACATTCGGGCCTTTGTCGGTTTCGGACGAAATGCTATAGTTATTGCAGGGATGCCCGCTCGGTACAGCTTCAATTTGAAGGTCGAGGCGTCAGGCAGCACCAAACATTTCGACAAGAAAACTAAAAAGCTCTGGCCGCGCCTCTGGTGAGTTCAACGCTCTCGGGAGGTATTCATGGCGACCTGGCGGCCCGATCCAAGTTTTTATCCGTCTCCACGACTAGCGGCAAAAGCCCCGGCGGAAACCGTCGCCTATGTGGCCGCGTTCGATCCGACGCGCCAGACGCCGGACGCGATCGCGGTGGTCGATGTCGATCCCGCGTCACCATCCTATTCGACGATCGTCGGCACAGCGGCGGCCACGCATACCGGCGACGAATTCCATCACTTCGGCTGGAACGCGTGTTCGTCCTGTCTGTGCCCGAACGCGCCGCATCCGCATATCGAACGGCGCTATCTGGTGGTTCCCGGATTGCGCTCATCGCGCATGTATATCTTCGACACCAAGCCTGATCCGAAATCTCCCAGGCTGGTGAGAACGATCGAACCGGACGAGATCGCCGACAAGACCGGCTACACGCGCCCGCATACCGTCCATTGCGGACCCGGGGGCATTTATGTCGCCGCACTCGGAAACAAGGACGGCAAGGCGCCGGGCGGTGTCTTCGTGATGGATCACGAAACCTTCGAGCCGCTGGGGCGCTGGGAGGTCGAGCGCGGGCCGCAGCAGCTCGGCTACGACGTCTGGTGGCATCTCGGTTACGACACCATGGTCACCAGCGAATGGGGGACGCCGGACACGTTCGAGAATGGCCTAGTCCCCGAAGTGCTGCTCGGTGGCCGATACGGTCACCAATTGCACTTCTGGGACTTCAACAAGCGCAGGCATGTGCAGACGCTCGATTTCGGTGCGGAGCATCAACTCGTTTTCGAGTTGCGCCCGGCGCATGATCCGACCAAGGCCTACGGTTTCGTCAATTGCGTCGTCAGCCTGAAGGACCTCTCCTCGTCAATCTGGACCTGGTATCGCGACGGCGGAAAATGGGCGGCCGAAAAGATCATCAGCATTCCGGCGGAGCCGGCTGACCCGGATCGGCTGCCTCCTCTCCTCAAGGACTTCAAGGCGTGCCCGCCGCTCGTCACCGACATCGACCTGTCAATGGACGATCGCTTCCTTTACGTCTCGTGCTGGGGCACCGGCGATCTTCATCAATATGACGTATCGGATCCGTTCCACCCGAAGCTGACCGGCAAGGTCAGGATCGGCGGCATCGTCTCGCGCGCCGCTCATCCGGGCGCGAAAAACGGCGGGCTCGGCGGTGGCCCGCAGATGGTCGAGATCAGCCGCGACGGACGGCGGATCTATTTCACCAATTCGCTTTACGGGGCGATCGATCCGCAATTCTACGACGGCGGCTTCGATGGCTGGATGGTCAAGCTCGATGCCGGCCCGAACGGCGGCCTCGCGTTCGACCCGGACTTCTTCGTCGCTTGGCCGAAGGGACATTTGCCGCATCAGGTCAGGCTGCAGGGCGGCGACTGTTCATCGGATTCCTATTGCTATCCATAAGTCCGGGTGGCCGCCCGATGACGGGAAACCCCGATATCACGATCGGCATCTGGCCGTGGGTTGCGCTGGCAGGGATCGGCTTGTTTCACGGTATCAATCCGGCCATGGGCTGGCTGTTCGCGGTCGCGATCGGCATGCACCGCAACAGCCAGCGCGCCGTGCTGCTCTCGCTCGTGCCGATCGCGCTCGGGCACACGATCGCGATTGTCTTCGTCGTCTCGATCGTCCTGACGCTTGGGATGATCGTCGATCGCGCGCTTCTGACACGGACCGCCGGCATTGTGCTGGTCGGCTGGGCGCTGTGGCACGCACTCTATGGTCATCGTCAGCGTGTGAGCATCGGTATGCAGGCCGGCGCGCTCGGATTGATGCTGTGGTCGTTCCTGATGGCGAGCGCGCACGGCGCGGGTCTGATGGTCGTCCCGTTTCTCTTCCCGATCTGTGCGTCCGGGGCCGCCGCCTTCTCGGACGGCGGAGCGACCGCCTCCGCCCTGGCCGCGGTCGGACTGCATACGGTGGCGATGATGACGGCGATCGCCGTCATCTCGCTCACGGTCTACAACTGGGTCGGGATCGGAATCCTGCGCCGCGCCTGGATCAATCTCGACGCGGTGTGGATCGGAGCGCTGCTGGTGTGCGGCATTGCATTGCTGATCACGTCGGCATGATGGACCAAGCAGCGCGCGCAAGTGCGACAGCGTTGCCGGCCGTCACACCAGCCGGCTCTGCTCCACGGCCGCCTCGATGAACGAGGCAAATAGCGGATGCGGCTCGAGCGGGCGCGATTTCAGCTCGGGGTGAAACTGCACGCCGATGAACCAGGGGTGGTCCTGGTATTCCACGATCTCCGGCAGGATGCCGTCCGGCGACATGCCGGAGAAACGCATGCCGTGCTGCTCCAGCCGGTCCTTGTAGGATGTATTGACCTCGTAGCGGTGCCGATGCCGCTCTGAAATCTCGGTTGCGCCGTAAATTTCGGCGACGCGGCTGCCGCGTGCGAGCGTCGCCGGATAGGCGCCGAGCCGCATCGTGCCGCCAAGATCGCCGCCTTCGGCGCGCTTCTGCAATTCGTTGCCCTTCAGCCATTCGGTCATCAGGCCGACGACCGGCTCGCGCGTCGGCCCGAACTCGGTCGAGTTGGCCTGCTCGATGCCGCACAGGTTGCGCGCCGCCTCGATCACCGCCATCTGCATGCCGAAACAGATGCCGAAATACGGCACCTCACGTTCTCTGGCGAATTGCGCCGCCCTGATCTTGCCTTCGGCGCCGCGCTGGCCGAAGCCGCCGGGGACCAGAATGCCGTTGACATGTTCGAGGAACGGCGTCGGGTCCTCGTGCTCGAACACCTCCGACTCGATCCAGTCGAGATTGACTCTCACCGTGTTGGCGATGCCGCCATGCGACAGCGCCTCGATCAGCGACTTATAGGCGTCCTTCAGGCCGGTATATTTGCCGACGACCGCGATCGTCACCTGCCCTTCCGGATTGCGGATGCGCTCGTTGATCGACCGCCAGCGCTTCAGGTCCGGCACGGACGTGCTGTCCATCCCGAAAGCCGCCAGCAACTCGGTATCGAGTCCCGCGGCGTGATAGGCCTCCGGCACCGCATAGATGTTGTCGACGTCGCGCGCCTCAATCACCGCGCTCTCGCGCACATTGCAGAACAGCGCAAGCTTTCGTCGCTCCTCCGGCGGGATCGCCCGGTCGGTGCGGCATAACAGAATGTCGGGCTGGATGCCGATCGAGCGCAGCTCCTTGACCGAATGCTGGGTCGGCTTGGTTTTCAGTTCACCCGCGCTCGGGATGAACGGCAACAGCGTCAGGTGGATATAGAGGGCGTTGCCCCTCGGCAATTCGTTGCCAAGCTGCCGGATCGCCTCGAAGAACGGCAGGCCCTCGATGTCGCCGACCGTACCGCCGATCTCGCACAGCACGAAATCGAAGTCGTCGTTGCCCTCCCTGATGAAATCCTTGATGGCGTTGGTGACATGCGGGACGACCTGGACGGTCGCGCCGAGATAGTCGCCGCGGCGTTCCTTGGCGATGATGTCCTGGTAGATGCGCCCGGTCGTGATGTTGTCCTGCCGGTTGGCCGGGCGGCCGGTGAAGCGCTCGTAATGGCCAAGATCGAGATCGGTCTCGGCGCCGTCGTCGGTGACGAACACCTCGCCGTGCTGATACGGCGACATGGTGCCCGGGTCGACGTTGAGATAGGGATCGAGCTTGCGCAGCCGGACCTTGTAGCCGCGCGCCTGCAGCAGCGCGCCGAGCGCCGCCGATGCAAGACCCTTCCCGAGTGAGGACACCACGCCGCCGGTGATGAAAACGTACCGCGCCATGGGGCTCAACCTTTAGACACCCTGATTCGATTCGACGAGGGGATTGCCCCGTCGCCTTTGGATAACTGACCCCCGCAAATTCGAAGGGCCGGTTTCCCGGCCCTTTTGAACTGGGGTCACTGCGACTGCGGAACCTGCGGCCCGGCGGGCTGCGCCGGTGCGGCCGGGCGCTGCAACTGGTCCAGCACCCCGCCCGAACCCGAACCGAGCGGCGGAATGGCGCCGCCGGGCGCCGGAACCGAGGGACCGGCGGGCGCACCGGTGTTGAGAATTGAGGTCGGCGCGCGGTCGTAGCCCGCAAGCCATGACAGCAGCAGGCTGGTGGCGAAAAACGCCGCCGCCAGATAGGCCGTGGAGCGGCTCAACAGATTCGCCGTGCCGCGGGTGGACATGAATCCGCCGCCACCCATGCCAAGTCCGCCGCCCTCCGAGCGTTGCAGCAGAACAAGGCCGATCATCGTCAGAACGATGAGCAGATGAACGACGATCACCACAGTCTGCATGCGTCACACCCTGGCTGGCCCTCGTGTCGCCGGGCCGCTTGCTTCGCGCTCACATATAGGAATGCGGTCGCGTCTGTACACGATCCGGTCCGACAATTCCAGCCTCGGCTTGGCGCATGGTGATCAGGCGTAAGCCGCCGCAATACCGAGGAAATCCGCCGCCTTGAGGCTTGCGCCCCCGACCAGCGCGCCATTCACATGAGCGACGCCCATCAATTCGCGCGCGTTCTGCGGCTTGACCGAGCCGCCATACAGGATCCGGATTGAGGGTCCCGCCTCTTTATCCTTCGAAATCAGATAGTTGCGGATCATGGCATGAACTTCGGCGACATCGGCCGTGGTCGGCGTCAGGCCGGTCCCGATCGCCCAGACCGGCTCATAGGCGACCACAAGTCCATCGAACCGGTCCGGCAGAGATCCATCCAACTGCCTCTGAATGCGGGCGATTGTGGCGCCGCCTTCGCGCTCCTCACGGGTTTCGCCAACGCACAGGATCGGCGCCAGCCCGGCGCGCTGCGCCGCCGCGGCCTTGGCACGAACCATGTCGTCGCTCTCGCCATGCAGCGTGCGCCGCTCGGAATGTCCGACAATGACCGCGCGCGCGCCGGCATCCTTGAGCATCTCGGCCGAAAGATCGCCAGTGAAAGCGCCCGATATCTCCGCATGGCAATCCTGCGCGCCAATGGCGATCGGTGAATTGGCCGCGACCTTCGCAAATTCGGCAATCAGCGTGGCGGGCGGACAGATCATCAGATCGGCGGCCGGCGGCTTCGACAATGCGCCGGCGATGATCGCCTTCAGTTCGGCGGCCGATGCGGAGAGGCCGTTCATCTTCCAGTTGCCTGCGACCAGCGGACGCGGTTCGTGCGCCATGAGCCCTCTTTCCAAAATTTATGTTTCTTGCCGAAGCCTCATCCGCTACCAGACAGACCGTTGAGGCGCCAGCGCTTTCCCGTGACTTGTCAGCGTGTTGCAGCCTCTCACCGCCGTCTCTATGATGCGCGTCCTTTCCACCCCATCGCCGACGACGAAAGACGTAACGCTCGCATGCTGCGCGGAATTCAGAACGCTACCCGCAATTGGCTCGGCCGCCTCATCACCGGAATCATCCTCGGCCTGATCGCGATCTCGTTCGCGGTCTGGGGCATCGGCGACGTGTTCCGCGGCTTCGGCTCTTCGACCGTCGCCAAGGTCGGTTCGACCGAGATCGGCGTCGAGCGGTTCCGGCAGTCCTATAACGAGCAGATGCAGCGGCTCATCCGGCAGGTCGGCAAGCCGATTCCCGCCGATCAGGTGCGCGCGCTCGGTCTGCATCGCCAGTTGCTCGGCCAGATGATTGCCGAAGCCGCGCTTGACGACAATATCCGCCAGCTCGGCCTGAACATCCCCGACCAGATCGTGGCGGAGCGCATCCGCAACGATCCCTCGTTCCGCGGCATCAACGGACAGTTCGACCACAATCGCTTTCTCGCGATCCTGCGGGAACTCGGATATACCGAAAGCCGCTACGTCGCAGAGCGGCGCAGGCAAATTCTGCAGCAGCAAGTCATCGGCAGCCTCACCGCCGAACTGCAGGCGCCCGATATCGCGATCGACGTGCAGAACCGTTTCGCGAATGAACTGCGTGCGCTCGACTACCTTGTCCTCGGGCCGGAACAGGCCGGTGAGATCGGCGACCCCTCCGCCGAAGAGATCGCCAAATATTACGAGGAGCGCAAGGCCGCGTTCCGTGCCCCCGAATTTCGCAAGGTCGACGTGGTGACGCTCTCGGCCGAAGCGCTCGCGAAAGCGATGTCGATTTCCGACGAGGAGGTGAAGAAGGCCTACGACGCCGACCGGGCGAAGTACGTGACGCCGGAACAGCGCGAGGTCCATCAGATCGTGTTCCAGAACGAAGCCGATGCCCGGGAGGCGCTGGAGAAGATCAGGCAAGGCGGCATGACATTCGCGCAATTCGCCGCCTCGCCCGAAAGCAAGGGCAGCGAAACCAATCTCGGCCTGACGCCAAAGTCGCGGATCCTCGACCCCGCGGTTGCCGACGCGGCCTTCGCGCTGCAGCCCAATACGACCAGCGAACCGATCAAGGGCCGCTTCGGGTTTGTGCTCGTCCATGTCGGCAAGGTCGAGCCGGAGACGGTTCGTCCGTTCGAGGAGGTGGCGGCCGATCTCAAGCGCGAACTTGCGGAGGAGCGCGCCCGCAAGGAGGTCCGGGCGCTCTACGACAAGCTGGAGGACGAGCGCGGCGCCGGCGGCACGCTGGCGGAACTTGCGCAGAAGGTCGGCCTGCAGGTGCAGACGATCGAGGCCGTCGACCGTTCGGGCCGCGGCCCGGACGGCAAGCCGATTTCGCAATTGCCCGATACCGCCAACCTGTTTTCCGCAATCTTTGACGCCGAGGTCGGCGCCGAAAACGATCCGGTTCAGCTCGCCAAGGGCGACGGCTATCTCTGGTACGAAGTGGTCGGCACGACGCCCTCTCGCGAGCGCCCGCTGGACGAGGTGCGCGACCGGGTCATCGAACGCTGGCGCAACGACCAGATCGCGGCGCGGCTCAAGGAACGCGCCAAAGAGGCTGCCGAGAAGCTCAAGACCGCGAGCATTTCCGAAGTCGCGGCTGCCATGGGCACAAAGCCGCAATTCATCGTCGCGCTGCGCCGCGACCGAACGCAGGGCGATTTCCCGGCCAGCGCACTGGACGCGGTGTTCCAGACGCCGAAGGACGGCGTCGGCAGCGCGCAAGGCGCCGGTCCGACCGAATGGGTGGTGTTCCGCGTCACCGGCGTCACCGTGCCGCCGCTCGACCCGAACTCCGCCGATGCGAAGCGCATTCGCGACGGCCTGGCGAATCTGCTGACCCAGGACCTGGTGGCGCAGTATATTTCCGACCTGCAAACCTCGCTTGGAGCGACCATCAACGAGACTGCGCTCAATCAGGTGGTGGGCGGTGCTGCGAACTGATCCCGATCCATGGATTTCGAGCGATCCTGATCTCGTCATGGCCGGGCTTGTCCCGGCCATCCATGTGCAGTCGAACTGATGTAAGAAACGTGGATGCCCGCGGTAAGCGGCGGGCATGACGCGGAGAGATCAGCTCTGCATGATCGTCGAACCTGCACCGGATGAATTCGTGGCCCGCTATGACAGCGGCGCGGCACAGGTTGTTTGGACGCGTCTTGTCGCCGACCTGGAAACGCCGGTCTCCGCCTTCCTGAAGATTGCGGCCAACCGGCCGATGGCTTTCCTGTTCGAATCGGTCGAGGGCGGTGCGGTGCGCGGCCGCTATTCGATCATCGGACTCGAGCCGGACCTGATCTTCCGCGTGCGCGGTGCGCAGGCCGAACTCAACCGGACGGCCTCGCAACATCCGGACGCATTCGCGCCCTGCACGGAAACGCCGCTCGCAGCATTGCGCGCGCTGATCGCCGAAAGCCGGATCGACCTGCCAGACACCCTGCCGCCGCCCGCGGCGGGTCTGTTCGGATATCTCGGCTATGACATGGTGCGGCAGATGGAGCGGCTGCCGAACGTCAATCCGGATGCGCTCGGAACGCCGGACGCGGTGCTGATCCGGCCCGGCATCGTGCTCGTGTTCGATTCGGTGACGGATCAGATTGCCATCGTCACGCCGGTGCGTCCGGAGCGCGGTGTCTCGGCCAAGGCGGCGCTAGCGCGCGCCATCGAACGGCTGACTGCGATCGTCGACCGGCTGGATGACCCACTGCCGAAATCGATGCGGGAGGAGCATGCCGGAAGTATCGACATCCACGCGCTCTCCAGCACCAGCCCGGCGGACTATGCGGCGATGGTGGCGCGCGCGAAGGAGTATATCGCCGCCGGCGACATTTTTCAGGTGGTGCTGTCGCAGCGCTTCACGACGCCGTTCGAGCTCTCTGCATTCTCGCTGTATCGCGCGCTCCGCCGCGTCAATCCGGCTCCCTTTCTGTACTTCCTCGATTTCGGCGGCCTCGCCATCGCCGGATCGAGCCCGGAAATCCTGGTGCGTGTGCGCGATCGCCGCGTCACCATTCGCCCCATCGCCGGGACCCGGCCTCGCGGGGCGACCCCGCACGAGGACAACGCGCTCGAACGCGAATTGCTCGCCGATCCCAAGGAGCGCGCCGAACATCTGATGCTGCTCGACCTCGGCCGCAACGATGTCGGGCGCGTCGCGCAAATCGGCAGCGTCGCAGTGACCGACAGATTCTTCATCGAGCGCTACAGCCAGGTCATGCATATCGTGTCAAATGTCGAAGGCGTTCTGGCTGACGGGCGTGATGCGCTGGATGCCTTGATTGCCGGCTTCCCAGCCGGCACGGTATCGGGCGCACCGAAGGTGCGCGCCATGCAGATCATCGACGAGCTGGAGACGGAGAAACGCGGCATCTATGCCGGCTGTGTCGGCTATTTTTCGGCCGCCGGCGACATGGATACCTGCATTGTGCTGCGCACCGCCGTGATCAAGGATGGCGTCATGTCCGTGCAGGCTGGCGCCGGCATCGTCGCCGACAGCGATCCGGCCGCCGAGCAGCAGGAATGTATCAACAAGGCGAAGGCCCTGTTCCGCGCCGCGGAAGAAGCGCGGCGTTTTGCGAGCGGAGCGGGCCGCGGACAATAGGCATCGCAATATCGCTCCCGCCGATCACGGCGCGGCCAAGTCGATGGACACGGCGGAGACGGCGCGCCGCAAGGGCGTGGGCGCCCTTTGGCGATCATGTACCCGGCCCAGACAGCGTTTTCATGGCTCCGGACCTGAAAACCGCTCCGCTTGACCCTCTGGAACCCCGCGTCTAAGACCCGGCACGCCGGGGTTGACGAATGATCCTCCTGATCGACAATTACGACAGCTTCACCTTCAACCTCGTCCATTATCTGGGCGGGCTCGGCGCCGAAGTGACCGTTCAGCGCAACGATGCAGTGAGCGTGGATGCCGCAATCGCATCGCAGCCCGACGCGATCGTGCTGTCCCCCGGCCCCGGCACCCCGAACGAAGCCGGCATTTGCCTCGACCTGATCGCCGGAGCCAAGGGTTCGATTCCGATCCTCGGCGTCTGTCTCGGGCATCAGGCGATCGGACAGGCATTCGGTGGCGAGGTGGTGCGTGCGCCGTCGCCTGTGCATGGCAAGCTTTCCGACATCCGGCACGAAGGGCAAAGCGTGTTCCGCGGCATCAACGGATCGTTCAAGGCGACGCGTTACCATTCGCTGGTGGTGAAACGTGACACCCTGCCCGATATGCTCGACGTTACCGCGCAAACCGAGGACGGATTGGTGATGGGCCTGTGTCACAAGGCGCTGCCCCTGCACGGCGTGCAGTTTCATCCCGAAAGCATCGCGTCCGAGCACGGGCATCTCATTCTGAAGAATTTTCTCGACCTCGCCGCCGCCTGGAACGGCGCGCAGCGTCGCTTGCATTGAGGACGCGTCATGGTCGACGATTTCAAGGCATTGATCGCCAAGGCCGCGTCGGGTGCGGCACTCACCCGCGAGGAGGCCGCGCATGCCTTCGACCGGATGATGTCCGGCGAGGCGACACCCTCGCAAATGGGTGGCCTGCTCATGGCGCTGCGGGTCCGCGGCGAGACCGTCGACGAGATCACCGGCGCGGTTAGCGCGATGCGGGCCAAGATGACGAAGGTTGCGGCGCCGCCCGGCGCGGTCGACGTGGTCGGGACCGGTGGCGACGCGTCCGGTTCCTACAACATCTCCACATGCGCGTCCTTCATCGTCGCCGGCGCCGGGATTCCGGTGGCGAAACATGGCAACCGCGCGCTTTCGTCGAAATCCGGCGCGGCTGATGTCCTGACCGCGCTCGGCATCAAGATCGATCTGCGGCCGGATGAAATCACTCGCTGCGTCTATGAGGCCGGCATCGGCTTCATGTTCGCGCCGGCGCATCATCCGGCGATGAAGAATGTCGGCGCGACGCGCGTCGAGCTCGGCACCCGCACGATTTTCAACCTGCTCGGTCCCCTGTCCAATCCGGCCGGCGTGAAGCGCCAGCTGGTCGGGGTGTTTTCGCGGCAATGGATCGAGCCGCTGGCGCAGGTGCTGCACAACCTCGGAGCCGAAGCGGTGTGGGTCGTTCATGGCTCTGACGGCCTCGACGAGATCACCACCTCCGGTCCGACCGCAGTCGCCGCGCTTGAAAACGGCTCGATCCGCACCTTCGAGATCGCCCCCTCCGATATCGGCATCGAAGCGGTCAAACCGGAAGCGCTGCGCGGCGCCGATTCCGAGCACAATGCCGCGGCGCTCATCGATGTGCTGGAAGACAAGCCGAGCGCTTACCGCGATGTTGCGGTGATGAATGCGGCGGCGATGCTGGTGGTCGCAGGCGCTGCGAAGGACCTCAAACATGGCGCCGAGCAGGCCCGCAAGGCGCTGTCGAGCGGTGCGGCGCGCGCGCGCCTCGACCGCCTGATCGCCGTCTCCAACGCATGAGTGCCCGATGGCCGACATTCTGAACACGATCGAGGCCTACAAACGCGAAGAAATCGCTGTCGCCAAGCGCGAGACGAGCGCCGCAGCGCTTGATGCCGAAGCGCGATCGGCGCCCGCGCCGCGCGGCTTCACAAGCGCGATCGAGCGCAAGCTCGCAGCCGGAGACTATGCGCTGATCGCCGAGGTGAAGAAGGCAAGCCCCTCCAAGGGACTGATCCGCGCCGATTTCGATCCCGTCTCGATCGCGAAGGCCTATGAGGCGGGCGGCGCGGCGTGCCTGTCGGTACTGACCGACGCGCCCTCGTTTCAGGGGCGGCCGGAATTTCTCACGCAGGCGCGCGGGGCGACCGCCCTGCCCGCCTTGCGCAAGGATTTCATGTTCGACACCTATCAGGTGGCGCAGGCGCGCGCCTGGGGCGCCGATTGCATCCTGATCATCATGGCGGCACTCGATGACGCCGCAGCGCATGACCTGGAAGCGGCCGCTATCGACTACGGCATGGATGTGCTGATCGAAATCCATAACGAGCCGGAGCTTGACCGCGCGCTCCGGCTGAAATCGAGACTCATCGGAATTAATAACCGCAATCTGCGCACCTTCGAGACCTCGCTCGATGTAAGCCGCAGGCTTGCGCCGAAAGTGCCGCGCGAGCGCCTGATCGTCGGCGAGAGCGGCATATTCACGCCGGCGGATCTCGCGCTGTTGGCCGATGTCGGCATCTCCACCTTCCTGATCGGCGAGAGCCTGATGCGCGCAATCGACGTCGCGGAGGCGACCCGCACGTTGCTAGCGCGGCCCCAGCCCCGCGCGGCCGCAGGATAGGCCATGCCAAGCAAGTCGCTCACCCATCTTGGCGCGTCCGGCGAAGCCCGGATGGTCGATGTCTCGGACAAGGCTGCGACCGAGCGCGTGGCCGTCGCCGAAGGCCGCGTGATCATGAGCAGGGACACGCTCGATCTGGTCGTTGCCGGCAATGCCAAGAAGGGCGACGTGCTTGGCACCGCCCGCATTGCCGGGATCATGGCGGCCAAGCGCACGCATGATTTGATCCCGCTTTGCCATCCGCTGGCGCTCTCGCAAGTCACGCTCGATCTGTCGCCCGATCCGGCTCTTCCCGGTATCGTGGTGCGCGCGACCGTGAAGCTGAAAGGCCAGACCGGCGTCGAGATGGAGGCGCTGACCGCAGTGTCGGTCGCGTGCCTGACAATCTACGATATGGTCAAGGCTGCGGAGCGCGGCATGCGGATCGAGGGCATCCATCTGGTGGAGAAAACCGGCGGCAAGTCCGGTCCGTACCGCGCATAACGAGGCGAAAGTACAAAGATATGGCGCTTCTGCCCGTCGCCGACGCCCTGAAGCGGGTGCTTGCAGAGGCCAGCGCGCTACCGCTGGAACGCATTCCGCTGGCGGAGGCCCGCGGTCGGGTGCTCGCCGAGGACCTGCCGTCACTGCGCACCCAGCCGCCCGCCGATGTCTCCGCCATGGATGGCTATGCGATCCGCGCCGAGGACGTAACCAGCGTCCCGACCGATCTGAAGGTGATCGGCGAGGTCGCAGCCGGGCGTCCGTTTCAAGGGCAAGTGCAGGGCGGACAGGCCGTGCGGATCTTCACGGGCGGCGAGCTGCCGGCCGGCGCCGACACCGTCATTGTGCAGGAGAATACAAGGCGCGAAGGCGACCGCGTGATCGTGGCGACGCCGCCGCAGAAGGGCCGCCATATCCGTGCCGCCGGGCTCGATTTCAAGGAGGGCGAGATTCTGCTGACGCGCGGCCGGCTGCTGACCGGCCGCGATCTCGGCCTCGCGGCGGCGATGAATCATCCCTTGCTGCCGGTGCATCGGCGGCCGCGCGTTGCCCTTCTGGCGACCGGCGACGAACTGGTGCTGCCCGGCCGTCAGCCCGGCCCCGGTCAGATCGTCTATTCCAATGGCTATTCGGTCGGCGCGCTGGCCCGTCAGGAAGGCGCCGAGTTCACCGATCTCGGCATCGTTCGCGACAATCTGGCCGATACGGTCGCCGCCATCCAGAATGCGCGAACTCGACGGGTCGACGTGCTCGTCACGATGGGAGGCGCATCGGTCGGCGACTACGACCTCGTACGGGAGGCGCTCGCCGCCGAAGGCATGGACCTGTCCTTCTGGAAGATCGCGATGCGTCCCGGCCGTCCCCTGATGCATGGCCGGCTCGGCCCGATCCATGTGCTGGGACTTCCAGGCAATCCGGTATCGGCTTTTGTCTGCGCCTTCCTGTTCCTGCTGCCGCTGCTGCGCACCCTGAGCGGGCGCGCCGACGCAACGCTTGCCGGCGAACACGCTTTGCTCGGTTCGGACCTGCCGGAGAACGATGAGCGCGCCGACTATCTGCGGGCGCGGCTGTCCCGCTCCTCGCGCGGTGCGCTGGTGGCAACGCCGTTCCCGCTGCAGGATTCGTCGATGACGCGGGTGCTGGCGGAGGCCGATTGCCTCGTTTTGCGCGAACCGCATGCGCCGCGCGCGCTCGCGGGTTCACCTTGCATTATCCTGAAGCTTCCCCTTTAGGGCTCAGCGGCTTTCTTCACTTCAAATTAAGGGCTTGCGGAACACATATCGAACATATAGTGTCCGTTCATGATTTGTTTCGCATCCTTGGTGGTTGTCACCTCAACTCGGATGCACGGCCGGGGAGACACCTGAATGCTGACCCGCAAGCAGTTCGAGCTTCTGCGATTCATCAACGAGCGTCTGAAGGAGGCCGGCGTTCCGCCCTCGTTCGACGAGATGAAGGATGCGCTCGATCTGCGCTCCAAGTCCGGCATCCACCGGCTGATCACGGCGCTGGAGGAACGCGGCTTCATCCGCCGTCTCCCCAATCGTGCACGCGCCATCGAAGTGATCAAGCTGCCGGACTCCGTCAACCAGGGCAGCGGGATCCGGCGGGGATTCACGCCGAGTGTGATCGAAGGCAATCTCGGCCGCGCACGCGCCGGCTCGGAAGATGACAGCAACCGCCCGGTCGCCATTCCGGTCATGGGCCGCATCGCCGCCGGCACTCCGATCGAGGCGATCCAGAACAAGAGCCACACGATCACCATGCCGCCGGACCTTGTATCCTCGGGCGATCATTTCGCCCTCGAGGTGCGGGGCGATTCGATGATCGACGCTGGCATTCTCGACGGCGACACCGTCCTGATCCGGAAATCCGACGCCGCCGACACCGGCGATATCGTGGTCGCTCTGATCGACGATGAAGAAGCGACGCTAAAGCGCTTCCGCAGGCGCGGTGCTTCCATCGCGCTTGAACCTGCTAACACGGCGTATGAAGTCCGGATCCTGCCGCCGACCCGCGTTCGTATTCAGGGCAAGCTGGTCGGCCTATTCCGGCGATACTGACGGCCCCTCGTCGGCTTCCAGATCGGACGGACGTGGCGTCGCGTCGCGCGGCGGAAGCGGTCGTGCCGGGAGGACAGGCGCGGTCGTGTAACGTCGGGCCCAGGGGCGATCATAGGTCGCAGGACGCGCGGCCTCCACGACCAAAGCGCTTCCATCGAGGCGCACGGCCATCGCGCCGCCGGCGCGCACCGCGTTGCGGTCAATGATCGTCGCGGCGCAGGTTGGCGGTGCGTTGCGCGCGGTCACCACAAGCGCCGCCATCTGGCAATCCTCGATCAATGCCTCGGCATCGCGCGACAGCGCGACGGGCCGACCGTCGGCGAGCCTCGCCACGCATCCCGTCTGGTCGCAGCGGATGCCCTCGCCGAGCGATTCGTCCTTGTCGTCCCTGACGTCGCCATCGGCTGCAAGCCATTGCCGCAGCGCAAAGCCGTCGCGCCGGCTGGCCATGACACGCAACGTGCCTCCGGCATCGCGCACGGCCGCCATCCCGGCATCGGCTGAAACCAGAATGTCCGGGCGAGGCGTGGACCACGCGAAGAGAACACACAGCCCCGCGAGCGCGGCGCCGGTCCAGCGCAGTGGCGAACGCAAAAGGCACATCACCACAAGTCCCGCGACACCGAGCAGAAGCGGCCCGACACCGAACGCGTGGATCCGGCCGACGGCGCCAGGCAGGCTTGCGACCCAGGTCGCAACCACGATGACCCAGTCGATCCCCTCACCCATCAGCCACCAGAACGGCCGGTCGAAGCCAAAGGGCAGCGCGGCAAGACCGAGCAGCCCCGCGGGCATGACCAGCAATGAGACGGCGGGCATGGCGAGCAGATTGGACAGCACGCCATAAGGCGCGAGGCGGTGGAAATGATAGGCGGCGAACAGCGTGGTGGCGCAGCCGGCGACCAGCGAGGCCAGCACCAGGGCTGCGATCTCGCGCCCGCCCCAGAGCGCGATGCGCGCGGTCAGCGGCGAGCCCGGCTCCGCCGACAGCCAGGGCAGGCCGCGCTCGTAAACGGCGATCAGGGCGAGCGTTGCCGCAAACGACATCTGGAACGACGGATGCACGATCGATTCCGGCGAGATCGCCAGCAGCACCAGGGCCGCGACGCAGATCGTGCGCAGCGTCAGCGCCGGCCGGTCGAACATCACGCCAATCAGCACGATCGCCGTCATGATGAAGGCGCGCTGGGTCGCCACCTCGGCGCCCGAAAGCAGCAGATAGAATGCGGCCATCAGGAGCGCCGCGAAGGCGGCCCATTTCTTGATCGGATACCGGCTCGCCACCGCAGGAAACAAGGCGAGCCCAGCGCGGAAGACGATGAAGGCGATGCCGGCAACGACCGCCATGTGATAGCCGGAGATCGACAGCACATGCGCAAGGCTCGATACGTACATCGCCTCGTTCACCGATGACGAAATTGCGTCGCGCTTGCCAGTGATGAGCGCGGATGCGATCGCCCCCTTGTCGCCCGGCAGGGCCGCACGAATTCGCCCGTCGATCGCATCCCGCAGCGACCCGATCGCTGCAGCGTATCGCAACCACAGTCCGGGGGGCTCAGGCGGCGCGACCTGCCTGATCGCCCCGAGCACAAAGCCGGTGGCGCCGAGCTGCTGGAAATAATGGTCCCGCGCGAAATCATAGCCGCCCGGACGCAGCGGCGAGAGCGGCGGATTGAGCCGCGCCCGCAATTCGACAAAGGCGGCGACCGGCGGCGCCATGCCCTTGCGCACCGAGATGCGCACGCGTTCGAGCACGATATGGGGCCGGGCGCCACTCATCCTGTGGACCCGGACCACGATCCGGTCGCTGCGCTCGCGCTCCTCGCGGCGTTCGACGAAACCCGACAGCGTGACATCGAAGGCGGGCGCGGCGAGAACCGGATGCGCAATGCGGGCCGTCTTCCAGGTCGCAAGGGTGAATCCAAACGCGATGGCTGCGGCTGCGACTGCAACCGGAAAGGCCAGCGGCCGCACGCGGGCGGTGGCGCAGAGCGAAATCGCAATCGCGGTCAGGACGACGCCGGCCCACAGGAAGGGCTCGCGATCGGCCGAAAAGTAAAGAACGACACCGAACCCGAAGGAGACCGGCAGCCAGGGGATCAGCCTTCCGGGCGCTGTGTCAGAAGCGATCCAGCCGCCGATCCGCGCACCTGCGCTTTGCGCAAAGCCAGCGAGAAGACCGGGCGAGCCGGACGCAGCGCCCCGCACCCGCTCGCCGAGCGGCCAAGTCCGCGCCCCTGCGCGCGCCCGGCCTTTGGGATCGCCCTCCGCTGTCATGAGCCCCCGCTCCCGGATCGAGGGCAAGATTACATGACAAACGGCGAATGCGCCTGTTCGGCCTCATCCTGACGACGCTGCAAAGCCGCCGTTTCGAATGCGGGGTGCTCCCCCCTCCGAGGTGAATCCTTCGCGCGCGCCCTGAGGATTGGCGTCGATCGGTGGCGCTACCGGCCAGCGGCGACCGCCTTGGCGTAGCTGTCGCGCAGTCCGATGGTCCGGCTGAACACCGGACGGCCCGGCGTGGAGTCGCGGTCGCGGACAAAATAGCCCTGCCGCTCGAACTGGACCGGTTCGCTCGAATTGTCCGCAACAATGGCCGGTTCAAGTTTCGCATCCGGCAGGATCTCGAGCGAATTCGGATTGAGCTCGGCCGCAAAATTCGCCGCATCCGGATCGGGCCTGGTGAACAGCGGATTATAGAGGCGCACCTCGGCCGACACCGCGTCCTGCGCCGCGACCCAGTGGATCGTCGCCTTCACCTTGCGGCCGTCCGGTGCATTGCCGCCCCTGGTCGCCGGATCGTAGGTGCAGCGCAGTTCGACAACCTCGCCGGCGGCGTCCTTCACCACCTCGCGGCAGGTGATGAAATAGGCATAGCGCAGCCGCACTTCGGAGCCCGGCGAAAGGCGGAAGAACTTCTTCGGCGGGTTCTCCATGAAGTCTTCGCGCTCGATGAAGATTTCGCGGCCGAACCGGATCTTGCGCGTGCCCGCGCTTTGGTCGTCCGGGTGATTGGCGGCTTCCAGCTCTTCGGTCTGGCCTTCCGGATAATTCTCGATCACCACTTTCAGCGGCCGCAGCACCGCCATGCGGCGCAGCGCGGTTCGGTTCAATGTCTCGCGGATCGAGAAATCCAGCATCGCGACGTCAACCACGCTGTTGGCCTTGGCGACGCCGATGCGCTTGACGAAATCGCGCAAAGCGGCAGGCGGCACGCCGCGCCGGCGCATCCCGGCAAGCGTCGGCATGCGCGGATCGTCCCAGCCGGAGACATGCCCGTCCTGCACGAGCCTCGTCAACACGCGCTTCGACAGGATCGTGTAGCTGAGATTGAGCCGGGCGAATTCATATTGCCGCGGCCGGGACGGCACCGGAAGGTTCTCGATGAACCAGTCATAGAGCGGCCGGTGATCCTCGAATTCGAGCGTGCAGATCGAATGCGTGACGCCCTCGATCGCATCCGACTGTCCGTGTGCGTAATCGTAGCTCGGATAGATCTTCCAGGCGTCGCCGGTACGCGGATGCGTGGCATGCAGGATGCGATAGAGCACCGGATCGCGCATGTTGATGTTGCCGGACGCCATGTCGATCTTGGCCCGCAGCACGCGGGCGCCATTCGGGAATTCGCCCGCCCGCATCCGTCGGAACAGGTCGAGATTTTCCTCGATCGTGCGATCGCGGAAGGGCGAATTGCGGCCGGGTTCAGTGAGCGTGCCGCGATTGATCCGGATTTCCTCCTGCGACTGATCGTCGACATAGGCCTTGCCGGCTTTGATGAGGAACTCGGCCCACTCATACAGCTGCTCGAAATAGTCCGAGGCGTGATACAGATGCGGCCCCCAGTCATAGCCGAGCCAGCGCACATCCGCCTCGATCGCGTCGATATATTCCTGCTCCTCCTTCACCGGATTGGTGTCGTCGAAGCGCAGGTGGCAGCGGCCGCCAAATTCCTGCGCGATGCCGAAATTCAGCCCGATCGACTTGGCGTGACCGATATGCAGATAGCCGTTCGGTTCCGGGGGAAACCGCGTCACCACCGTCTTGTAGAGCCCGGAATCGAGATCGGCCTGCACGATGTCACGAATGAAATCGCGTCCCGTTTCCACCGCCGAAGTCGTGTCCGCCGTCATATGCCGTGTCTCTCATAAGAGAAATGATCGCAGCGCCTCTGTGCCAAATTCGCTGCGCAGCGCCAAGGTCACGAAGTAACCCTGCCTCGCCTTTGCCGCAATGAGGGACAAACCGCTGTTTCCGCGCCATGCCGCCCCATGTTAGAGGGGCGCAACCCAAACCGACACGCCCCCCGGAATGACTGTTGTAACCCGCTTCGCACCCTCTCCGACCGGCTTCCTGCATATTGGCGGCGCGCGCACCGCGCTGTTCAACTGGCTTTATGCGCGCGGGCGCGGCGGCAAGATGCTGCTGCGGATCGAGGACACCGACCGCGAACGCTCGACCGACGCGGCGATCGAGGCGATCCTCGACGGCCTGACCTGGCTCGGCATCGACTGGGACGGCGAGGCCGTCCACCAATTCGCGCGCGCCGCCCGCCATCGCGAAGTGGTTGAGCAACTGCTCGCGGATGGGCGCGCCTATCGCTGCTATGCGAGCCCTGAAGAACTCGCCGCCATGCGCGAGGATGCGCGCAAGGCCGGCCGCGCTCGCCTCTATGACGGGCGCTGGCGCGATCGCGACCCGTCCGACGCGCCGGCCGGGGTGAAGCCTGTGATCCGGCTGAAGGCGCCGCTCACCGGCGAGACCGTGATCGAGGATCAGGTTCAGGGCCGGGTGGTCTGGCAGAATGCCGATCTCGACGACCTCGTGCTGCTGCGCTCCGACGGCAACCCCACCTACATGCTCGCGGTCGTGGTCGACGACCATGACATGGGCGTCACCCACATCATCCGCGGTGACGATCACCTGACCAATGCCGCGCGCCAGAAGCAGATTTACGAAGCGCTCGGCTGGCCGGTGCCGGTCATGGCGCATATCCCGCTGATCCACGGCCCGGACGGCTCGAAGCTTTCCAAGCGCCATGGCGCACTCGGCGTCGATGCCTATCGCGCTTTGGGCTACCTGCCGGAGGCGCTGCGCAACTATCTCGTGCGGCTCGGCTGGAGTCATGGCGACCAGGAAATCTTCTCGACGCAGCAGATGATCGAACTGTTCGACCTTCCGCAGGTCGGCCGCTCCGCCGCGCGCTTCGACTTCGTCAAGCTGGAAAGCCTGAACGGGCATTACATGCGCCAGACCGACGACGCTGTGCTCCTCGCGGAATTCGAACGCGCACTGCCCTATATCGCCGGCGGACCGGAGCTTGCGGCAAAGCTCGACGATGTGCTGCGCGGCAAGCTGCTCAAAGCCATGCCGGGCCTGAAGGAGCGGGCCAAGACGCTGGTCGATCTGCTCGAACAGTCGCGCTTCATATGGTCGGACCGGCCTTTGCCGATGGAAGACAAGGCCAAGGCGCTCCTGACCGCCGATGCGCGCGCGCTGCTGCTGCGTCTGCTCGCCGATTTCGAGGCGATCGACGAATCCGAATGGTCGGCACAGCGGGCCGAGGCGGCGGTCCGCAACTTCGCCGAATCTACGAATGTGAAACTTGGCTCTGTCGCGCAGCCCCTGCGCGCCGCACTCACGGGACGCGTCACCTCACCCGGAATTTTCGAGGTGCTGGACGTGCTTGGAAAGGCCGAAAGCATCGCGCGGATCGGCGAGCAGGCCCGCAAGAACGGCCCTGTCGCGGCCTGACGACCGGGCCCGCCGGACCTTCCGGACCATCCCACAATCCCGCCCCCAGAGCTGCCTTTTGCCCATCTTGCGGTGCCGAAAGGGATGGGATACGCCACAGGCCGCTAGATCAAAATTCCCCGGGTGCTGGGCGGAGCCGGCTGGATGCGACCGGCTGATCGCGCTGAGACTTCCGGGCTTTCTCGCAAGGGGATGCCGATGGACGCCAAGACGGCAAGCAGCAAAACCGCCAAGGTCACGGTCGGCGACGAAAGTCATGCCTTCCCGATCAAACCGGGAACCATCGGTCCCGAAGTCATCGACATTTCGAAACTCTATGCCGCGACCGGGATGTTCACCTACGACCCGGGCTTCACCTCGACCGCGAGTTGCGAATCCAAGATCACCTATATCGACGGTGACGAGGGCATTCTGCTGTATCGCGGCTATCCGATCGAACAGCTGGCCGAGCACGGCGACTTTCTGGAGACCTGCTATCTTCTTCTGTTCGGCGAATTGCCGACCGCGACCCAGAAGGCGGATTTCGTCAAGCGCGTCACCAACCACACCATGGTGAACGAGCAGATGAGCCGGTTCTTCCAGGGCTTCCGCCGCGACGCACATCCGATGGCGGTGATGGTCGGATCGGTCGGTGCGCTGTCCGCCTTTTATCATGACTCCACCGACATTTCCGATCCGTATCAACGGCTGGTCGCCTCGATCCGCATGATCGCGAAAATGCCGACGCTTGCGGCGATGGCCTACAAATACTCGGTCGGGCAGCCGTTCGTGTATCCGACCAATGCGCTGGATTACTCGTCGAATTTCCTGAAAATGTGCTTCGCGGTTCCCTGCGAGGAGTACAAGCCAAATCCCGTGCTTGCGCGCGCGATGGATCGCATCTTCATCCTGCATGCCGATCACGAGCAGAACGCCTCGACCTCGACCGTGCGGCTGGCCGGCTCGTCAGGCGCCAACCCGTTCGCCTGCATCGCCGCCGGGGTCGCCTGTCTCTGGGGCCCCGCCCATGGCGGCGCCAACGAAGCCGCGCTCAAGATGCTGGAAGAGATCGGCACGGTCGATCGCATCCCCGAATACGTCAAGCGCGCCAAGGACAAGAACGACAGCTTCCGTCTGATGGGCTTCGGGCACCGGGTCTACAAGAACTACGATCCGCGCGCCAAGATCATGCAGAAGACCTGCCACGAGGTGCTGTCCGAAGTCGGTCACGGCGACGATCCGCTGCTGCAGGTGGCGATGGAGCTGGAGCGCATCGCCCTGCACGACGATTATTTCGTCGAGAAGAAATTGTATCCGAATATCGACTTCTATTCGGGCATCACGCTGAAGGCGATGGGCTTCCCGACCTCGATGTTCACCGTGCTGTTCGCCGTTGCGCGAACGGTCGGCTGGATCGCACAGTGGAAGGAAATGATCGAGGACCCGCAGCAGAAGATCGGCCGGCCCCGCCAGCTCTATACCGGCCCGACCCGCCGCGATTACGTACCGATCTCGACCCGCAAGGCCTAGAGTATTTTCGAGCGTAGCGGGCACCGGTTCGCGTGAAGAAAACGCGTCGATCCTGAAGGGGCCGCGTTAATCCCAGCTTTTTCGAAAGGCCGGCTCTTGCAGCCGGCCTTTTGATTTTCGCGGCAGCCCCTTTGGGCTTAAAGTTCCGCATGCCTCATGCTGCAGGCCGGGAGACGAGCCATGATGCCAACACTCGCGCAACTGATCGTCTGGGTCGTCGTCGGAGTGCTCGGCGGCACCCTCGCAGGCTATGCCATCACCTGGCACAAGGCGGGCTTCGGCGTCTGGCGCAACGCCGCGCTCGGCCTCGTCGGCGCGCTGGTCGGCGGTTTCCTGTTCCGCCTGTTCGGACTGTTTCCGCGTCTTGATTCGATCTCGATCTCGCTGCGCGATGTGGTGGCAGCCTTCGTTGGCTCGCTGATCGTCCTGCTCGCACTCTGGGCGTGGGACAAATACGGGAAGTAGCGCTTGAGGCAAGCCTCGCTTGTGAAATTTTCGGCACGCGGCGACCCGTATCAAACTCTTGACAAAATTCCTATAGGATATTATCCCTAACACGTCCTGATCACGAGGGGCGTCTTCCGGAGACGTTCGGCGGATGGATCGGGATGCGGCGCCC
>Ga0182742_1001963_pt1 | contig 24330 bp, 18 predicted proteins | sample eDN5th37CBELigMG_FD_128880 | JGI IMG/M metagenome (GOLD analysis project Ga0182742, IMG submission 128880) | Enriched Miracle-Growth compost microbial communities from Emeryville, California, USA - eDNA 5th pass 37_C BE-Lig MG (version 2)... ...
CGCGAGTTCACCGACCGCAGCTACGCGGTGTTCGCGTCCCCGCGGCGCGTGCGGTTCCGGGAGATGGAGTACGCGATCCCGGTGGACGCACTCCCCGACGTGCTCGCCGACATCGCCCGCGGCCTCGAACGCACCGGCCGGCAGGTCGCATTTCCCGTCGAGGTGCGCTTCGCCGCCGCCGACGATGTGTGGCTGTCCACCGCGTACGGTCGCGACACCGCCTACGTCGCGGTGCACGAATTCCACCGGCGCGACCACCGCGACTACTTCGCCACGGTCGAGAAGATCGTGCGCGACGTCGACGGCCGGCCGCACTGGGGCAAACTCCACGAGCGGACCGCCGACGATCTGCGGCCCACGTACCCGAAGTTCGACGACTTCCTCGCCGTGCGGCAGCGCGTCGACCCGGACGGCAGGTTCGCCAACCCGTACCTCGAGCGGGTGTTCGGCATCGAGGCGAACGCACTCAGGTGAAGGCGGCCTCGAGCGAATTGCGCACCAGCATGTCGTGTTCGGCGTAGGTCAGGCCCAGCCCGGTGTGCAGTGCCGCGAAGTTGTCGTCGACGTAGCCGCCGAAATAGGCGGGGTCGTCGGAGTTGACGGTGACCAGCAGGCCCGCGTCGAGCATGCGGCGCAGCGGGTGGTCCTCGATCGAATTCACCACGCCCAGGCGCACATTCGACAGCGGGCAGACGGTGAGCGGCACCTGCTCGTCGACGAGCCGCGCCACCAGTTCGGGATCTTCGAGTGACCGGATGCCGTGGTCGATGCGTTCGGCGCCGAGCAGATCCAGCGCCTGCCGGACGTAGTCCGGGGGTCCCTCCTCACCGGCGTGCGCGACGACGTGCAGACCTTCGGCGCGGGCACGGGCGAACACGTCCTCGAACAACGAGGGCGGATGGCCGACCTCGGCGGAGTCGAGCCCGAGGCCGATGATCGGGGCGTGCAGCCTGAGCAGCTCACCGAACACCTCACCGGCCTCCTGCACGGGCCGATCCCGCACGATCGACGCGATCATCGCGGCATCGATCCCGAACTCGCGACCGCTGCCGGCGACGGCGTCGGCGAGCCCGTCGACGACTTCACGCAGCGGCACGCCGCGACCGGTGTGGGCCTGCGGGTCGAAGAAGAACTCGGCGCGGGTCACGCCCGCGTCCGCCGCGCGTGCCAGATACGCGCGGGTGAGATCGGCGAAGTCCTGCGCCGTGCGCAGCACCTGCATGTTGGCGTAGTACAACTCCAGGAACGAACCGAGATCGGTGAACTCGTACCGGGAACGCAGATCCGCGAGGTCGCGATACGGCAGGGACACCTCGTTGCGCTCGGCCAGCGCGAAGATCAGCTCGGGTTCGAGCGTGCCCTCGATGTGCACGTGCAGTTCGGCGCTCATGCGTTCCGCTCCTCCCGGACTTCCGGTACCGCGGTGCCCATCCCGCACCGGGCGGGCACCGCGGTGAGGTCAGCGTCCCTTCCAGACGGGGGCGCGCTTCTCGGCGAACGCCGTCGCGCCCTCGCGGGCGTCCTCCGACACGAATACCGGACCGGCGATCTCCATCTGCTTCGCGAACGCCTCGTCGGACGACCAGTCCGCGGCGGCCGCGACGATCTGCTTGGTCACCGCGACCGCGAGCGGGCCGTTGGCGGTGATGCGCTCGGCGAGCGCGAGCGCACCGTCGAGCGCGCCGCCCGGCTCGGTGAGCGTGTTGACGAACCCGAAACCGTACGCTTCCTCGGCGGTGAAGCTGTCGCCGGTCAGGGCGAGTTCGAGTGCCTTCTGGTACGGGATGCGCTTGGGCAGGCGCAGCAGACCGCCACCGGCGGCGACGAGTCCGCGCTTGACCTCGGGGATGCCGAACTTGGCGTCCCGGGCCGCGACGACCAGGTCGGTCGCCAGCACCAGTTCGGTGCCGCCCGCGAGCGCGTAGCCCTCGACCGCGGAGATCAGCGGCTTGCGCGGCGGCTGCTCGGTGAAGCCCATCCCCCGGCCCGGGACCACGACGTTCTCGCCGGCCACGAACGCCTTGAGATCCATGCCGGCGCAGAAGTTTCCACCGGCACCGGTGAGGACACCGACCGACAGGTCGTCGTCGCCGTCGAGTTCGTCGATCGCTTCGGCCAGTCCGTGGCTCACGGCAGCGTTGACGGCGTTGCGGGCGTCGGGCCGGTTGATGGTGATGACCAGTACTCGACCACGACGCTCGGACAAGACCACATCGGACATGTGTGTATACCTCCACTAAGCGGATCGGATGCGCCGACCCGGGTGTGGGTCGCGGCACATCAGGTGTATACCCGAGTCCGCGTCACATCACGAGACCCGTACCGCTAGCTGGGTGACGAACCCGTCTTCGTCGATCTCGACCTGGTCGCCGGTGCGGAACCAGCCGTCGCCGAACGTCTCTGCGGTGCCCTGCGGATCGTTCCAGTACCGGCGGGCCACACTCGGGCCACGGCACAGCAGTTCGCCCACGCCGCGTTCGGCGTCGGGGCCGAGCAACGCGACCTCCATTCCGCCGAACGGAATCCCGATGCTGCGGGGATGCCGCTGCCGAGCCTCGATCGGCAGCACCAGTCCGATCCCGCCGGTCTCCGCGACCCCCCAGCCGCGCACGCAGCGGGCCGTCGGGAACGAAGCGCGCAGGTGGCGCCACGGCACCCGGATGCCGCGCGCCCCGGCCGCGACGACGGTGCCACCGACCGACAGGGTGGGCAGCAGTTGCACACCGCAGCCGACGGCGGTGGACAGCGGCGCGGTGATCACGGTGCGCACTCCACCGGCACCCAGATCCATCGCATGGACGACCGCTTCGATGGTGGACAGGATGTTCTCGTTGGTCAGCTCGACACCGTGCAGCCCCCCGCCGCACTTGCGCACGTAGTAGAGCAGGGCCAGTTCCTCGGGTGAGGCACCGCCGTCGAGGAATGCGACCCCGTCGGGCAGCTTCCCGTCGAGCATGACGATCGCACCGCTGTCGGCGACGATCCACTCGAGTTCGGCATCACTGCACGTCGGGTCCGGCAGGACCGGGACACCACCGGCCAGGACGACGCCGAGAAACGCGTGGAGCCAGTCGAATCCGTTCCGGTAGTGCACGACGACGCGGTCCGCCGGGCCGACACCCTGGTCCAGCAGGCCGCCGGCGACGCGAGCGGCGGCAGCCCACAGTTCGCGGTAGGTGATGCCGCGACCGGACCGGTCGACGGCGGCGGTGCGCTGCGCGAACCGCAGTGCGCTGCGGTCGAGGAGCTCGGCCAGGCACGGCTCGAGCCCCTCGTATCGGAAGACCCCCGCATGCCGGGTGACGCGTTCGTCGCGCAGCCATTCGGCACCACCGGAAAACTTGACCAACGCCGGCGACATCGCCACCTCCGATCGTCTGCGTGCCTCGCACTATATGGCGTGCATCACATTTCGGGGTGGGTTCGGTAGCCTCAACCGTGTGTGGCGTCCGCAGTGTCCGATTCGGGGACCACAGGCTGCTTCACCTGACTGTGCGGCCGCGCGAAGAACAGCGACGCGGCGAGCCCGACGAGAAGTACCGCCGCGGGCAGCCACATCGATTGGGCCATGGCCGTCGAGAACGGCTCGTGCAGCTGCTCCGGCAGCACGCCCGTGTTCATCTCGGAGCTGCCGCCACCCCCGAGTCCCTCCGCGGCGAGCCGGGAGGTCATGAGCGCACCCATCGCGGCGCTGCCGAGCACCGCACCGATCTGCCGGTCGGTGTTGTACACACCGGAACCGGCACCGGCCCGATGCGGCGCCAGGTGGTTCGTCGCGGTCGCCGACAGCGGCGACCAGATCCCGGTCATCGCGACACCCATCAGCGCCGACGGCAGCAGCAGCGACCACGTCGGTGAATCCGGTGTCATCACCACCGACAGCCACACCAGCGCGATCGCCAGCAACGCGAACCCGGTTCCCGCGATGTAGCGCGGATGCACCCGGTCGACGAGACGACCGACGAACGGCGCGAGGATGCCGGTGAACACCGCCATCGGCACCATCAGCAGCGCCGAACCCGTCGGGCTGAGACCGCGCACCGCCTGCGCGTAGAACATCAGCGGCAACGTCATGGCGGTGACCGTGAAACCGATCGCCACGATCCCGATGTTCGCGAGCGAGAAGTTGCGGTCGCGGAACAGGTCGAGCGGCACGAGCGGCTCACCGCGCATCCGGCCCTGGTACAGGACGAACACCACGAGCAGGACCACGCCGGCCGCGATCATGCCCCACACCTTCGCGGACCAGTCGTAGGAATTGCCCTCCTGGATGCCGAACACCAGCAGGAACATGCCCGCGCCGCTGAGCGCCACACCGGGCAGATCGAAGGTGTGCGAGTGCGTTTCCAGATCCGGCACCAGCCGCACCGCCATCACGAACGCCAGGATGCCGACGGGGACGTTGACGAAGAAGATCCACTCCCAGCCCAGGCCGTCGACGAGGCCGCCGCCGGCGAGCGGCCCGACGAGGCTCGCGACACCGGCCACCGCACCCCACATGCCCATCGCGGCGCCGCGCCGCTCCGGCGGGAAGATGCGGGTGATGACCGCCATAGTCTGCGGCGACATCAGGGCCGCACCCAGGCCCTGGAAGACGCGCGCCAGGATCAGGACCTCGATGGTTCCGGACAGCCCGCACCACAGGGACGCGGCGGTGAACAGCACCAGGCCCACCAGGTAGACGCGTTTGGGACCGAAGCGATCGCCGAGGCGGCCGGTGACGAGCAGCGGCACCGCGTACGCCAGCAGATATGCGCTGGTCACCCACACCACGGAGTTGATGTCCGCGTCGAGCTCTCGCATGATGACGGGGTTGGCGACGGCCACTATGGTGCCGTCGACCATGATCATGAAGAACCCGAGGCACAGCGCCCACAGCGCGGGCCATTCTCCGGATCTGGTGTTCACGAACGCTCCTTCCACTACGCGGGTCTACGGTAGCCGCGTGGAACGACATCTCCTGGACATCGTGCAGCTGGCGTGGTGCCGTGAACTCGCTCTCGACGACCACGCGCTCACCGCGGGTGGGCGTGTGGTGCGCGTGGACGATACCGCCGACCGGCTGCAGGTACTGCGTCTGGGTGAGACGATCGCCGTCGTCGGTCCCGGCGACGCGGTCGCCGCCGTCGACCACATTCCCGCCGCCGCGCTCGGTGCAGCGACGGTCCGCGAGGCGACGGGCGGGCACGGCGCCCGGAGCCACGTGCTGCACTATTGCGCGGACTGGATCGACGCGAGCCGGGTGCGGGATCCGCTGATCTCGCACGACGCCCGCGACCTCGCCGAACTGCGGCGGCGCTGCCCGCCGGACGACACGATCGACGCCACCCCCGCCGACGGCGACCGCGTGTTCGTCCTTCTCGACGACGACCACCGGCCGCTGTCCGCGGCCGGATACGGCGAAGTCCACTCGATCCTCGCCGACGTGGTGGCGCTGACCGTCCCCGAACATCGGCGGCTGGGCCTGGCCTCGACCGTCGCGACCCTGGCGACACACGACGCCCTGGACGCGGGACTGATTCCGCAGTGCCGGGTCCGTCGCGACAATCTCGCCGGCCGCGGTCTGGCAGCGGTACTGGGATACGAGGAGTGCGGAAGCCACCTGACGGTGCAGCTGCGGCGCTAGCGTGTAGTCAACTCCGCACGGAAGGAAATCCCGTGACCGAACACTCCGATTCCCGCAGCAGCAGCAGCTACGTCGAAGCCGGTGAGTTCAACCGCGACACCCGCTACCTGACGACGCGGATCACCGCGGACGGCCGGGACGGATATCCGGTCGAGGCCGGTCGCTATCGGCTGATCGCGGCGCGGGCCTGCCCGTGGGCGAACCGCACGCTGATCGTGCGCCGGCTGCTGGGACTCGAGGACGCGCTGTCGCTGGGATTGTGCGGTCCCACGCACGATCGGCGCAGCTGGACGTTCGATCTCGATCCCGGAGGGGTCGACCCGGTGCTCGGCATCGAACGACTCCAGGAGGCGTACTTCGCGCGGGACCCCGAATATTCGCGCGGCATCACCGTCCCGGCGATCGTGGAGGTGAGCACCGGGCAGGTCGTCACCAACGACTTCGCGCAGATCACCCTCGACCTGTCCACCGAGTGGACCCGGTTCCACCGGCCGGGCGCCCCCGACCTGTATCCGGAGGCGCTGCGCGCCGAGATCGACGAGGTCGCCGGACTGGTGTACCGGGACGTGAACAACGGCGTCTACCGGTGCGGTTTCGCCGGATCGCAGCACGCCTACGAGGAGGCGTTCGACGCCCTGTTCGCGCGGCTCGACTGGCTCGAGGACCGGCTCACCACACGCCGGTACCTGGTGGGCGACACCATCACCGAGGCGGACGTGCGGCTCTTCACCACCCTCGCCCGCTTCGACGCGGTCTATCACGGGCACTTCAAGTGCAACCGCAACCCGCTCACCGCGTTCCCCGCGCTGTGGGCGTATGCGCGTGACCTGTTCACCACGCCCGGGTTCGGCGACACGATCGACTTCGTGCAGATCAAGCAGCACTACTACCTCGTGCACACCGATATCAACCCCACCCGGATCGTGCCGAAGGGGCCGGACCTGTCCGGCTGGCTCACCCCGCACGGACGGGAGGCGCTCGGCGGCCGGCCGTTCGGGGACGGCACTCCGCCGCTCCCTCCCCAACCGGCCGAACAGGTCCCGAGCGGTCACTCGCCGCTGGCGGCCTCACCCCTGTAGGTGCCGAAACTCCAATACACGCCCTGCGGGTCGCGGCAGGTGAATCCATGTGATCCGTAGTCCTCGTCGCGGATGCCGCGCGTGACGGTCGCGCCGTGCGCGACGGCCCGGTCGTACAGAGCGTCGACCTTCGCGTCGTCGGGCACGACGAGATAAACCGCGCCGACACCGGCGGGCAGGTCGATCGCACTTTCGTCGCGGCCGGCCGAGCCGAGCATGATGCCGCCGCCGTACGGCCAGGTCAGTTCCGCGTGGTCGACGCGGTCGCCTTCGCCGTACACGGCCGTCTCGACGAACCCGAACGCGTCGACGAGGAAGCGGATGGCGCCGCGCGCGTCGTCGTAGGTGAAGCAGGGAAACACTGCTGTCGTGGTGGTTGTCGTGGTCATGTCGTCGGTAGTCATGTCACAGATCCTCCGTCCGTAGACGGTTCCCCGTCTTGGACGATTGGGAACACCTCGTCGTCCATCCACTGCGACGGGGGTACCCCGGCGAGGTCGCGCCAGTCGCGGGCCAGGTGCGCCTGGTCGTAGAAGCCCGCGCGCACCGCGATGTCCGCGAGGCGGTGCCGGCCGGGGGTACGCAGCAGCATGCGGGAGCGGTCGAACCGGGCCAGCCGCGCCGCGTCCTTCGGCCCGACCCCGTATTCGGCGGTGAATCGGCCGGTCAGGTGGCGGCGGCTCCAGCCGATGTCGTCGGCGACCGCCCGCACCCCGGCGCTTCCGGGGGAGGTCAGCTGCTGCCACGCCCGTGCGAGCCGGGTGTCGACACCGTCGGCGCGATGGTCGCGGCGTGCGAGGCGGCCGAGCACGTCGTCGAGCACCGCGAACCGCTCCGCCCATTCGTCGGTCGCGGCGATGCGGTCCTGCAACTCGCGCGCGTCGGCGCCGAGCACGTCCTCCAGGTCCACGACCCACGCACCGAGTGCCCCGGCCGGGACGCCGAGCAGGGCGCGGGCACCGGCCGGGGTCAGCGCCAGCTGGATGCCGTGCTGGTTGCCGTCGTGCGCGATCGTCACCGGAGACGTCGTGAGTCCGCCGGCGAGTGCCTGGAACCTGCCCGGCTGCTGTCCGGGCGCGGCGGCGCGGGCGAGGTCGAGGGGTTCGCCGATCGTCAGCACGACCGTCAGGTCCTGCGACGGCAGTCCCAGATGCTTGCCTGCGGGGAATCCGGTGAGGCGGTAGCCCTCGTACCAGCGCACGTACGGCCGCAACGGCGGCGCCGGCCGCCGTCGCGCTCCCTCGGAGACCCCCGGCACAATCGCCAGCGTAGGCGCGGTCCGGTCGCAATCCCACCGGCTTGTCGCCGGAAATATCTATAGTCGGCCGTGCACCCCCGGATGTGCCTCCGCGACACGAAGACGGCGACACACAGGGCGGCGACACGAAAGGCGAACCGATGAGCGAAAAATCCGGGCCGATCGAGAAGTTCCTCGTCACGCTGCTCGACAACGGCAGCAGGCTGCAGGGCCCCGCGGTGGCGAAGTACGTCGACCGGGTCCGCCGGGCGCATCCCGACGAGTCGCCCGCGCAGATCATCGAACGTCTCGAGAAGATGTTCCTGACCGGCGTCACGGGCAGCGGATCCGCGGTCGGTGCGACCGCCGCGTTCCCCGGAGTCGGAACCCTCACCGCGGTCGGGGCGGTCGGCGCCGAGACCATGTTCTTCCTCGAGGCGTCGGCGCTGCTGACGCTCGCCGTCGCGTCGGTGCACGGCGTCCACCCGCAGGATCACGAGCAGCGCCGCGCACTCGTCCTGGCCGTGGCGCTCGGTGAGACCGGCATGGAGGTCGTGAGCAAGGCGACCGGCACGACGATGAAGAACTGGACGTCGGCGATCACCGGCAAGATCCCCGGCTCCCAGCTGAAGCTGCTCAACAATTCGCTGGTCAAGAAGTTCATCCGCAAGTACTTCGCCAAGCGCAGCGCGCTGATCCTCGGCAAGCTGGTGCCCGCCGGGATCGGGGCGGTCATCGGCGGCGCCGGTAACCGCGCGCTCGGCAAGCGCACCATCAGCAACGCCCGTATCGCGTTCGGTCCGGCACCCGCGCAGTGGCCGGATGCACCCCCCGCGCTCGAACCCGGCACGGCGGGTGCCCTGCCGAGCGCCGCGTCGACCAGTCCCTGACATGTCCGCGCCGCCGGTGTACGTCCGAGAGTCGGGTACCGGCTCACGGACCGTCGTGCTGTTGCACGGCTACTCCGATCACGGCGGCACATGGTGCAAGGTCGAACCGGAACTCGCCGAACGGTACCGGGTGCTCACAGTGGATCTACCGGGGTTCGGTCGCAGCTACGCGCAGTGGCGGGCACCGGTGTTCGACCACTACGTCGACACCGTCGCGGATCTCGTCGCGGACCGCACCGAACCGGTCGCGCTGATCGGCAACTCGCTCGGTGCGGTCACGGCGCTGGCGTTCGCGTCGGTGCATCCGAAACGAACCGACCGGGTGGTGCTCTCGGACATGCCGGGCCTGGCCGGGATTCCGCGGGTCTGGACGGAGAGCGCGCGGCTTCCCCTGGACCTGATGTCCCGGATGATGTCCCGGCCGGTTCCGATGCCGGTGATGCAGCGCGTGATCGGCGAGTTCTACACGCGGGCGGCGCTGCACCGGCCGGAACGGATGGATGCGGCCACGCTGTCCGCGTTCACCGCGAACTTCGCCGACCGGCGGCGGATGGACACGATGCTGCGGGTCGGCCGGATCGCGGTGCGTGAACTCGGGAGACTCCCGATCCCGGAAATGGTGCACGCGTTGACGATGCCGACGCTGCTGCTGTGGGGTGCGCACGACCGGCTCACGCCGGCGCGGGCGGCTCGCCGCGTCGTCAGCGGGCCGGACCGGCGGGTGGTGATCATCCCCGACGCCGGGCACTGCCCCCAGCTCGAGGCGCCCACCGAGTTCCTCGGCGCGGTGCTGCCGTTCCTCGAGCACCGGCGTCTCGCAGCCGGGGAGGCGGGCACGTAGGCTCGCGACGACCACGTGGACCGGCACAGACGGGGGAAGTTCTTGACCGCACCGTTCGCGCAGGCACCCGATGCGTTCCCCGGTTCCGGGCCGCCGCCGGGCATCGCCGTGCAGGGACTGACCAAGACGTACAGGAACATCCCGGCCGTCTCCAACCTGTCGTTCACGGTGCCGCCGGGATCGATCACCGGTTTCCTCGGGCCCAACGGGTCCGGGAAGACGACCACGCTGCGGATGCTGCTGGGCCTGGTGCGCCCGACCGCGGGAATCGCGCTGATCGACGGCGTCCCGTACACGTCATTGCCGCAGCCGGGGCGGGTCGTCGGTGCCGTTCTCGACGCGCAGGGCGCGCATCCGAAGCACACGGCACTCACCCATCTCGAGGTGTACTGCACGGCGATGCGGGTGCCGCTCTCCCAGGCGCGGGCGTCTCTCGACCTGGTCGGTCTGGGTTCGGTCGCGACCCGGCGCACCGGCGAGTTCTCCCTCGGGATGCGCCAGCGGCTGGCGCTGGCGACCGCGCTGCTGGGACAACCCCGCTACCTGGTGCTCGACGAACCGGCGAACGGCCTCGATCCGGAGGGTATGGCCTGGCTGCGCGAATTCCTGCAGTCGTATGCCCGATCCGGCGGCACGGTGCTGGTGTCGAGCCACATCCTGCGGGAGGTCGAGCAGATGGCCGACCATCTGGTGATCGTCTCCAACGGCACCCTCGTGCACCAGAGCAGCACCGCGGACCTGCGCAACGCCTACCGCTCGCGTGTCCTGGTGGCCTGCTCCGATCCGGCCCGTCTCGCGGCGGCCCTGGCGGCCGCCGGAATCACCGACGCGCAGATCCAGGGCGACGGGCGGCTCGCGGTCGTCGGGGCCGATCCCGAACGGATCGCGGCGCTCGCGGCCGAGCAGAAGGTCACGATCTTCGGCACGCACGTCGAACACGTCGACCTCGAGCAGGTGTTCCTGTCCATGACCAGCGGTCGCTACGCCGCGTCGCACGGCTACCACCAGCCGGGACCGCCTGCGCCGGGCCCCGTCCCGCCCGGGTACGCGCCGCCGGTCCCCCAGTCCCCGCATCATCAGCACCCGCAGCACCCGTACCCACCGCAGCAGTACCAGCAAGCCGGCCAGGCGCCCCCGCAGTACCAGGAGCCTCCGGCCCCGCAGTCCCCGCCGGGCGTGCCCGCACCTCACCAACCGCCCTTCGGACCGGGAGGATTCCAACGTTGACCGCGCTCCTGAACGCCGAGGTCCGCAAGGTCCTCGGGTTGCGCTACTGGTGGATCCTCGGGATCGCGCCGGTCGTGGTGGGTCTGTTCACCGGTGCCCTGACCCTGCCGCTCGCCCGTCAGGTCGAGGACATCGTCGGTGAGGGTTTCGCGTCCACCGTGTCGGCGGCGATCGGCATCGCGCTGGCGTTGGCGCTGGTGTTCCTGTTCGCGGCCGTGTTCGGCGCGGTGAACGGCGGCACCGAATTCCAGCATCGGACGATGGCGACGACGTTCCTGACCACCCGCGGCCGCGACGGGGTGGTCGCCGCCAAGTACGTGACCGCCGCGGCGTTCGGGCTGCTGTACTGCGTGGTCGTGGAGATCGCGGCCGTTCTGACCGTCCTGATGTTCGCCAGCGGCGACAGCGGCCCCTCCAGCGGATCCGATTTCGGTCAGCTCGCGGCGGTCCTCACCACCGGCATGCTCTGCGCCGCGCTGTGGGCCCTCATGGGGTCCGGGCTCGGTCTGCTCACCGGTTCGACGGTCGGCAGCGTGCTCGCCATCTCCGCGTGGGTGCCGTTCGGTGAACTGATCGTGTCGCTGATCCTGCACGGCCTCGGGCTGGGCGCGATCGCGGACCTGCTCCCCGTCCAGCTCACCTGGTACACGATCGTCGGGGTCATCGACATTCCCGAAACCGGCGACATGGCCGTTCGCTGGCCCGGGGCTCCGCTCGCGCTGATCGGCTGGACGCTGCTCGTCGGCGCGCTCGGCTGGTGGCGGGTCCGCAGCCGCGACGTGGGCTGACGCCCCCGTGTGCCCTAATGGCGGTCCCCACCGCCACAAAGGAACACGGGCGCCGTCGGCGCCTGGCGCTAATGTCGGCAGCGATGCACCACGACTCGCAGTCCCCCGGCTGGATCCGACGCCTGAGCACCGAATCCTTCCGTCACCGTGCCGTCGCCATCGGCGCACTGGTGGCGACGGTCGTCGCCGCGCTCATCGACATCGGCTTCCCGCTCCTGACGAAACTCGCACTCGACAGCGCCACCCACCCGCAGGGCGCCGACCTGCACCTGATCGGGGTCGCCGCCGCGGGAATCGCCGGTGGTGCGCTGGTCCGGTTCGGCTGCCAGTACGGGCGCCGGATGCTCGCCGGACAACTGTCGCTGAACGTCCAGCACGACCTGCGGCTGCGGCTGCTCGGGTCGCTGCAGCGGCTCGACGGGCGCGGCCAGGACCAGATCCGCACCGGGCAGGTCGTGTCCCGCTCGATCACCGATCTGCAGCTCGTCCAGGGACTGCTCGCGATGGTGCCGATGTCGGCGGGCGCCCTGCTGCAGTTCGTATTGGCGCTGGTCATCATGGCGGTGCTGTCGCCGCTGCTCACCCTCATCGCCGTCGTGACCGTTCCGGTCATCGCGCTGATCGTCCGGACCGTGCGGCCGAAACTGTTCGCCGCGACCTGGTCCGCGCAGCAACGCGCCGCCGACCTGGCCCAGCACGTCGAGGAAACCGTCACCGGTGTGCGCGTCGTCAAGGGCTTCGGCCAGGAGGACCGCGCAGTCGACCAACTCGAACGGCACGGCCTGGCGCTGTACGCCGAACGGATGCGCGCGGCCCGCATCAATGCCCGGTTCACCGCACCGATGGGCGCGATCCCGCAACTCGGCCTGGTCGCGACCATCGCGCTCGGCGGGTGGCTGGCGCTGCACGGCACCGTGACGGTCGGCACGTTCCTCGCGTTCACCGCGTACCTGGCGACGATGAGCGCGACGACCCGCACCCTGTCGTCGGTGATCATCATGGCGCAGCTCTCGCGCGCCGCCGTCGAACGCGTCTACGAGGTGATCGACGCCGAACCCGACGTCGCGGACCCGCCGCACCCGGTGCCGCTGCCCGCCGGTCCGCTGGGGCTGGCGCTGCGCGACGTCACCTTCGGGTTCGAAACCGGCCGCGACGTCCTGCGCGGCGTGGATCTCGAGGTGGCTCCCGGCGAGACCGTCGCCGTGGTCGGCCCGGCCGGGTCCGGGAAGACCGCACTGTCGCTGCTGCTGCCGCGCTTCTACGCACCCGACGCCGGGTCGGTGAGCCTGACCGGCGACGGCTTCGAACTGGACGTGCGCTCGCTGCGCAGCGACGAGCTGCGCGAAGCCGTCGGCCTCGTGTTCGACGAACCGTTCCTGTTCTCCGACACGATCGCCGCGAACATCGCGCTGGGCCGGCCCGACGCCAGCCCGGACGAGATCCGGGCCGCCGCGGCCGCGGCCCGCGCGGACGAGTTCGTCGAGAACCTGTCCGACGGGTACGACACCGTCGTCGGGGAACGCGGTCTGACCCTGTCCGGCGGGCAGCGGCAGCGGGTCGCGCTGGCCCGGGCGCTGCTCCTGGATCCGCGGGTGCTGATCCTCGACGACGCGACCTCCGCCGTCGACGCCGAGACCGAGGCCGCGATCTTCGCGGCGCTGCGCGCACAGCGTCGGCGCACCACCCTCGTGCTCGCGCACCGCCGCTCGACCCTGTCGCTCGCGGATCGGGTGGCGGTCCTCGACGAGGGCCGCATCGTCGACATCGGGACCGTCGACGAACTCGAGGAACGCAACGCACTGTTCCGGGCGCTGCTCACCGGCACCGGCGACGACGACCCCGACACCGCTCCCCTCGCCCCCGGGCCCGAACCGTCGGCCGAGCAGCTGTGGCCGGAAGTGACGGCCGACCCGGACGAGGCCGGAAGGTCCCCCGCCTCTCCTGCCCCTGCAGGTCCCGGCGGTGGTCCGGGCGGCGGTGGCCCGGGCGGTGGCGGACGCGGTGGTGGCGGCGGCCCGATGAGCGGGGCGCTCGGCTCCGTCGCACCCACCCCGGAACTCCGGGCCGCGGTGGCGGCGCTGCCCCCGGCCACCGAAACCCCGGGCCGGCATCGCGACCTGCAGTCCCGGTCGCTGCGCCGCCCCGATCCGGGGTTCCGGCTGTGGACGACGCTGCGGCCCGTCCGGTTGCTGCTCGGCGCGGTCGTGCTGTGCCTGATCGTCGAATCGCTCACCTCGATCGGGTTCCCCTCGATCGTGCAGTACGCCGTGGACCAGGGCGTCACGCCCGGCGATCCCGCCCGGTTGTGGGCCGCGGTCGGCGCCGGGATGCTGCTCGCGCTGCTCGGCTGGGCGGTGGTCGCGGTGCTGACGGTGCTCACCGCCCGGGCCGGGGAACGGGTGCTGTTCGGGTTGCGGGTGCGCAGCTACTCCCATCTGCAGCGGCTCGGACTCGACTACTACGAGCGGGAACTGTCCGGGCGGATCATGACCCGGATGACGACGGACGTCGATGCGCTGTCGTCGTTCATCCAGACCGGTCTGTCGACCGCGGTGGTCAGCGTGCTCACCGTCACCGGCATCTCCGTGGCGCTGCTGGTCACCGACGTCTCGCTGGGGCTGGTGGCGCTGGCGGTGGTGCCGCCGCTGCTGATCGCGACCTTCTGGTTCCGGAAGGTGTCGTCGTCGGCGTACGCGATCTCGCGCGAGCGCATCTCGATCGTCAATGCGGATTTCCAGGAGAACGTCACCGGTCTGCGTGCCGCGCAGGCCTATCGGCGGGAGGCGTTCGCCGCGCAGCGGTTCGCCGAACGCGCCGACGCCTACCGGCGCAGCCGCATGCGCTCGCAGCGGGCGATCTCCCTGTACTTCCCGTTCATCACCATGCTGTCGGACCTGGCGCTCGCGGCGGTCGTGTACGTCGGCGCCCGGGAGGTCGCGGCGGGTGAGGCGACGCCCGGCGTGCTGGTGGCGTTCGTGCTGTACCTGAGCCTGCTGTTCGGCCCGATCCAGCAACTGTCGCAGGTGTTCGACGGGTATCAGCAGGCCCGCGTCGGGCTGCGCCGCATCGGCGACCTGCTGCGCACCGAGAGTTCGCTGGAGGCCGGTCCGCCCGGCTCGGTGCCGGTGACCGGGCACCTGCGCGGCGACGTGCACCTCGCCGACGTCGGCTTCCGGTATTCCGGCGCCGAAACCGACGCGCTCACCGACGTCGAACTGCACATCCCGGCGGGTTCGACGGTCGCGCTCGTCGGCCGCACCGGCGCCGGCAAGTCCACCGTCGTCAAGCTCCTCGCCCGCTTCTACGATCCGACCTCCGGTTCGGTGCGCGTCGACGGCGTCGACCTGCGGGACTATCGGCTTGCCGACTACCGCAGCCGGCTCGGTGTCGTGCCGCAGGAGGCTCACCTGTTCACGGGCACCGTCGCGAGCAACATCGCGTACGGCCGCCCCGAGGCGGACCGCGCCGACATCGAGGCCGCGGCCCGCGCGGTCGGTGCGCTGGGCATGATCGCGACCCTGTCCGGCGGAATGCATCATCCGGTCGGCGAACGCGGCCAGGGCCTGTCCGCGGGCCAGCGGCAGCTGGTCGCGCTGGCCCGCGCCGAGCTCGTCGATCCCGACCTGCTGCTTCTCGACGAGGCGACCGCGACCCTCGATCCGGGCACCGAACGGGCCGTTCTGGAGGCCGGCGAGAAGGTCGCGCGTTCCCGGACCGCCGTGGTGGTCGCGCATCGCCTGGGAACCGCGGCCCGCGCCGACCGCGTGGTGGTGGTCGACGGCGGACGGATCGTCGAGACCGGACCGCACGCGGCGCTCCGTTACGCGGGCGGCGTATACCAGACCCTCTGTGATGCGGCCGAAACCCGCGCAGGGAATAATCGGTCGTCGAGAACCGTCATCGATGGAGACCCCGTCGAAGTCGAAGCACAAATTGTGAGGTAGATCTCGACGCATGTTCGATCAATTTCGATCGCCGCACGCACGGGATAGCCTCATGAATACAGGCGCTCCGATCGGGTACCGAAGAAAGAAACGAGGCGAACAACTGCCGTGAGCAGCAGCTCTACATCACAGTTCGGTCAGAACCAGTGGTTGGTTGACGAGATGTACCAGCGCTTTCAGGACGATCCTTCGTCCGTGGACGCGAGTTGGCACGAATTCCTGACAGATTATTCCCCCGAAACAGCGGTCGCAGGTGGTGCAAACGGCATCGAGACCGCCACCGCTACCGCTCCGACCGCCACTGCGACGGCTCCCGCCCCGACGCCCGCACCGAAGGCAGCACCCGCTCCGAAGGCCGCGGCTCCCGCCGCCGCGCCCGCGAAGCCCGCAGCTGCTGCTCCGAAGCCGGCTGCCCCCTCTTCCGACAAGCCCGCCGCCGAGGAGAAGAAGGTTCTCCGCGGTGCCGCCGCCGCTGTCGCGAAGAACATGAACGCCTCGCTCTCGATCCCCACCGCCACCAGCGTTCGCGCCATCCCTGCGAAGCTGATGTTCGACAACCGGATCGTCATCAACAACCACCTCGCCCGTACCCGGGGCGGCAAGGTCTCGTTCACGCATCTGCTCGGTTACGCCCTGGTCCAGGCGGTCAAGGCGTTCCCGAACATGAACAACCACTACGCCGAGATCGACGGCAAGCCGAACCTGGTGACGCCGGCGCACACCAACCTCGGTCTCGCGATCGACCTGCCGGGCAAGAACGGACAACGTTCGCTCGTGGTCGCCGCGATCAAGAACTGCGAAACCATGAACTTCGCGCAGTTCTACTCGGCGTACGAGGACATCGTCCGCCGCGCCCGCGACGGCAAGCTCACCGGTGACGACTTCTCCGGTGTGACGATCTCGCTGACCAACCCCGGCGGCATCGGCACCGTGCACTCGGTGCCGCGTTTGATGGCCGGTCAGGGCGCCATCATCGGCGCAGGCGCGATGGAGTACCCGGCCGAGTTCCAGGGTGCTTCCGACGAGCGCATCGCGGAACTGGGCGTCGGCAAGCTGCTGACCCTCACCTCGACCTACGACCACCGGGTCATCCAGGGCGCCGAGTCGGGCGAGTTCCTCAAGACCGTTCACGAGCTGCTGATCTCCGACGATTTCTACGACGAGATCTTCCACACCCTCCACATCCCTTACGAGCCGGTCCGCTGGCGCAAGGACGTGCCGGAGGGCGCGGTCGACAAGAGCACCCGCGTGCTCGAGCTGATCGCGGCGTACCGCAGCCGCGGCCACCTCATGGCCGACACCGACCCGCTGCAGTTCGTCAAGGACAAGTTCCGCTCGCACCCGGATCTCGACGTCACCACGCACGATCTGACGCTGTGGGACCTCGACCGCGAGTTCAACGTCGGCGGCTTCCACGGCCAGCAGCGCATGAAGCTGCGCGACGTGCTGTCGGTGCTGCGTGACGCGTACTGCCGCCACGTCGGCATCGAGTACACGCACATCCTCGAGCCGGAGCAGCAGCAGTGGCTGCAGGAGCGGGTCGAGGCGCATCACGTCAAGCCGACGGTCGCGCAGCAGAAGTACATCCTGAGCCGCCTCAACGCCGCCGAGGCGTTCGAGACGTTCCTCCAGACCAAGTACGTCGGCCAGAAGCGGTTCTCGCTCGAGGGCGCCGAGTCGGTCATCCCGATGATGGACTCGATCATCGACCAGGCCGCCGAGCACCAGCTCGACGAGGTCGCTATCGCGATGCCGCACCGCGGTCGCCTCAACGTGCTCGCCAACATCGTCGGCAAGCCGTACTCGAAGATCTTCACCGAGTTCGAGGGCAACCTGAACCCGGCCGCCGCGCACGGCTCCGGCGACGTCAAGTACCACCTCGGCGCCGAGGGCACCTACATCCAGATGTTCGGCGAGAACGACATCAAGGTGTCGCTGACCGCGAACCCGTCGCACCTCGAGGCCGTCAACCCGGTCCTCGAAGGCCTGGTCCGCGCCAAGCAGGACATCCTCGACAAGGGTGAGGGCGGCTTCACCGTCCTGCCGCTGCTGCTGCACGGCGACGCCGCGTTCGCCGGGCAGGGTGTCGTCGCCGAGACGCTGAACCTGGCGCTGCTGCGCGGGTACCGCACCGGCGGCACCGTGCACATCGTCGTCAACAACCAGGTCGGCTTCACGACCGCGCCGGAGCACTCGCGCTCGTCGGAGTACTGCACCGACGTCGCGAAGATGATCGGCGCGCCGATCTTCCACGTCAACGGCGACGATCCGGAGGCGTGCGTCTGGGTTGCGCAGCTCGCCGTGGACTTCCGCGAGAAGTTCCACAAGGACGTCGTGATCGACATGATCTGCTACCGCCGCCGCGGCCACAACGAGGGCGACGACCCGTCGATGACGCAGCCGGCCATGTACGACGTGATCGACACCAAGCGCAGCGTCCGCAAGAGCTACACCGAGGCCCTCATCGGCCGCGGCGACATCTCGCTCAAGGAAGCGGAAGACGCCCTGCGGGACTACCAGGGCCAGCTGGAACGCGTGTTCAACGAGGTCCGCGAGCTCGAGAAGTACAAGCCGGAACCGTCGGAGTCGGTCGAGCTGGACCAGACGCCGGCGCCGCGCCTGACCACCGCCGTGGACAAGTCGGTGCTCGAGCGCATCGGCGACCAGTTCGCGAACGTTCCCGAGGGCTTCAACGTGCACCCGCGCGTCAAGCCGGTCATCGAGAAGCGCCGCGAGATGGCGCGCCAGGGCAACATCGACTGGGCCTTCGCGGAACTGCTCGCGTTCGGTTCGCTCGCCGAGCAGGGCGCGCTGGTGCGCCTGGCCGGCCAGGACTCGCGCCGCGGCACGTTCACGCAGCGTCACTCGGTGCTCATCGACCGCAAGACGGGCGACGAGTACAACCCGCTCGCCACTTTGGCCGCGCAGTCCGGCAACGGCGGCCGCTTCATGGTGTACGACTCGGCGCTGACCGAGTTCGCGGGCCTGGGCTTCGAGTACGGCTACTCGGTGGGCAACCCCGACGCGCTGGTGCTGTGGGAGGCGCAGTTCGGTGACTTCGTCAACGGCGCGCAGTCGATCATCGACGAGTTCATCTCGTCCGGTGAGGCCAAGTGGGGCCAGCTCTCCGACGTCGTGATGCTGCTGCCGCACGGCCACGAGGGTCAGGGCCCGGACCACACGTCCGGCCGTATCGAGCGCTGGCTGCAGCTGTGCGCCGAGGGTTCGATGACCGTGGCAGTTCCGTCGACTCCGGCCAGCTACTTCCACCTGCTGCGTCGCCACCACCTCGACGGCATCCGCCGCCCGCTCGTGGTGTTCACGCCGAAGTCGATGCTCCGCAACAAGGCCGCGGTCAGCAATGTCGAGGACTTCACCCAGGGCAAGTTCCGCTCGCTGCTGGAAGAGGTTCCCTACGAGAACGGCACCGCCGACCGCACCAAGGCGACCCGCATCCTGCTGACCTCCGGCAAGCTCTACTGGGAGCTGCTCGCGAAGAAGCAGAAGGAGAACCGCGAGGACATCGCGATCGTCCGCATCGAGCAGCTGTACCCGGTGCCGCGTCGTCGCATCGCCGAGACCCTCGACCAGTACCCGAACGCGACCGAGTTCTTCTGGGTTCAGGAAGAGCCGGCGAACCAGGGTGCGTGGCCGTTCCTGGGCCTGGCGCTGCCGGAACTGCTGCCGGAGAAGCTCACCGGCATCAAGCGGGTGTCGCGTCGTTCGATGTCCGCGCCGTCGTCGGGCTCGAGCAAGGTCCACGCGGTCGAGCAGCAGGAAATCATCGAGAAGGCGTTCGCGCGGTAGCCCGCACCTTCTCCGCACACCCCGCCTTTCTTCGAAAGACGGTTCTCATGCGAACCGGGTCGTGCCTGCCCTTCGGGGCGGGCCGGCCCGGTTCGCGCTATTTCGGGACGGGTGAGTGCACCTCCGGCACGGCTTCCGCCGGTGCCCCCGCGACCACGACCACCGCGGGCAGGGCGCCGACCGCGAGGTCGATGAACTCCTCGCGGGTGATCTGCGGATTGCGCAGCCATTCGATGGTGGTGTCCTCGACGAACGCGATCCATCCGCGCACCGCGAGATGGACGGCGGGGGTCACCTCGATCCCGAGCATCGGCAGGTGCGCGGCGGTGCGCTCGACCATCGCGGTCCGGGTCCGTTCGAAGAGCTCGGTCATGTCGGGGTCGCTGCTGGCGGCCCCGCGCAGCATGGACACGTAGGTGTCGCGGCGTTCGGTGACGTAGTCGACGTAGGCGACCAGGGTGCCGCGCAGCATCGCGATCGGATCGAGACTCTCGTCCGGCGCGGTGCGTTCGAGCATGTCGCGGCTGATGTGCCGGACGATCTCGACGTGGAACTCGTGTTTGCTCGAGAAGTAGTGGAACAGCAGGCCCCGGGACACCCCGGCCTGATCGGCGATGTCGTCGACGGAGATCTGTTCGAGCGGCCGCTCCGACAGCATCTGCACGCCCAGGTCGATCAACTGCGCGCGGCGCTGCTCCGGGCTGAGCCGGGTGCGTTTGGGGCCGGAGTTCTTCACAAGTGCCATGCAAGCACCTCTGTTGAATTAGAGTCAACAATGCTATTGACCATCCCTCAATAGGGACCTACGCTCGGATACATGAGTCTTCCGGTTACAGATATCTCCGCTGCCGGCACCGCCGTGCGGCAGGTCGAGACCTTGATCATCGGCAGCGGGTTCGCCGGACTCGGGGCCGCCATCCGGCTCACCCGCGCCGGCAAGGACTTCCTCGTCCTCGAACGCGGCACCGAGGTCGGCGGCACGTGGCGCGACAACACCTATCCGGGTGCCGCGTGCGACGTGCCGTCGAATCTCTACTCGTACTCCTTCGCCCTCAACCCGGACTGGACCCGCTCGTTCTCGCCGCAGTCGGAGATCCAGCGCTACATCACCGGGGTCGCCGACAAGTACGACGTGCGGCGCCGCACGGTGTTCGGGTGCGACGTGCTCGGCGCCCGCTGGAACCCCGCGACCTTCCGCTGGGACGTGCACACCACCACCGGTGACTACAGCGCGAAGGTGCTCGTCTCCGCCGTGGGTGCGCTGTGCGAGCCGTCGTTGCCGGACATCCCCGGCATCGACAGCTTCGACGGCGAGATCTTCCATTCGGCACGCTGGAACCACGACGCCGACCTGACCGGCAAACGGGTCGCGGTGATCGGCACCGGTGCCTCCGCGATCCAGATCGTGCCCGCGATCGCCGGCCGCGTCGAACACCTGGACGTGTACCAGCGCACCGCGCCGTGGATCCTGCCCCGCGCGGATCGCGAGTACACGACCGTCGAACACCTCGCGTTCAAGTACGTGCCGGGCGCCCAGCGGCTGTCGCGCGCCCTGCAGTACCTCACCCGCGAGACGCAGGTGGTGGGCCTGGCCAAGGCCCCGATCTTCATGAAACCGCTCGAGTTCGCGGCCCGCCGGCACCTGCGTCGGCAGATCCCCGATCCGGAACTGCGCCGCAAGGTCACCCCGAACTTCCGGATCGGCTGCAAGCGCATGCTGATCTCCAACAACTACTACCCCGCGCTGACCCGCCCGAACGTGGACCTCGTCACCGACGGCATCGCCGAGGTGCGCCCCGACGCCGTCGTCACCCGCGACGGCACGGTCCGGAAGGTCGACGCGATCGTCGTCGCGACCGGCTTCCACGTCACCGACTCCCCCACCTTCGCAGGCATCGTCGGCAAGGACGGCCGCTCGCTGGCGGAGGTGTTCGACGAGACCGGCATGCAGGGTTACAAGGGCAGCGCGGTCGCCGGCTTCCCCAACCTGTTCTTCCTCGTCGGCCCGAACACCGGCCTGGGCCACACCTCGATGGTGTACATGATCGAATCGCAGCTCAACTACGTCGTCGACGCGATCGAAACCCTCGACCGGCACCGCATCGGGACGATCGAGGTCCGGCAGGAAGCCCAGGACGAGTACAACCGCAAGTTGCAGGCCGCGCTGAAGAACAGCGTGTGGAACAACGGCGGCTGCGCGAGCTGGTACCTCGACAAGCACGGCAACAACACCACCCTGTGGCCCGGCTTCACGTTCGAATTCCGGCGCCTGACCAAGAAATTCGACCTCGAGGCGTATCGTGGCGTCGCGGCCGCGGACCTCGTCCCGCCGGCCGCAGCGATCGACCCCACGGTGACCACCACCGAGCAGACCGAGCACAGCACCGGGAAGGCGGCAGTCCGATGAGCGAATTCGCAGGCAGGGTCGCCGTCGTCACCGGCGCCGGCTCGGGTATCGGCCGGGCACTGGCCGTGGCGCTCGCCGCGAAGGGCGCGCGGCTCGCCCTGTCCGACGTGGACACCGTGGGTCTGGCCGAAACCGTCCGGCGGGCAGAGGAACTCGGCGCCGAGGTCCACTCCACCCACCTCGACGTCACCCAGCGCGAGGCGGTCTTCGCGTACGCCGACGCGGTGCTCGAGCGGTTCGGCACGGTGAACCAGGTCTACAACAACGCGGGCATCGCGTACCACGGCGAGTTCGAACGCACCGAGTTCAAGGACATCGAACGCGTCATGGACGTCGACTTCTGGGGCGTCGTCAACGTCAGCAAGGCGTTCCTGCCGCACCTGATCGAGTCCGGCGACGGTCATCTGATCAACGTCTCGTCGCTGTTCGGCCTGCTCTCGATCCCCGGTCAAAGCGCTTACAACGCAGCGAAATTCGCGGTCCGCGGATTCACCGAGTCGCTGCGGCAGGAGATGCTGATCGCCGGCCACCCGGTCCGGGTCACGTGTGTGCACCCGGGCGGCATCAAGACCGCGATCGCCCGCAACGCGACCGTGCCCGACGGTGTCGACCAGGCGAGCTTCGCCCAGTTCTTCGACAGCAAGCTCGCCCGCACCTCCCCGGAGGACGCCGCGAAGACCATCGTCGACGGCGTACGGAAGAACCGCGCCCGGGTGCTCATCGGCGGCGATGCGAAACTGCTCGACGCGTGGGTGCGGCTGCTCGGACCGTCCTACCAACGAGTGGTCGCGAACATCGCCGGCCGCGTGCTGCCGAAGGGATAGAGATACGACATGCCCCAGTTCCCGCTGCCGCTCGTGCGCGCGGCCCTGCGTCCGATGTACCGGCTCGTACTCAACCCGCGGTTGTCGTATCCGATGCAGCGACGGCTGCTCGCGCTGGCGGCGCCGATCCAGACGTTGCCGACCGGCACGGTGGTCCGGCGGACCACCCTCGCCGGCCGCCCCGCGGAACGGATCACCGTCGGCGCGACCGAGCGGCGCTCCGCGGTGCTGTACCTGCACGGCGGCGCGTACACCGCCGGATCCCCGGCCACGCACCGGTCCCTGGCCGCGCACCTCGCCGCGGCGACCGCGTCGGCCGTGTACGTCCTGGACTACCGTCTCGCCCCGGAGAATCCGTATCCGGCGGCGCTCGACGACGCGGTCGCCGCGTACCTCGAGCTCGTCACCGAGCACGGGGTGGACGCCGCGAGCACACCGATCGCCGGGGACTCCGCGGGTGGCGGGTTGGCGGTCGCGGCCGCCCTGCGGCTCACGGACCGGCACGGGGTGACGCCCGCCGCGCTGGGCCTGCTGTCGCCGTGGGTGGATCCGGGCTCCCGCGCGGTGCCGTTCGACCGCGACACCGTGCTCTCGACCGGATGGCTGTTCCCGTCCGCCGAGGCGTATCTCGGCGACGGCGACCCGGCCGATCCGGGATACGCGCCGATGCACGCCGACCTGCGCCCGCTGCCGCCGACGCTGATCCACGTCGGCACGACCGAGGTCTTCTACCCGCAGGTCACCGAGTTCGCGCGCCGGTTGCGGGCGGCCGGTGTCGACGTGCAGGTCACCGAACAGCCGCGGCTGTGGCACGTCGCCCACCTGCAGGCGTCGCTGGTCCGCGAGGCCGCCGACGCGATCGTCGACCTGGGTTCGTTCCTGCGCTCACACATGCTCGCCGAGCCACGCGTCCGCGACGGCGGCTGAGTCCTCGCCGTCGTCCACCCGGGCGCGCATCTCGGCGAGGTCGGCGGTGGTGAGTTCACCGGCGATCACACTCAGCGCATCGAGCTGACGTTCCCCGAACACGTCCCGCCGGAACAACGGGACGACGTTCTGGGCCGCGAACACCGGTGGCGCCTCCTCGGCGGTTGCGTCCTCACCGGGCGCGCGGTCCGGGGCGTCGGCCAGTGCGACGAGGCCGGCATCGACGAGCGCGGGTGAGGCCGTCGTGAGGGCGCCGAGCGCGCCGCGATCGGTCGCCGCGCGCACGGCGTCGGCGTCGGCGACCTGCTCGACGGCGGCGGGCACGCAGCCCGCGGCGGCGAGCGCCTCGAGGCCCCCGGTCGCGGCGAAGCCCGGCGTCGCCGCGACCGTGAGTTCCGCGCAGCGGCCGGTGATCTCGTCGACGCCCGTGACACCCAGCGCGGCCGCCGTCGCGTCGCTCAGCACGAGAACGGCGCGGTCCTGGGCGGTCGCGTAGTCGGCGACCGTCAGGTCGGTGGGCAGTGCCCGGCCGAGCGCGGTGAACACGTCCTCGGCGTCCGTCTGCGGTGCGGACGGGTCGAAGTGGCGCAGTAGCCGGCCCGTGTAGCCGGGGACGAGCGTGACCTCGGCGGCGTCCAGCGCGGGGAGGTCGCCCGGATCGCGGACCGTCACGTCGATCCCGGTGCGACGCAACGCCCCCGCGTAGAGATGGGCGAGGAGCTCGCCGTCGGTC
>Ga0182742_1001964_pt1 | contig 24325 bp, 26 predicted proteins | sample eDN5th37CBELigMG_FD_128880 | JGI IMG/M metagenome (GOLD analysis project Ga0182742, IMG submission 128880) | Enriched Miracle-Growth compost microbial communities from Emeryville, California, USA - eDNA 5th pass 37_C BE-Lig MG (version 2)... ...
ATGAAAAGGAATAAAAAAAGAAAAGGAAAAAGGCAATTTTCCGCTTGAAAAACAGGTGGAAAATTGCCTTTTTGTATTCATTTGAATTTGCAGAATAAAAAACGTAAGTTTTTCAGTGCCCTCGCTTATGCCTAGCGGTTTTTTTAGTTTTGTGGCTAATTCCAGAAAAATGTGCGAATGAACCAAGATATTCGCGGAAACGGCTTGGTCACTCTCCCTATATAATGTATTAAGTGCAAAGGAGGTGAAGATGAATGAGTGAAGACAGTCAAACAAATGTTTCTGTCCCAACTGTATTTGTCAATGGGAAGGAAATTCCCCTTAATGGAGAATTCAAGTTGACCGAAGAAGATATGCAGAAAGTCATTGATGCCGTCAACGATAGCATAGCTGAAAGTTTGATGGGCACTTTACAGGATCTTCAGAAGGGATTACCACTAATCGCACAATTTCTTCAAAACCGTAAGTTTTTCCCTAAAATTGAGGGGAACTTGACCGGGGATGTGAAATTGAAATTCAATGACCGTACCCTTTTCAAACTAGAACTTCCGAAGCCAAACGAATCCAAAAATGAGGAAAATGATGGACCCGAAGAAACTTCCCATTAACAGGGCTCGTTCATTTACCGATTTGCACGAATAAAAATTCGTAAAGGAGTGTGTTATATATGTTAGAAAGCAAATGGGGTAACTCCAGAGGAGGCCGCAATGTATACAGTGATGACGATAAGAAAATGAAGAAAGTAAAGAACTCAGGACAAAATCAACCACAAAAGGCTGAAGTAAAAGCAGATAACAGTGGAGATGTTAAACAAATCGTCAATGCTAAACGTGGAGCGTTTGTCCTTCCAATCCAGATTGCACCGAAGATTGCGATTGCTCTACCTGCCGTCAATGCTGGTCTACAACTTCCAATTCTAAGTAGCTCAGGAGACGTTGAAACAGAAGTTGAATCAGACTCTGACAAATACTAAAGCAGGATTCAACCAGGCTGTTAGAAAGCGAATTAGCAGCCTGGTTTTCTTTTCCCTTTTACTCATCTCTCTATTATGAACGCCTAATTTTAGGGAAAACGGGCTTTTGTCCGACACCCAAATGCCCTTTCTTAAATATCTTAATAGTGTAAATAACCAATAAAGAAAAGGAGGCCAAAAATTATGGGTTGTGGAAAAAGAACCGGACACCACACAAGTGGTTGTGTATGTGATGTTGTCCGTGCGATTTTAGATATCCAGGAAAATGTTCATGATGATTGTGGTTGCGGATCAAATTGCTTTATGGAGCCACTTGGTTCTATTCGCCCGCATATGAAAGACAGAGTTAATACACGTGTATTTGTCCTAAAAAATGCTGACGGATCACCATTTCATGCTTTCTTTAAAGGGTGCGGCGATGCTTGTGTATCCATTTACTTCCGGGTTGAAGAGGTGTTTGACAACTGTTGCGCAACGCTAAGGGTGTTAAAACCTTTAGGACATGAACGTCATCCAGTAGATTTGACTGGGGATAAGAAAGACAAATGCTGCATCGATCTTAACAAGGTGTGTAAGGTTGAGGACTTCGAGGCAACGAACGACTGTGTAACAGTTGACCTCTCTTGCTTCTGTGCTATCCAGTGTATCGAAGATGTAAATATTGACCTTTGCTAAGAATTGCAGTCACATTAATCCTCCTATAAGAGACAGGACTTCTGCCTTTTATAGGGGGATTTTTTATCCTAGCATCTATATGAAGTTATAAGGCTCGTTGTTCAAATCGTCCAGGAAGAAGTGGTTTTTATTTGCTCTAAGCATGAATATGTACCTTTTTGAAATGGAATGCGTAATTTTTTAAAAGGAAATGTTTTGATCAATCACACAAAAAACCTAGCCCATCATATGGCTAGGTTCCTTGCAGATTTAATGAAAGCCGAGCATTTTTATATCTTTAATTTCGGATTGACGAAGCGTTGCATTTTTACCATTGGATAGCTTAATCTCAATTAGCCCATTATCATTTTGGATAAAAACTCCGGTGTAAGTTGAATCTTCGAGGACGTATAAACAATTTACAGCGTTCAGTTGTTTCGGAAAATGCTCTAAGTAAGCTAGTTTTTCAGCAACTGTCATTTCTCTAAAGTGCTTCACTCTTTGTAAAGTAAAGTGATTTTTTCGTTTTGTATCAAAGGGGTTTGATGAAGATTCCACTTCTGTTTCTTGATTGGAAGCAATTTCTATTTCTACTGGTTCAATATCAGTATCCTTACTAGCGGGTGATAAATGTTCTTCTTTAACTGTTGTTTGTTCTTCACTAAATCGTTCTTCCTTGGTAGAGTATCGTTCTTGCATAATCACCTTTGGAAATTGGAACATAGGCTGACTGATATAAAGAGTCGGTTTATGCTTTGTTTTCCTATTTGACAAAAATATCCCTCCCAACATTGGCTTCAGTTTAATTTATGCACCAGTTGGAAAGGAGTGAAAAAGATGTTTCTCGGAATTGACTTTGGAACTATTTTTCTTTTTAGTTTGGCCTGTTTTCGGATCACTAGGCTAATTGTTTTTGATAAAATTACAAACTTTATTCGTGCCCCTTTCTTTGATGAAATAGAAGAAGATGGAGAAGTTTTTCTTCTTGTCAAAACAAAGGGAGTTAAGAAGTGGATCGGGGAACTATTGAGTTGTTATTGGTGCACAGGGATTTGGGTTAGTTTGGTTCTAGTTCTAGGTTTGTTTTTCTTACCGTCCTTCACTTATCCACTTGTTTTGGTGTTTGCAATCGCTGCAATTGGAAGTTTGATTGAGACATTTGTAAGCAAAACGTTAGGCGACTAAACAAACTGTACTTACCATCTTGGCATATAAATATAAGTAGGAAGGAGTTTGATGGTTATGAAAAATTCTAATGAATCTCATCAAGCATCTAAAAGAAGAATAAAAAAGAAAAACTGCGGGTGCGGTGCGACAAAAAAACCGAAGCCTGTTCAGCAAAGGAGGAAGCTGTCTCAATGAGGCAGCTTTTTATTATGCTCATAGACTCAGTCAACATTTCAACTATAGATAACTCAACCCCTTTCTGTTGTGAAAAATTACTAAAAGCGCTGTTTTTTAATGACTTGAATAGCCTCGGAGCAAAGATGGTTTTATGATTTGAACACCTCCTAAATTCAATGTGTAAAAATTTGGATATGGATGTACCCATAAAGAGAATCATATTTAAGGAATAAAAGGTTAAAAATAATCAAGAGAAAAATTACGACAATACATAGTGAGGGAAATGATATGAAAGAATTTAAACGTTTACTTGTTGTTTTATTCCTTTTGGTTTTCACGGCTGTTATGGCGAGTTGTAACCTTGGAAAAACCACTGAAGAAAGTCGGAAGTCAATGATTCAATCCGTGCATCCTCATCCTACTGCAATCGAGGATAAGAATAAAAATAATCATGAAAAGGCAGAGAAAATCAAGAAAGAAGTCGAATCTCTACCGGAAATTTATGATGTCGCGGTTTTAAAAGGTGAAGGTGACACGTTGGTTGCTTACAAGGTAAAACATATGCAAAGGTTTCGGATGAAAAAAATCGAAAAAGCACTAAAGAAAAGACTAGAAAGTAAATTTTCAGATGAGACGTTTGTAGTATCAAGTGATTATAAAATTTTTATCGAAGCAATTGAACTAAAGCAAAAGATTAAAGAAAAGAAGATTTCAAAAGACGAGGCGGAAAAAAGATTACAGAAGATCATTAAGTTTCAAAAAGAACTCACATAGAAAGGAGCAGAACAAATGGCCAAAAAAAACAAAAGTCCAGAGCAAAAGCGTTATCAACAGATTGAGCAAAAACATGAGCTAAAAAGACCTGTTGTTAAAAATTGTATCAAGGCTTTTTTTGTCGGCGGCACGATTTGCTTAATTGGACAAGCGGTGATGTATTTTTATATGTATTTTTTCCATTTTACAGAACAAACATCTGGGAATCCGACTGTTGCCACCATGATTTTCTTTGCAATGCTTCTTACTGGATTTGGAGTTTATGATAAAATTGGGCAGTTTGCTGGAGCTGGGAGTGCAGTTCCGATTACGGGATTTGGAAATTCTGTTATATCAGCGGCGATTGAACATCGTACCGAAGGATTTGTTCTAGGTGTAGGTGGCAATATGTTTAAATTAGCAGGGTCGGTCATATTGTTTGGGGTTTTTTCAGCTTTTGTAGTAGCCCTAATTAAAACCTTGTTGCAAATTTGGGGGATTATCTAATGAAAAATAAAACAGAGATGGAGGCCATGCTATGTTAAAAGGAAAACAGTCTTGGGTTTTTCCAAACCGACCGGTTATTGAAGCTTCCGCTGCTGTTGGCGGGCCTTTTGAGGCAAGAGGAAAATTAGCATCAGACTTTGATATCCTTCATGATGATTTATGGATGGGGAAAGACTCCTATGAAAAAGCTCATACACTGATTTTAGAAGAGGCCATTGAAACAGCTATACAGAAAGCTGAGATGACCAAAGAGGATATATCATTTATGTTGGCAGGGGATTTGGTGAATCAAATTACTCCCTCAAGTTTTGCCGCACGTAGCGTTGGTATTCCCTATTTTGGGTTATTTGGAGCCTGTTCCACTTCTATGGAAGGTCTAGCGCTAGCTTCATTTATCATTAATAATCAAGGCGCAAACCGAGTGGTGACAGGGGCTTCAAGCCATAATGCGGCAATTGAAAAACAATTTCGTTATCCAACTGAATACGGCAGTCAAAAGCCACCCACTGCTCAATGGACAGTGACTGGAGCTGGAGCCGCTGTAGTTACCAATGATCAAGAGAAGCAGGGGAAATTAGTAACAACGTCTGCCACAATCGGCAAGGTTGTTGATATGGGTTTATCAGACCCATTCAATATGGGGGGAGCAATGGCACCGTCAGCGGCGGATACAATTATCGCTCATTTTAAAGATTTGCAGCTAGACCCCTCCTATTATGACTTGATTGTTACGGGGGACTTGGCAAAGATTGGACATCCGATTACATTAGAACTTCTAAAGAAAGAAGGGCTCAACATTGATAGTCAGAAGTTTAAGGATTGTGGCTTAATGATTTATCAAGAAGATCAACAAGTCCAAGCTGGAGGAAGTGGTGCAGGTTGTTCAGCAGCAGTTTTGTACGGACATCTACTAAATGAAATGAGAAAAGGGAAGTACCAGCGGATATTATTAGTTGCAACCGGGGCCCTACTATCGCCATTGAGCTTTCAACAAAAGGAAAGTATTCCTTGTATTGCCCATGCTGTTTCAATTGAAGTACACCCATAAACAAAAATTCTACATAAAATGAGGAGGGAACCAGCGTGCTTCCAATGTTTTTTTGGGCCTTCGTTATCGGGGGATTGATTTGTGTCATTGGCCAAATTATGTTTGATGTCATAAAGTTAACACCAGGCCATACTATGAGTACCTTGGTGGTAATAGGGGCTATACTCGGGGGCTTGGGTTGGTATGACCCTTTAATTGACTTTGCTGGAGCCGGAGCAACGATTCCGATTACAAGCTTTGGAAATTCTCTTGTCAATGGTGCATTACAAGAAGCGGATCAACACGGACTAGTTGGTGTGCTTACCGGTATGTTCGAAATCACAAGTTCAGGTATCTCTGCAGCCGTTGTTTTTGGATTTATCGGTGCCTTATTATTTAAGCCAAGAGGATAAATTTTAGTGTAAATCGCCGTAAAGGTGGTAGCTCGCCCAAACAAATTGAATCGCCTTACATATATTATAGTGAACCTATAAAAGTGAGGTGATATGAATGGGCTGGGGTTGCGGCTACGGCTACGGCGGCTACGGCGGCGGTTTTTACGGAGGTTCAACTTTCGTACTAATCGTTGTATTGTTCATCTTGTTAATTATCGTTGGCGCTAGCTACTATTAATCTCGACGGTGCCAAACCGAACCGTTCCATTAATGGAACGGTTTTTTTGTGCTCACCAATTGGTTCGTCTTATACATAGCGTCCCCTTTATTGATAATATTTTTGGAATTTTTAGAATAATGGTTGAATATTTTTAGGAATGAAGTATACTTAATTTATATGCATACTAACTGGTTAGTCAAAAAATATAAATGTAAGCGTGTACATTGAAGCGATTCAGATCTATGTGTAGATTCAGTCAAATTGGATCAAGGACTAGGGAGGAAAAAGTATGAGTCAAAGAAAAAAATGGTTTGAATTATACCCAGAATCCATTCAAAAGGAATTAGAAATCCCAAAAACGTCATTGCCAGAAATGCTAAATGCAACCGTTTCAAAATATCCAGACCATAATGCCTTGTCTTTCTTTGGAAGAAAGCTTACTTATCGTGAACTGAACCAAGCGATATTTGGTTTTGCTTCTGCTCTCCAGTCTGTCGGAGTTAAAAAAGGTGACAGAGTGGCTATTATGCTTCCGAACTGTCCTCAATATGTCATTGCTTACTATGGAATTCTCTCAGTTGGAGGGATTGTGACACAAATTAACCCAATGCTTGTGGAACGAGAATTGGAGTATATTGTAAATGATTCCGGAACGGAAACTATTATCGTTCTGGATGCTTTATATCCAAAGGTAAAAGCAGTACAGTCTAATTCTAATTTAAAAAATATTATTGCTGTTAGCTTACAACCAGCGAATCGGGAATTTGGGTCTGATTATACATTTGAAGGCTTTATCGCAAGTGCAACACAGCGATTTACTCCAGTTGACATTGATCCAGAGCATGACGTTGCCATTTTGCAATATACTGGGGGAACAACTGGAAGGTCAAAGGGAGCCATGCTAACTCATCGAAATATCTTTGCAAACGTACTACAATCCTATGAATTTTTTAAACATGAAATGAAAATTGGCCAAGAGAAATGCTTGACAGTTATTCCACTCTTTCATGTTTTTGGGATGACATCTTGTATGAATTTATCAATTTATACTGCTTCAGAGTCAGTCATGCTTCCAAGGTTTGATTTAGAAGAGGTACTTAATACGATTAAACAAGAGCGACCAACAATTTTCCCTGGGGTTCCAACAATGTATGTAGCGATAACCAATCATCCGAATGCGGAAAAGTATGGAATTGATAGCATTCGAACATGTAATAGTGGTAGCGCACCAATGCCCGTTGAGTTAATGAAGGAATTCGAAGGGAAAACAGGCTCAAAGATTCTCGAAGGATATGGACTATCTGAAGCTTCACCAACTACCCATTGTAATCCTCCTTTTGCTGACCGTAAACCAGGAAGTGTGGGCATTGGAGTACCTTCAACTGAATACAAAATTGTTGATTTGGCTGATGGAGAAAAGGAAATGCAAGTTGGTGAGCTTGGCGAGGTCATTATTAAAGGCCCTCAAGTGATGAAGGGATACTGGAATATGCCTGAGGAAACAGCGAATACTTTACGGGATGGCTGGTTGCATACAGGTGATATTGGCAGAATGGATGAGGATGGATACTTATATATTGTGGATAGAAAGAAAGATATGATTATAGCCAGCGGATATAATATCTACCCACGAGACGTAGAAGAGGTTCTTTATGAACACTCTGCTGTCCAAGAGGCGGTTGTGATTGGTGTACCAGACCCATATCGTGGGGAAACTGTAAAAGCTGTAATTGTTTGTAAGGCTGGGAAGTCGGCGACAGAAGCTGAGATTATCCAATATTGTCGAGAGAATATGGCTGCGTATCGTGTACCTAGCATTGTCGAATTCCGTGAAGAGCTTCCGAAAACAGCTGTCGGGAAAATTTTACGCAGAGCATTAAGAGATGAAGTGAAAAAATAAAATTATATAAACATATAGTTTCTCTCTATAGATATATTGGTGAGTTTGTTATTAAAAAAACGAAAAGCCATAAAAATGTACCTTTTGTAAGAAAATAATGAAAACTAAGGCGGATTGTGGCGTATGGCGGATGCTGTTGTGGTATAATTTTCTCAGAAAAATAGTATGATTGTGAGGCTGTATACGGTGAAAGAAAAAATAACAGAACAGAGCATTCGCCTATTTGAAAAAAAGGGTTTTAGTGAAACATCTATACAAGATATTGTCGATTCTTTGGGTGTAACAAAAGGAACATTTTATTATTACTTTTCAAGTAAAGAAGAGCTCTTGATGGATATTCACTACAAGTATATTAAAACACTGGTTGAAGACGAGGAAAGGATTCTTAACAATCATCAAAATGATTGCAAAACTAAGCTTGCTGGAATTGTTCATATGCTGATTGGAGACATTGATAAAACGGGTCTTAGTGCAAAAATTTTCTTTCGCGAGATGAAAAATCTGAAACCAGAACACCTCGAAAAGATTGTTCCCTTACGAGATCAATTTCGGATTAATATTGAAGAATTGATAAAAGAAGGAATTCAAAAGGGTGAATTTAAAGAACATTTAAATGCAACCATCATTTCATTAGGAATTCTTGGTGTAACAAATTGGAGTTATCAGTGGTTCAAACCGGAGGGAGCTAAGACAGCAGAAGATGTATCCAACATGTTTGTCGACATGATTTTGAACGGTGTTGCTAACGAACAATAAGTCGGAAGAACTTTTTCTTCCGCTTATTTATAAATAAAACATACCAACTGGTTAGTATTATTATAGTTTTGAGAGGAGGCGGTTATTAAATTGAGGGAAATTACCATTACTGTTCGTTTTGGGGAAACTGATGCATTAGGCCATGTAAATAATGCTAGTTATTTTACTTATTTGGAAGAAGCAAGGATTCGTTTTTTTGAATCATTAGGTTACAACATCGATGGGGACAGCTGGAATTTTATTTTAGCATCGACAAAACTTGATTTCGTTAATCAAGGTTTTTTTAATCAAGTTCTAACAATAAAAACATATGTATCAAAAGTAGGGAATAAAAGTTTTGAATTAGGCCATGTAATTAGTCGTTCTGAGGATGGGGAGCTCATCGCACAAGGAAACGCTGTAATGGGTTTTTATGATTTTGGGCTTCAAAGGAGCATTCAGATTCCTGAACGATTTAGAGATGGTTTATCAAAGCACTTAGTCTGTCAATAATAGACGGAATTTTCTTTAAAATGGAAGGGGAGATTGTATGAGACAACAATTAAGGGGAGATACCATTCCAGTGCGTCAAGGAGAAGAACTGGACGTGACTGCACTTGAATGGTTCTTAAGAAAAAACATTGATGGCCTACCATATGAACGTTTAGAAGTACGGCAGTTTTCTGCCGGGCATTCCAATTTAACTTATCAGTTGAAAGTTGGAGATTGGGAAGCAGTATTACGTCGACCTCCACTAGGACCAGTTGCTCCAAAAGCACATGATATGGAAAGAGAACACAAAATTATTTCAGAAATTCATCCTTTGTTTTCTCCTGCCCCAAATCCAATTTTATTCTCTGATGATCCTTCAATCGTTGGTAGTCCTTTTCAATTAATGGAGCGTAAACATGGCATTGTTTTAGATACAACATTTCCAAAATCAATTGAACCGACAGAAGAAACCTGTAAAAGAATTTCAGAAATAATGGTAGATCGATTAGCTGAGCTTCACTCTATTGATTATAAACAAACAAAGCTAGGTGAAATATCAAAGCCTGAAGGATTCATGGAAAGACAAGTATATGGATGGATTGGGCGATATGAAAGAGCAAAAACGGATGAAATTAAAGAAGCAACTTTGTTAACAGAATGGCTAGCCAAACATGTTCCAGAAAAACATCAAGCGGCGATCATTCATTATGACTATAAATTAAATAATACGATGTTTAATCATGAATTAACGGAAATGGTTGGATTATTTGATTGGGAAATGACAACGGTTGGAGATCCGCTTGCTGATTTAGGAGTTGCTCTAGGATACTGGCTGCAATCAGATGACCCTGAGCTTTTAAAAAATGGATTTAGCAAGCCTTCGGTAACCGTCAATCCAGGCTTTTTAACACGTGATGAATTTATAGAACGATATGCTAAAAAGAGTGGTCGTGACGTAACCAATATTAACTTCTACTTAACATTTGCTTATTTTAAACTAGCTGTCATTTTGCAACAAATTTATTACCGGTATAAAAAAGGTCAAACCAATGATCACCGCTTTGCCAATTTTAATGAAACTGTCCGTAATCTGATTAGTTATGGAACTTATGTCGCTTTTAATAAATAATCAAATTTAATCAATAACAGAGGTGCAGAAATGCAAAAAGTCCATCTGCTAATGAAGAAGGAAGAATTAAACGAAGAAAAGTTAGAAATCGGAAACAAGATAGCGGTTGTACTTGATGTATTACTGGCTACAACAACGATAACAGCTGCATTAAATAGTGGCGCTAAACAAGTTATTCCAGTTTTAAACAGTGAAGAAGCACTTGCAGAGGCTGAACACTTCAATGTGAAAGACCGTGTAATTGCTGGCGAACTGAATGCAAAACCAATAGATGGATTGGTTTATCCCAGTCCATCTATCATTTCTCCAATTATCCAAAATAAAACCTTAATCCTTTCAACAACAAATGGAACCGTTGCACTTAGGAAAGCTGCTGCAGCAAATAAAGTGTTTATTGCATCGTTACTCAATAACCCTTTTGTGGCAGACGCTGTGAGAAAGGAAAGAGAAGCAGAGACGATTGTCGTTGTCTGTTCGGGGAATTCGAGTGGTTTTAGTTTGGAGGATTTTTACGGTGCAGGGCACTTTATTGACTGTTTAGTAGGGGATAGAAGGCAATTTGAATTAACAGATGCTGCTCTAGCTGCAAAGCAGTTTTATCAGGCTCGCAAAAATAGCGCGATGGAAACCTTATCGAGCTCATTGGTTGGTCGGATGTTTCATCAACATGATGGAGACCCAGAAATGCTATTAGCAGCTAATAAGGGCGCGATAAATTTGGTACCAATTCTCGAAAATGGGAAAATAGTAAACTCTGAAAAATTCCGTATTACAAAACAAGGTTGAAACAGAGGTGAGTAGAGAAGTGAACAGATTTGCGGATTGTGTTGCTGTGGTAACTGGTGCCGGTAGTGGAATTGGAAAAGCCGCTGCTGAGCGGCTTGCGAATGAAGGAGCTAAGGTTATCCTTGTTGGTCGGACAAAGTCAAAACTTGAACAAGCTGCGAGAGAGATTAACGATACCAAGAAAATACCCGCAGCTGAAATTTTCCCAGCTGATGTGACCGATGAAGAGGATTTAGCAGAGTTAACTCAGTATATTGAAGAACAATATGGGGATTTCCATATCTTAATTAATAATGCTGGTGGCTCAAGCAATGGGAAATTATTAGAGATGGACGAGGCTGAGTGGGATCAAATTCAGTCAGTTAATCTGAAAAGCGTTTTTCTTTCAGCAAAAGTTCTTGGTGGATTCATGGCCAAGGGAGCCGCGCGCACGAGGGGAGATGATAATCGTGCAATCGTGAACGTCGCCTCTTTGTCGGGGCATCAAGCAGGGGCACATATCCCCCATTATAGTGCGGCGAAGGCTGGAGTGATTAATTTAACAAAATCACTAGCTCTTGAGTTTGCTCAATATGGAATTCGAGTAAATTCTGTTTCTCCTGGATTTATTGAAACCCCTTTAACAGAGCAGGGATTGCAAAACGATAAGTTTGTTAAAGCGATTGAAAGGAATACGGCCTTGCAAAGAGTAGGGAAGGCAGAGGAGATTGCCAATATTATAGCATTTGTTGCATCAGGCGAAGCCTCTTATATGACTGGATCGGATGTATTAGTTGATGGTGGTTGGTTAATAAAATAAGCCAGCTTCTAATGGTTAAAATCAAGATTAATAATGAAAAGATTATTTGAACATCCCGAGTTTAATACATTTTTAAAACATGGTTGTTTGCGAAAGGCTATTTCCGTAAAGATGTTGTTAAAATCCTAAAATTGATTTTAATGAAGGATAATTCATTTTGTGCTAAGTTTACTGGCTCTTTTCTCCTGATTTAAAGTTGCTGTCCAATGAAAACACAGTTAATTCTTTTCTCTTTATATCTAATAGCAACAAAGTTTGAGAAATGAGCCTTGCGAAAAGAGCCGAAATTTGTAAAAAGAAAAGGGGAAATGAACATGAGTGGAGAACATTTATTAATAAGCAAGGAAAAAATGATTCTTTCATTAACGTTAAATCGTCCTGAAAGTTTAAATGCCTTTAGTCCAGAGATGATTCTAGGTTTGACCAATGCCTTTAAAGAGGCACAAACGGACCCAGAGGTTAAAGTCATTGTTCTTTCAGGGGCAGGCCGTTCATTTAGTGCTGGTGGTGATGTGAAAACAATGGGAGAGAGGTCGGCTACGCATGCATACGACCATATCGGACGCTTGAATGAATTGATATTAGCCATGAGAAACACGGAAAAGCCAATCATTGCGGCCGTACATGGATTTGCAGCGGGTGCCGGTTTTAATCTTGCTCTTGCTTGTGACTTAATTGTAGCAGCGGAGGACAGTAAATATGCCTTAAGCTTTTCAAAAGTAGGGCTTGTTTCAGATGGTGGAGGGTCATATTTCTTACCGCGTCTAGTTGGCCCACATTTAGCTAAGCAATTTTTCTTTAGTGCAGAGCCAATTCCAGCATCACGATTGTATGAACTAGGGGTCATAAATGAATTGGTACCTTCAGAGAGTTTACAGGAAGAAACATTGAAACTTGGGACGAAGCTCTCTTTTGGTCCAGGCCGTGCTTATGGAATGATAAAAAAATTAGTTGATCATTCCTTTACGGCAACACTAGAAGAAATTCTTGAACAAGAAAGAATTACCCAGACAATGATGATTTCAACCGAAGATCATCAAGAAGGGGTAACAGCCTTTAAAGAAAAAAGACAGCCTGTTTTTACGGGGGAATAGTTAGGGGAGATAGGGAATGAAAGCGGTACAATTTAAAGAGTACGGTGGTCCAGAAGTATTAAATGTCATTGATGCTGAAAAACCAGTAGCAAAGGGACGTGACGTGGTCATTGAAGTGCATGCAGTTGGTGTAAACTACGCAGATACAGCAAGAAGAGAAGGGCAATATGTGGTTCCAACACCACTACCATATATTCCAGGGGCAGAAGTAGCTGGTGTTGTAGTGGAAGTAGGGGAAGATGTAACCAGCGTCCGTCCGGGAACAAGAGTTGTCACGTTGATTGAATCTGGTGGTTATGCGGAGTATGCCCTCGCTGATGAGAGAAGTTTAATCCCTTTGCCAGACCAAATTGATTACCATACTGCTGCGGCGTTACCGCTGCAAGGGCTAAGTGCCTATCATGTGTTAAAAACTATGGGAAGACTTGAAAAAGGAGAAACCGTTCTTGTTCACGCGGCAGCAGGAGGAGTTGGGACGATTGCTGTTCAGCTTGCAAAAGTTTTTGGAGCAGGCAAAGTGATTGCCACAGCAAGTACTCCAGAAAAATTAGAGCTTGCTCGTGAAATGGGAGCTGATGTTTTAATAAATTATACCGAAGAAGGTTGGGAGCAACAGGTCCGTGAAGCAACCGGGAAAAAAGGTGTCGATGTTGCACTTGAAATGGCTGGAGGAGACGTTTTTTATAAAACGCTTAAATGTTTAGCTCCTTTTGGAAGACTTGTTATTTTTGGTGTCGCTAGCGGGGAGCAAAGTAAATTTAACCCATCTTCACTAATGGCGAGGAACCAATCAGTAATTGGTTTTTTCCTTCCGCAAATTATGCGAAAGCCTGAACTACTTCTGCCAAGCACACAGGAGCTTTTTCAATATGTGATTGAAGGGAAAGTCAAGCTGACAATTGGAGGCGTATATCCTCTTGATCAAGCTCAGGAGGTACACACTTTATTACAAGGCAGAAAGACAATCGGGAAATTAATTTTAGAGCCTGGTAATAGCTAAGGCCGCAGGGATTGTAGCAATACGTAAAGCTTAGAAATGATTAAAGCGGTTGGTTTCTATATGTAGTAAGTGAACTTAGTTATAATAAGCAAGAGTCAGAAGAGGTTACTTACCTTTTTTGGCTCTTTTGTTTTCACCAATTTACGCCTTCTTCATACTATAAGAGTAGTTGAAAGGGGCGTGATGTTTTTATGGATAACAATTTCTTTAAGAATATTGAAAAGAAAACAGGCGTGAACATGAAGGATATATTTGAGCTAGCGAATTCATTACAAAATGCAAACTTTAAAGATGAACATACGGTAAGAGGGGTCATCCGAAAAGTTTCGCAAATTGCCAACAAGCCAGTTTCGAGAGAAATGGAAAACAAGATTGTGGATTCCATTGTGAAAGATGGAAAACAACTAGACTTTAACCAAATCTCAAAAATGCTAAATAAAAAGTAGAGTACAAAACAGGACCTAGTTACAGGTCCTGTTTTTCAATATGCGGTTCAATTGATTCTTTTCTTAAATGGGACAAGAAGCGGGAAGGCTGCGCTTTTCTTCCGCGTCGATACTGTGGAACAGAAAGATAGAGTCGCTCCATTGCTCGAGTAATTGCAACGTATAAAAGACGACGTTCTTCCTCTAATGGCTCTTGATCTCCATTTCTTAAAGAATCAAGCGCAAAATCATGCGGAAGGCTACCATCTACGGTTCCTAATATATAGACATGTGAATATTCCAGGCCTTTTGCACGGTGGATAGTACTTAAGATAATAGCATTCTCGGTTTTTTTGCTTAAAGCCCTTATTTCACGATTCATGGCACTAATATGGTCAGAGTGTTCAATGAATTCAGCTACAGTTGAGAAAGAGCGCATCGCAACACGTAAATCACGAAGATCATCTGACCCCTTTTCAAGCTGATTTCCTTCATTTCCCCGTTTTTTGATAAAATCCTGGAATCCAAGGTCCTTTTCAACAATCTCAATTGCTCCAAGTGGCGACTTTGTACGTAAAGAACGCACAATTGGTATTAATTTTTTTAACTTCTGCTCTTGGAAAGCAAAACCTGTTTTTACGTGAGACAAAGCTTCAAGCATGGAACAGTCTTTCAAGATACTTTCAGCTTGTAGGTCGCGGAATATAGATTGTTTAAGAAAAAGCGATGGCAAGATCTGTTTAATTGCTTCTGAATCGTCCTCATTTAAGCTTAGCCGAAGGAAACCCAATATTCCTTTCACCATAAACCGGTCATAGAAAGATTCGATTTCCTGGTCCATTTTAAATGGCAGACTTGATGCTGCTAATCGTTCAAAGACCGCTCGGCTAGCTGTATTGGTTCTGAACAGAATCGCAAAGTCTTGCGGATTTGCACCATTTTCAATCTTCTCCTGAATATCGGTAAGAATCATTGTGGCTTCTTCTTCCTCATCATAAGGATAAAAGAGAATAGGCTTAAATGGGATTGAGTACTGTGCTTTCATTTTCTTTTGATGCCGTTGCTGGTTGATAGAAATAACCTTATTAGCTGTTTCAACAATTTCGTGAGGAGAACGATAGTTTTGATTTAAGATGACTGTTTTTGCATCTGAAAAGTCACGTTCAAATTGCAATAAGTATCTAGGATCACTTCCACGAAATGCATAAATGGATTGATCATCGTCACCAACTGCACAAACATTTTTGCTTCGGAAAGAGAGCATTTTGATTAATTCATACTGAACTTTATTGATATCCTGAAATTCATCAATTAAGAAATAGTCAAACCGGTTTTGATATTGTTCTAGTAACTGAGGTTCATTGCTAAATAATTGATGACAACCATTTAGCATATCATCAAAGTCAAAATAGCCATGCTTTTCTTTACTATCCTCATACCCTTTATATAAGAGAGCAATTTTTTCTTCCCAGGGACTGTCAGGCTTGACGTGATTAGGTAATACCATTGTATTCTTCCAATAACTAATTTGTTGTAAAGCTAAATCATAGGCAAATTCCTTATCTTCAAGACCTAACTTTCGACCGGTTTCTTTTAGAATTTGTTCCCTTTGCCAGTCTTTTTTTAATAACCGATCGCCAGACCATTTTTCACGTTGGTGGAAAATTAATATTTTATAAAAAATGCTATGAAAAGTCCCTGAGACAATTCGGTTGATTTTACTTTGGTTCATATTCGGGTACATACTCAGCCTTTTTTTCATTTCATTCGCTGCTTTTGCGGTGAAGGTTACGAGCATCATCCGTTCGGGTGCTGTTTCTTTCTCCGATAGGATAAAAGCGGTCCGAGCCGTAAGTACCCTAGTTTTGCCACTTCCGGCCCCAGCAAGAATTAATAGAGGTCCCTCCGTACTCATGACTGCTTTCGCTTGGTTGTGATCAAACTGAACCCCAGCTTTTGTTAATTCTTGGAGGTATCCGCCAGTTGCAGGGGCTTCTAAGGATGACTTTCCTCCATGGAATGGGGAGTCTACTTTTAATATTTGAGCAGTCTTGTAAGGTTCATTAGCTTCAGTCGAGATAATTGCCCGTGACTGTGGAAGACGAAAACCATTTTGTTCAACGTAATTCTTCTCCTCTTGCATTGGTGAGGAAGAATCTAATACCGGGTCTTGACAAGATGAATTTCGATTAAAATGGTGATAAAAGTGTGCTGCAGATTGGATGCCAAGATATAGACGAACGGGTTCTCCGCACACTCTACATGTAAGAAGACCTTTTCTTCCCGCTTCATATAATTTTTGAAACTCTTCACGATTGATATGATTAAGATTTATTGATTTCTTTTGGTACAAAGCGGTTTTCATTGATTTCCCTCATTTTTAAAGCTGTTTTCGTAAAGTTTGTTGTAAAAACTTAAAGCCGATTTTAACAAAATTGTAGCCATTCCCTATGTTTAAATTAAGTTTGCAAGCTCTTTTCTAATAATTGAGACTATTTTTGAATAACATAGCTCAATCAGCCTTAATTTTTTTGTACAATAGAAACAAAGTTTGAGAAAAGAGCCTGTTTAAAGCTGTTTTCGTATGTCTGTTGTTATAATCTGAAAAGAGTAGGCATTTATGTTGACTATAACTTGATATTATTTTTTAAAAATAAGCAATAACTCTTCAAAAGAAACAAAATAAAATTAGCCAGACTCTATCATATCAGAAGGCAGTAGTTCGGAAAAAGAGGAAATTCTCTCCCAAAACAAAAAGGACTCGTTATGAGTCCCCTTTAAATCGTCTTTTTCATTGTCTTATGAGGGATTCCTGCATCTAGGAATTCTTCTGAAATCACTTCATACCCCAATTTACTTTAGAATGGGATCGCATGTGTTTGAGCGTTGAGTTTTAAGGCACCTACTCCTTTAGACTTCGCGTACTGCTCAATTTTCTCCATAATTGCTTTCCCAGCACCCGTTCCACGTTGGGTAGACAAGACGCAAATACGCTCCACTTTTCCAACCCCATCTAAAATCCTAAATCGACCTGTTGCAACAGGTTCCCTTTGGTGATATAAAACGAAATGGGTTGATGTTTCTTCATATTGATCGATTTCCTCTTCCATAGGAACGTTTTGTTCATCAACAAATACTTTTTTTCTAACTTGGAACGCATCGTTAAGCTCTTTTTCATTGGTTACTACTTGTACTTCCATCATTTATTTTTCCTTTCCTAAACGAAATGTTTCATATACTGTCCAAGAACCATTTTCTAGTTGGTATAGTAAATGCATTCGGTCTGCTGGTTCTTCAAAATGGACTTTGTTCATTCGTAGCGATTGGTATACATCGGAATGTTCATCATCTGATAAATTTTGACCAATTGTAATATGCGGTACAAAAGAATATTCTGGTTCAGTATTAAAATTCATATTTAAATCATTGTGTAGCTTCTCAAGCTCTTGAGAAGCTTCTACTTTTAGATATATGACATTATTAACGGGAGCGAAAGAACTGAATTTCGTAACACGTAAAGTTAAAGGTTCATGTTTTTCAGCAATGTCATGAATTTGTTGAGCAATTTCTTGAATTTCGAGGTTGGTTGCCTCAAAAGCTGACTTTATTGTTAAATGAGGTGGAATTAATGCGTAATTAGAATCATATCGTTTTCGATAGGAATTAGCAAAATCTTGAACTTTTTTTGATGGGAAAATCACAACACCGTATTTCATCACATAACCTCCATTTTAAGTGTATTATCTAGGCTCTTTTCTCAAACGTTGATGCTTTCCAAAGGAAATTTAGTATGATTTAGCTATGAACCCATTCCAAATTCGTTTACAACAGAAGAAAAGAGCTTACAAACTAATTAGAAGCGTAGAGAAAGGCTTAATTCTCGTTCCAATCGGCTTTAGGATTTTAACAACAAACTTTACGAAAACAGCGATTTTCTAAAAGAGTAAGCTTATATCAATGTTAATTGCCATTATAACAAAGATAGAACCGTTATTTTACCTAGTGAATCCCTTTTTTAATGCCGTCTTTAAGTCCGGTTGCCAGTGTGTCCAGAAATGACCACCTTCAAATTCCTGATAGAAATAGTTTCCTTTTTTATCTTGCAGAATTTTTGAAAGTTCACGATTTGGTGTTAAAAAGTCTTTTAATTGCTTATCTGTTGTCTGAACTTCTGTTTCCTTCGTTCCAACTGTATGATAAATCGCTAACTGGTCGAAATATTCAAAAAAACGAGCTTTATCGAGTACATGGTTATCTACATACGGTGATTGCATAATGACGTGACCAAAAGTATTGGGATATTCGAGAGCCGTCATTAACGAAACAGTTGCGGCGAGAGAATCTCCAACTAATGCTCGCCCCATTCCCATTTGTAAAGTAGGAAATTCATCGTCTAGAAAGGGCACTAGTTCTTGTGCAAGAAAGCGAATATAATCCTGGTTTAGATCTCCTTCAGGATGATACTTTCTTCTTCTATCTTCAACTGACTTATACGGAACCCCAATAATAATTAGCTCCTCGATTTCCTGTTTACCTATTAGTTCATCTGCTACTCGACCTATTCTACCTAGTTGGAAATAATCCTTTCCATCCTGAGCAATTAATATTTTATAATTATTTAAAGGAGTAAATGACGGCGGAAGATAGACAAGTAGCGGTAGTTCTTCTCCCAAAGTATAACTAAATATGCTAGCATCCTCTATTGAACCTGTTGGGTAGTTCACCTGAATACCTCCTTAAGCTAAGACCATAAGATGTGTAAATTTTAGCATATTTACTAGAATTTCGATATGATACAGGTTAGGATTCATTTTTCTTTTTAAAAAGAATAAGTATAAAAGGACTATAGTCAACAGTTTAAATTGACAAACTTGTAAATTTATAGCTAGAATATAGTTGAGTATCTTTACCAAAAGGGGGATAAATTATGAAAAAAAGAAAGTTTCTTTTATTCACCGTTCTAATGTTGGCGCTATCATTGTTTCTAGCAGCCTGTGGAGGCGGAAATGATGAAGGCGGCACAGACAATGATGGTGAAAAAGCTTCAGATGATACACCTAAGTTTATGAGTATCTTGACTGGTGGAACTGGCGGGACTTACTACCCGTTAGGCGGTTCTTTTGCTAGCATCGTATCAGACGAGACTGGGATTGATACAACAGCAGAAACAACAGGTGCTTCTGCGGAAAACATGCAGTCGTTAAAAGATGAAAAGGCGGAAATTGCATTCACCCAGACGGATATTGCATCCTATGCTTCTGAAGGGAAGCTTATGTTTGAGGGAAATGCTGTTGATAATATTCAAGCAATCGGTACTCTTTACCCAGAAACAATTCAAATTGTAACAACTGAAAAAACAGGAATTAAATCTGTTGAAGATTTAAAAGGGAAAAAGGTTTCTATCGGTGCTCCTGGTTCTGGGACAGCTGCTAATGCAGAACAAATCCTTGAAGTTCATGGAATCACTTTAGACGATATTCAAAAACAAGATTTAAGCTTTGACGAATCTGTAAGTGGGATTCAAGATGGCAATATTGATGCAGCTTTTGTAACAGCTGGTACTCCAACAGCTGCTGTTGAACAGCTTTCTGCAACAGAAACAGTTGTGATTGTTCCAGTTGAAGCAGACAAAGCAGAAGCTTTAATTGAAAAATACCCTTACTATACTACAGATGAGGTTCCTGCAGGGACATATAAGCTTGCGGACACTGTACCAACAGTGGCAGTTCAAGCAATGCTTGTTGTAAAATCAGACCTCTCTGAACAAGTAGTATATGATGTAACAAAAGCTATTTTTGAAAATCTTGATCAAGTAACACATGCAAAAGCTGAGCAAATTAATCCTGAAAAAGCACTAAACGGTGTGGGCATTGAAGTTCATCCTGGTGCACAGAAATACTTTGATGAAAAAGGAATTGCGGCTGAGTAAATAAGACCACTGACCGGACATAGGTCCTTTTAAAAAGGACTATTATGCCCGGTCAGTTTATTCATATGGAATTATTGAAATTGAGTAAAATAATCCGAATGACGCCAGTAAGTTCCATAGCAGTGGTAAATTTGTGTTTTAGTGAGAGGTAAGGCGGTCATTTTATGGAGAAAGTTAAGATTAGAAAAACTCACTTCGTTTTGGTCCTCATCACCGTAATGATATTCATTTCATTGTTCATTCCTTACAAACAGGCTCTAGTTTTTATTCAAGTTGAAACCAATAGAGTAAGCGCCTTTTTGCCAATGTCTATTGGAGAAACCTTTAAAATAAAATATACACATTCCATTCACTTATCTGATGTAATCGAAAGCTATGAGGTTGTGAATCAGGATGTGATCCGGCAATTTGAATTAGAGTATGAAAACTTCGGTATAGGAATGCCTTCAGAGGTTACAGCAGAAGAGACTTTTGAAATAAAAGACGGCAAATACCTTATTAAAAATATGAAAAGGGATTTTCCTTCTTTTATTTTACGAATAGGCCAAGTAAGAGCCAATCATACTCTTATCTATAATAAAAATTCATACCCGCTTTCAGAGTTCATTGAGCCTGGTACACGGGTGAAAGTTCAAATTAAAAAATTAAATGTCATTCAACAATTGAAAGGAGTGGGGATCCTTGCCGACTAAAGATGGGACATTGTCGCAGGAAGAACAACAAGAGTTGCTAGAGAAATTTGACCCTGAAGCAGCAACGAGGAAATTGACAGGCATAATGGGTTGGATTGTATTTTTTGGCCTTTTAGCGTTTTCGTTATTCCAATTATATACAGCTATCTTCGGGGTGTTTACGGCTCAAATTCAGCGCTCGATTCACTTAGGTTTTGCCTTAGCACTGATTTTTTTACTTTTTCCAATGAGAAAGAAGACATTACGTAAAAATAAAGTGGCCTGGTATGATATCATTCTTTCGTTATTGGGAATTGCAGTAGGAGCATACTGGCCATTGTTCATTGATGACTTAGTCAACCGAGTAGGTCGTTTAACAGAAATGGACTATAGCATTGGATTGATCGCCATCTTGCTTGTTCTTGAAGCAACTAGAAGAACAGTGGGATTGCCAATCACAATCATAGCTACGGTGTTTATGATTTATGCCTTATTTGGACCATATATGCCAGGGTTTTTAGCCCATCGGGGTCTAGATTTAGACACACTCGTACAGACGATGTTTTTCACAACAGAAGGAATTTTGGGAACGCCACTTAGTGTTTCAGCTACGTTCATCTTCTTGTTCTTATTATTTGGAGCTTTCCTCGTGAAAACCGGGGTGGGGCAGTATTTTAATGATTTAGCTGTCTCCTTTGCAGGAAAGCGAGTTGGTGGTCCTGCAAAGGTAGCGATTTTTTCTAGTGCACTTCAGGGAACAATCAGTGGTAGCTCGGTAGCGAATGTTGTAACCTCGGGGTCTTTTACAATTCCGATGATGAAAAAACTAGGCTATCGAAAGGAATTTGCTGGTGGCGTCGAAGCCGCGGCTTCGACTGGTGGACAGCTGATGCCTCCGATCATGGGTGCGGCAGCTTTCTTGATGGTTGAATTTATTGGCGGCGGTATAACTTACTGGGATATTGCTAAAGCTGCTACAATTCCAGCTTTATTATACTTTGCTGGAATCTGGATCATGGTCCACTTTGAGGCGAAAAGGGTTGGGCTTCGTGGTTTAACTGATGAAGAACTACCAGATCGTAGCGAAGTTTTAAGAAAAATTTATCTAATATTACCAATTCTTGCGGTTATAATTTTAATGGTAAGTGGTATGAGTATAATGCGTGCCGCGCTTTGGTCAATACTAATCACAATTTTAGTGAGTTTATTCCGTAAAGATACTAGAATTGGCTTTAAAGATGCAATTGATGCTCTTGTCGATGGAGCAAGAACTGCATTGAGTGTGGCTGCAGCAACAGCCGCAGCAGGGATCATTGTTGGAGTCGTAACCAAAACAGGTCTCGGACTTAAATTGGCAAATGGATTGCTTGATCTGGCAGGGGGAGTATTGATTCCAACCCTTATGCTAACAATGGTTGCTGCCCTTATTCTTGGGATGGGGTCACCAACAACAGCGAATTACGTTATTACATCAACAATTGCAGCACCAGCGATTATTTTATTAGGTGTACCTGATCTCTCAGCGCATTTGTTTGTGTTCTACTTTGGAATTATTGCTGATATCACACCACCGGTCGCATTGGCTGCGTTTGCCGCAGCAGGTGTTTCAGGAGGGGAACCTTTAAGGACAGGCGTAAACTCGGCAAAGCTTGCGATTGCAGCGTTTATCATTCCGTATATGTTTGTTCTCTCACCGGAGCTATTGATGATCGATACAACTTGGTATTATTTAGTCTGGGTTGTGTTTACGGCCGTTGCCGGAATGATGGCGATTGGTGCAGGGGTCATCGGATATTGGTTAAGAAAGCTTACAGCAGTTGAAAGAATAATTGGGTTAGTTGCCGGAATTCTGCTTATCTATCCAGAGGGGATGTCTGACATCATTGGTCTAGGGCTCTTCATTGGATTGGTTATTCTACAATTGGTTTTCAAGCGTAATAAACCAAATTTAGAGCAACCAGCAAATTAAAGAAAAAAGAAGTCCTATGGTAGTAGGGCTTCTTTTTTTCCTTAGGGTCTTTTCTCAAACTTTGTTGCTTTTAACAATAATAAGCCTGAATGAGCTAGGTTATACAAAAAATAGTTTCACTTATTAAAAAAGAGCTTGCAAACTTAATTTAAACATAAGAAATGGCTACAATTGCGTTAAATCGGCTTTAGAATTTTAAAAACAATTTTTACAAGATCTGTTATCCTAATTTTTTGTGTATATGTCTAGATTGAATTGCATCACAATCTGGAGTGATAGATAGGATATTGTCTACTTTGAAGAGCCGAATTTGTTTCCGTAGATAACAATATCCTTTTAGGGTATTCCCTGACAGCGCGTAGGGAATAATTTTACGGTGTGTAAACTGCTGTTTGGAATCAAGGTATATCATTTGCAGTGGTTGTTTATCTCGAAGCGCCTTTAAAAGTATGCTCTTCATGGTAACACTCCTTCCTAATTATATTATATACGAACGTATGTTCCTTATACACATGAATTTTTTGGAACATATGAGGTATCAAATAAACCCTAGAAATTTTTTTGTTGACTTCTTTTGAAAATCGGTATATATTTATAAATGTCCTTACAATATTTAAATTATTTGATTCCGTAGCTCAGCTGGGAGAGCGCTACCTTGACAGGGTAGAGGTCGCTGGTTCGAACCCAGTCGGAATCATCAGAAAAACATCACTAAATAGTGGTGTTTTTTGTTTTTATTGTAGCTCTTTTAAATGAAATTGGCTTGTAAAGATTGTAGTAGACATTTCGTATGCAAGCTCTAGCCTCAAAAACTAGGCAAATTTACAACATAAATATTTACGATACCACTTTGTTTTTAAATTGTGTAACATTGCCAGCATTATTAAGCTTTATCTAGAGCATATTGAGAGTATGAGAAGCGAGTGAAGCTTTTCAAATTCTAGCCAGGGGATGTGTGGATATGAATAAAATGATCTCCTCACTTTTTCAAAATAAAAATACTCGTAACCTGATGAAGCTCGTTACAAGAAGAAAAAGTAGCAATAAAGGCATAATTGGAGCATCACTCATTGGGGTAGGGTTAGTCGGCGCATCTCTTTTGAGTATGACTAAAAAGAAAAACACCGAAATCCCTAATGTACAAAAAATGCTTAGTCAGCTTGAAAACGGAAGCTCTAACCAAATGCCAAGTCTAGCGGCTTTAACAGAGTTCTCAAAAGAGATAACGTCCGATAATAAGAAATAAAAGATGCCCACACAGTGGGTATCTTTTTTTACGCAAATTGGAAATAATTATCTTAGCGTCATTCGCCTTTTTTTGGTAATATAGGACGGGTAAACTATCTGAGGTTGACCTAATACCCTCAAGGGTATAACATAAAGATGTAAACAAACAAATAATAAATGAGGTACTAAATATGTATACATTAATTTTGTTGTTAATCATGATTTTGGGTATAATCTATGTAAGATATATACCAGTTAAAGGCGTTAAATGTACTAGTGTATCTGATTCCAATAAT
>Ga0182742_1001966_pt1 | contig 24284 bp, 17 predicted proteins | sample eDN5th37CBELigMG_FD_128880 | JGI IMG/M metagenome (GOLD analysis project Ga0182742, IMG submission 128880) | Enriched Miracle-Growth compost microbial communities from Emeryville, California, USA - eDNA 5th pass 37_C BE-Lig MG (version 2)... ...
CATCGGGTCGCGCGTCAGATGCGGCAGGGCGGCATGGCCTGCATGGCCCTCGAAACTGATCTCGAAGCGGGCGGCGGCGGCCATCACCGCGCAGTCATGCACCGCGATGGTGCCGGCGGGCAGGCCGGGCCAATTGTGCCAGCCGAAGATGCGCTCCATCGGGAAACGCTGGAACAGTCCGTCGGCGATCATGGACTTGGCGCCGCCGCCGCCCTCCTCCGCCGGCTGGAAGACGAGCTGCACCGTCCCGGTCCAGGAGCTGTCCGCCGTCAGCAGCGCGGCGGCGCCGAGCAGCGCCGCGGTGTGCCCGTCATGGCCGCAGGCATGCATCACGCCGGGAACGGTGGAACGGTGCGGCAGGTCCGTGTTCAGTTCCTGGATCGGCAGCGCGTCCATGTCGGCGCGCAGCCCGACCGAGCGGTTGGAGGCGCCGCCCTTGCCGCCGCGCCGGATGGTACCAACCACGCCATGGCCGCCGACCCCCTCGGTCACTTCCACGCCCATTGCCCGCAATTGCTCGGCAACGAAGGCGGCGGTCGGGCCCTCATGCAGGGTCAGGCCAGGATTGGCATGCAGGTGGCGGCGCCACCGGGTGAGAGTCTCGGCAAGCTTCGGATCCATGCCATAAGGGTAGAGGGCGCCCGCCCTCCCCGCCACCCCCGCCCCCCCACCGGGAACCCCGGGGGAGCAAATTGCTTTCGGATTCGTGTTGCGAAATCTCTGCCGCCTCCTCCCCGCGCTGCTGCTGCTCCTGGCCCTTCCTGCGGCGTCGCAGGAGCCGCCCCCGGTGGAACCGGAGGAGCCGGCGGAGCCGGTACCGGAGCCATCCGTCCTGCCCTATCAGGTGGATATCCGTCCCACCGGGAATGGCGCGGTCGATTCGGCGCTCTCCGCCATATCCCGGCTCGCCCAATTGCAGGACCAGGCGCCCACCAGCGCCGCCGGCATTCTGAGCCGGGCCCAGGCCGATCGGGACAGGCTGCCCCAGGCTCTGCAATCCCAGGGCTATTGGGGCGGGACGGTGCGGATCGAGATCGCCGGCCTGCCCCTCGGCAGCCCGGACCTGCTGGACCGGCTGGAAGCGACCACGGAGCGTCCGGTGCCGGTCGCGATCATCGCCGATCCCGGCCCGCTCTATCATATCGGCAGCGTCACCGTCCGGGCGGCGACGCCGGACGGGGCGGCGGCCATCGCCGCCGTGACGGAGCAGCCCTTCGGCCTGGCGGCAGGCGACCCGGCCATGGCCGCCCCGGTGCTGGAGGCGGAGCGCACCCTGCTCAACCGCCTGCTGGACGGCGGCCACCCACTGGTGGCGGTCGCGGAGCGGCGGACCGTGGTCTTCCACGACCGGCGGATCATGGAGGTTGCCTGGACCATCGCCCCCGGCCCGGTCGCCACCTTCGCCGCGCCCGATGTGGCAGGCACGGTGGACGTCAATCCCCGCTTCCTGCGCCGCTATGCCACCCGCCTTATCGCCGGCGAGACCTACAGCCCGGACCGGCTGGAGCGGGCGCGGAAGGATGTCATGGCGCTCGGCGCCTTCGACGCGGTCCGGGTGCGGGCGGCGGACCGGCTGAACGAGATGGGACAATTGCCGACCACCTTCACCGTCTCGGAGCGGCCCCGCCATGCCGTGGGTTTCTCCGCAGCCTACGAGACCAATTACGGCCCCTCCGCCAGCGTCTACTGGGAGCACCGCAACCTCTTCGGCCGCTCCGAGCGGCTGCGGCTGGAAGGCGAGGTGGCGCGCATCGGCACCGGCGGCGGCCTTGACCGCATGACCTACCGCACCAATGCCAGCCTGCGCGCGCCCGGCTTCTTCGGCCGCACGACCCTGATCGCCAGCATCGGCGCGCTGCGGGAACGACTGGAAGCCTATGACCGGGACGCCATCACCGGCTCCCTCATCTTCGAGAGGCAATTGTCGGAGCGATTGGCCCTGCTGGCCGGACCCACCTTCGATTTCGGCCAGATCGGGCCGCCGGACGGCAAGCTCTCCCCCTACCAGGTCGTCGGGATCACCTTCGGCGGGCGCTATGACGGGACGGACAGCCTGCTGGATCCCGCGAGAGGCTGGCGGCTCACCGGCGCCGTCACTCCATCCTGGAGCATCCGGGCCGCCGCTCCCTTCGCGCCGCTACGCCTGACCGCAAGCACCTATTGGGACCTGTTCGGCGACCGGCGCAGCATCCTGGCCATGCGCGGGACGCTGGGCTCGCTGCTCGGGGCGGAACGGGTGGATGTGCCGCGGCACCTGCGCTTCTATGCCGGTGGCGGCGGCTCGGTCCGCGGCTACGACTACCAGTCGATCGGCCCGCGCGACGAGCGGGGCAAGCCGGCCGGCGGGGCCAGCCTGGTGGAGGCAAGCCTGGAATTACGGCAGCGGGTCTACGGGAATTTCGGCGGTGCCATCTTCGTCGATGCCGGCTCTGTCGGCACGAATTCGGCACCGGACTTCGCCACGCTGCGCGTCGGGGTGGGGGTCGGGCTGCGCTACTACACGGCGATCGGGCCAATCCGGGCGGATGTGGCAGTGCCGCTGGTGAAGCAGGTGGGTTCCTCCGGCTACGGACTCTATGTCGGCATTGGCCAGGCTTTCTGAATGATGCGCCGTTTCACTCTCCTGCTGCTCCTCTGCCTCGGCCTGCTCGGTGCCGTGCCCTTGCTTGTACCCATCGGAGCAGCGCAGGACCCCAGCGGCGCGGGCGGCGGCTCCTGGCTCGAACGCCAATTGGAATCCCGGATACCGGGGCTGCATATCGAGGGGCTGGAAGGCGTCTTCCGTGCCGCCCCCATCGCCCGGCGGATCACCCTTTCCGATGCGCAGGGGGTGTGGCTCAGCCTGGAGCAGGCGAAGCTCAATATCGGGCTCACTGCCCTGCTGCGTGGCGAAGTGCGGCTGGCGGAGCTGGAGGCGGTGCGGATGCAGGTACTGCGCCTGCCGGAAAGCCAGCCGGACACGGCGCAGCCTTCCCAGCAGCCCTCCCAGGGGGGCCTCCCGCAGCTTCCGCAGCTCCCGGTGGATATCTCCATCGACCATCTGGGCGTGCAGCGGCTGGAGCTGGAGCCGGCAGTGGCAGGACAGGCGGCGGCCTTCTCGCTGTCCGGCCAGGCGGCGCTGCGCTCGGGCAGCTTGCAGGCGAAGCTGGACCTGCAACGCCTGGACGCGGATGGCCGGGCGCAGGCCGACATCGCCCTAAACCCGGCGGCCGGCCAGCTTTCGGCCCAGCTCAGCCTGCATGAGGCAGCGGGTGGGTTGGTGCCGGTGCTGCTCGGACTGGGAGAGTATCCACTCTCGCTTGAGCTACGGCTGGCGGGTCCGGCGACAGGGGCAGATCTGACGCTTCAGGCCGGGTTGGGGCCGGACGTCTCGCTCTCCGCCCAGGGTCAGGTCCTGGCAACGCCGGACGGGGCCTATGGCGCGCGGATCGACGGCGAGGCCCGCGCCGCGCCGCTGCTGCCGGCGGACTACGCACCCCTCGCTTCGCCTCTGGAATATGCGCTTGATGCGGATCTGTCGGCGCAACAGCGCCTGTCCCTGCGCAGGCTGAACCTGCGCACCCCCGCCGGCACGGCGGCGGCCAGCGGCACGGCCGATCTGGAGAGCAAGGCCCTGGACCTTCGCCTGGCCTTGAACGCCGTGGAATCCCGGCCCTTCGCATCACTGCTGCCGCAGGGCGCGGCCTGGACCGCGCTGCGCCTCGACGCCCGGATCGGCGGGACCATGACTGCCCCGACCATTGAAATGGAGGCAATGCCGGATGGGCTGGCCACCGGCATTGCCCAGGCAGATGCGGTACTGGGCCCTGCCCCGCAGCTCTCCGTCCGCGCCGCGATGCCCGGCCCGAGCCTGGAGGCCGCGCTGGTAGGGGCAGCAGGCCGGCTGACCGCCCAGGGCAGCCTGGGCGATCCGCTCGATGTCACGGCGCAACTCTCCCTACCCCGCCTTTCTGTGCTCGGTCCTGGCTCGGAGGGCGCGCTGGACATGGTGGCGCAGGCGCAGGGCAGCCGTGCCGACCCGACCGTTACGATCACCGCTCAATCGGGCCGCGTCGATGTCGCCGGCCGCGTGCTGGAGGCGCTGAAGCTGGACGCGCTGATCCAGACGCCGCGCTCCTCCCCGCATCTCCGGGCCAATCTCGGCGGCAGGCTGGACAACCTTCCTCTCTCCCTGGCGCTGCTCGGTCAGCCGGAGGGGGACATGCTGCGGCTGTCGGAGGCCGAGGCCCGGCTCGGCCCGGCGCGGCTGACCCTGGCCGGGCTGTTCAACCCGGCCAGCAATGTCTTCGATGGCGCGGCGCGGCTGGAGGCGACGGATCTCGCCCCACTCGGGCGGCTCGCCGGCATGCAGGATGTGGCGGGGCGGCTGGGATTGCAGGCGCAGCTCAGCCCGGCGCCGGACGGCACGCAGTCCTTCGATGTCCGCTTCGATGCGCCTCGCCTCGTCTATGCCGGCAATGAAGGCAGCCTGCAGGCCGGTGCCAAGGGCACCCCGGCCGCCTTCGACTGGACCGTCCAGGGCCGCGCCACGGAAGGTACGCTGTCCGGCCGCGGCCGGGTGGCAGCGGTGGATGGCGGCCGGCGGCTCGACCTGGCGGCGCTGGAGGCACAGGCGATGGGGGAAAGCCTGCGCCTCGCCGCCCCCACCCAGGTGACGCTCGGCGCCGATGGTGGGGTGCGGATTCCGGGCCTAACCCTGCTCATCAGCGAGGGCGGCCGGATCCAAACCGCCGGGCGCTGGGGGCCGGAGCGCGCGGATCTGAACGTCACCATCGCTGCCCTGCCGGCCTCCCTGGCGCAGCGTTTCGCGCCGGAATTGGAGCCGCAAGGGGTGCTCTCGGGTGAGATCCGCGTCACTGGCACAACCGCCCGTCCCGATATTCGCGCCACGCTGCAGGGCAACGGGCTGCGCTCCGGCGCGGGCTGGGCACAGAGCCTGCCGGCGCTCACGATCCGGGCCGAGGGGCGGATGACGGAGGGCGCCGCGCAACTCCGGGCAGAGCTGGATGCCGGACCAGCCGGGCGCCTGACCGCAAGGGCGCAACTGCCCAAAGGCTTCGGCACGGAGGCCCCGGTGGAGGCAGCGCTGGATGGCGGGCTGGATCTGGCCCCCCTGGCCGGGCCCTTCCTAGCCGGCGGCGGCGACCGCCTGACCGGGCGGCTGGCCTTGGCGCTGCGGGCCGAGGGGCCGCTCGGCAGCCCGCGCCTCGGCGGGCGCGCCACCCTATCGAATGGGGATTACCGCAACCTGGTCTATGGAGCGCGGCTCAGCAACATCTCCGGCGCGGTGACCGGGGATGGCACCCGGCTGGTCATCGAGCGGCTGCAGGGCCGGACCGTGGGTGGCGGCACCATCGGGTTGCGCGGCAGCGTGGATCTCGGCGCGGCCGGCCTGCCCATGGACATCACGCTGACGGCCCGGAATGCCAAGCCTGTCGTTTCCGACCTCGCCACCGCGACCATCGGGGCTGATCTGCGGCTGAGCGGGCCGCTGATGGAGGGCGCCACCCTGGCAGGGGATGTGCGAGTGCAGCAGGCGGAGATCCGGGTGCCGAGCAGCCTGCCGGCCAGCGTGCCAGTCCTGACCGGGGTGAAGGAGGTCGGCTTCCCGCCCGGCACGTCCCCGCCCCCACCCTCGCCGCCGGCCTCGGCGACCCCCGCCCTGCCACCGGTCGCCCTGGCACTGAGGATCTCCGCCCCGCAGCAGATCTTCGTCCGCGGCCGCGGCCTGGATGCCGAGCTGGGCGGGGAGATCACCATCGGCGGTACCCTGTCCGAGCCGGCACCCGATGGCGAATTGAGGCTGCGGCGCGGCACGCTCAGCGTGCTGACGGAACAGCTCACCTTCCGACGCGGGATCATCACCTTCGCCCCCATCACCCTGGTTCCGCAGCTCGACATGGCGGCGCAATCCACGGTGCAGCAGACCACCATCACCGTCACCGTGCAGGGGCCGGCGAACTCGCCGCAGGTCACCTTCAGCTCCTCGCCGGACCTGCCGCAGGACGAGATCCTGGCGCGGTTGCTCTTCGGTCGGCCGACCAGCAAGCTCTCGCCCTTCGAGATCGCGCAGCTTGCCCAGGCGGTGGGGGAGCTGACCGGCGTGGCCAGCGGCAGCGGCGCCGTGGACTGGGTGCGGAGCACGCTGGGCCTGGACCGGCTGGGCCTCACAAGCAACCCGAGCGGCGGCGGCCCGGCGGTGGAGGCCGGGCGCTATGTCGCGCCGGGCGTCTATCTCGGGGTGCGCCAGGGCACCACGGGCCAGACCGGGGTGGAGGTGCAGGTGGACATCACCCAGCGACTGAGGCTGCAAGGGCAGACCGCCACCGGCCCGGCGGGGGACCGGATCGGGTTCTCCTACGAATTCGAGTACTGAGCCGGCTCACCGAACCGTGATCGCGGCCGGCGCCGGGCGGCCGCCTCGCCTATTGGGCCGATAATAACGCTGCTTATATTCAGCGGCGTGAGGATAATACCCGTGCCTGATATCCCGACCTCCGAAGCCGACGACCACGACCTGCTGATCCTGCTGCATGATGTCGCGCGGCTGGTCCGCACGCTGGTCGACCGCCGCGCCCGCGCTCACGGGATGACCCGGGCGCAGTGGATGATCCTGTTCCGCCTGCACCGCCGCGACGGGCTGACCCAGCGCGAACTGGCCGAGATCCTGGAGGTGGAGCCGATCACCGTCGGCCGCCTGGTGGACCGGCTGGAGGCCCGCGGCCTGATCGAGCGTCGCGCCGACCCCGCCGACCGCCGCTGCTGGCGCTTGCACCTGACCCCCGCCGCCGACCCGGTGCTGGCCGAGATCGAGGAGGCTCGCCGCCTCTTCGATGCGGAGGCCACGCGCAACCTGCCGGAGGCCCAGCGCGCTGCCACCCTCTCCGCCCTGCTCAAGATGAAGTCCAATCTGCTGGCCGCCGGCTGCACCCTGGCCGGCGAGGCTGCCTGAGAAGGCCCTGCCCGATGCCCGAAGGTTCCGTTCGCGTCTTCAAGCCGACAGAGGAGGAAGCCTCCACCCGCGAAGCGCCGCAGCGCCGACGCCGCCGCTGGCTGCGTCCGCTGCTGATGCTCGGCGGGCTGCTGGCGGTGGCGATCGGCTCCGGCATCTTCTGGCTGGAGGGCGGCCGCTATTCCACCACCGACGACGCCTATGTTCAGGCGGACAAGCTGCTGGTCTCGACCGATGTTTCCGGCATCGTGCAGCGCATCGCGGTGCATGAGGGTGAGCAGGTCATGGCCGGCCAGGTGCTGTTCCAACTCGATCCCGCCCCCTTCCAGCACACCCTGGACGGCGCCGAAGCGCACTTGCGCCAGACCGCGCTGAGCATTGCCGCCATGCAGGCCGACTACCAGCGCATCCAGCGCGACATTGCGGCGCAGGAGGCGGCGGTGAAGCTTGCCGAGGCGACCTATGAGCGCGCGGCGCAGATCGTGGCATCCGGCGCGGTGACGCGTGCCGCCTATGACCAGGCGCGCTTCGGCCTGCAGCAGGCGGAGCAGCAGCTTGCCTCGCTGCGCGCTCAGGCGCAGGTGCAATTGGCGAAGCTGGGCGGCAGCGCCGATACGCCTGTTGATCAGCACCCGGAATACCTGCGGGTGCAGGCCCAGGTCGCCGAGGCACGGCGCCAGCTTGACCACACCACCGTGCGCGCGCCCTTCGCCGGCATCGTGACCCAGGTGTCGAGCCTGCAGCCGGGGCAGTACCTCGCCGCCTCGACGCCGGCTTTCGCGCTGGTTTCCACCGACCATGTCTGGATCGAGGCGCAGCCGAAGGAAACCGACCTGACCTATGTGAAGCCGGGCGATGCGGTGACCGTGACCGTGGACACCTATCCCGGCCGCGTCTGGCACGGGACGGTGGAGAGCATCAGCCCGGCCTCCGGCGCGACCTTCAGCATCCTGCCGGCGCAGAATTCCTCCGGCAACTGGGTGAAGGTGGTGCAGCGCATCCCGGTCCGCATCCGGGTCGAGCAGCCAGGGGACGCGCCCCGGCTCCGCGCCGGCATGAGCACCGAGGTGTCCATCGACACCGGCCATATCCGGCATCTTTCGGACCTGCTCTGAGGATAATTCCATGCCGGATCTCCGGCCGCATGAGGCGGTGCCGCATCGCGGCCTGATCACCGTCTGCGCCATGGTCGCGACGCTGATGCAGGCGCTGGACGGCACCATTGCCAATGTCGCCCTGCCCTATATGCAGGGCGGCCTGGCCGCGACGGCAGACCAGATCACCTGGGTCCTGACCTCCTACATCACCGCGGCCGCCATCATGACCGCGCCGGTGGGCTTCCTCGCGGCGCGCTTCGGGCGGAAGGCGGTGTTCCTGGTTTCGGTCGGCGGCTTCACCCTCACCTCCGTGCTTTGCGGCGCGGCGCAGTCGCTGCCACAGATGGTGATCTTCCGCCTGCTGCAGGGCGCCTTCGGCGCGGCGCTGGTGCCGCTGAGCCAGTCCACCATGCTCGACATCTATCCGGTCGAGCAGCGCGGCCAGGCCATGGCGATCTGGGGCATGGGGGTGATGGTAGGGCCGATCCTGGGCCCCACCCTCGGCGGCTGGCTGACCGAGAGCTGGAATTGGCGCTGGGTCTTCTATGTGAACCTGCCCTTCGGCCTCCTTGCCTTCCTGGGACTGCTGGTCTTCATGCGGAAGGATGTCGTCGCCGCGAGCCGCCGGTTCGACTGGCTGGGTTTCGGCGTGCTGTCGCTCGGTCTCGGCGCCTTGCAGATCCTGCTGGACCGCGGCGAGCTGAAGGCCTGGTTCGGGTCTCCCGAGATCATTGTCGAAGCGGTGCTGGCCGGGCTCGGCATCTACCTGTTCCTGGTGCATATGGCGACAGCGGAGCGGCCCTTCATTCCGCCACGCATCTTCCGCGACCGGAATTTCGTCAGCGGACTCGGCATCATGTTCGCAGTGGGGGCGATCCTGCTGGCCTCCGCGGCCCTGATGGCGCCCTACCTCCAGACCCTGGCGGACTATCCGGTCTTCACCGCCGGCCTGGCGATGGCACCGCGCGGCCTCGGCACCATGGTCGCCATGATGGTCGTCGGCCGGCTGGCCAGCCGCTTCGACCCGCGCCATGTGATGCTGTTCGGCATCCTGCTGCTGGCCTGGAGCCTTTACGACATGACCGGCTGGACGCCGGATGTCTCCATGTGGACGCTGGTAGCGGTGACGGTGGTACAGGGCTTCGCTCTGGGCTTCGTCTTCATCCCGCTGAACCTGGTGGCCTTCGCCACACTGGACCCGAATCTGCGCACGGACGGCACGAGTTTACTAAGCCTGGTGCGGAACCTGGGTGCCGCCATCGGCATCTCCACCACCGCGGCGCTGCTGGTGCGCAACACGCAGGTGGTGCATTCGGAACTGGCGCAGCATGTCACGCCGCTGAACCGGCTGTTCGAAATGCCGGCGATCGAGCGCTTCTGGGATCCGGGCACGGCCCAGGGCGCGGCGCTGCTGAATGCGGAGATCACGCGGCAGGCCAGCATCATCGCCTATGTGGACGACTTCAAGCTGCTGATGCTGATGGCGCTGGCGATGCTGCTGCTGTTGCCGCTGATGCGCCGCCCGCCGCGCGCGGCCGCTACCGAGGCGTCGCATGCGGCGATGGACTGAAGCCGGCCGGTCCCCCTGCCCCTCGGGAGGACGCAGGGGGCGGCGGGCGGCGCTATTCCGCCGCTTCCAGGACCTTTTCCCAGGCCGGATTCAGCAGGGCGCAGCCGGCGCCGAGCCGCGCGCGCGCCGCATGGTATTCCTGCCGGTAGCGTGCGATCAGGGTGGATGCGGGCAGGACCTCCTTCACCACGCCGATGCCGTGGCCGGAGCCCCAGATGTCCTTCCAGCGCCGCTTGCTGCGATCCGTGCCGAAGCTCATCTGCGAGGGATCGGAGGTGGGCAGGTTGTCCGGATCCAGCCCCGCCCGGCGCAGCGAGGGCTTCAGGTAGTTGCCGTGCACGCCGCTGATGAGGTTGGTGTAGACGATGTCTTCGGCCCCATGATCGATGATCATCTGCTTATGCTCATCGGTCGCCCGCGCCTCCGGCGTGGCGATGAAGGCGCTGCCGATATAGGCAAGATCCGCCCCCAGCGCCTCGACCGCGAGGATGGAGCGGCCATTGGCGATGGCGCCGGAGAGCACGACCGGCCCGTCGAACCATTCGCGCGTCTCCTGCACCAGGGCGAAGGGCGAGAGGGAGCCGGCATGGCCGCCGGCGCCGGCCGCGACCAGGATCAGCCCGTCAGCGCCCTTCTCGATCGCCTTATGGGCGAATTTCTGGTTGATGACGTCGTGCAGCACATGGCCGCCGTAGCTGTGAACCGCGTCGTTCACCTCCGGCCGCGCGCCGAGCGAGCTGATGATGATCGGCACCTTGTGCTTCACGCAGACCGCCAGGTCGTGCTCCAGCCGGTCGTTCGACTTGTGGACGATCAGATTGATGGCGAAGGGCGCCGAGGGCCGGTCCGGGTGCTGGGCATCGTGCTTCGCCAAGCGTTCCTTGATCTCGATGACCCATTCCTCGAACTGCTCCGCCGGGCGGGCATTCAGCGAGGGCATGGAGCCGATGATGCCGCTGGTGCATTGCGCCACGACCAGGTCGGGCACCGAGATGATGAAGAGCGGCGAGCCGATCGCCGGCAGCGACAGCCGGCCCTTCAATGTATCGAGCAGGGACATTCCTTCGGTCCTCAGGTCTTGGGCTTCAGCACGCCGGCCATGATGGCCTGGGTCTCGGGTGAGGCAAGCTGGCGGGCAAAGAGTTCGCGCTCCTCCTCCATGCGCTGGAGCAGCATCGGCATGTCCTGGCGAAGCAGCGACTTGGTCAGGCGCAGCGCCTGGGCCGGCTTCCGCGCCAGGGCAAGCGCGGCGGCGCTGGCCTGCGGCAGCAATTCGGGCAGCGGCACCACCCGGTTCACCAGGCCGAATTCCCGTGCCGTCGCGGCATCAAAGTACTCGCCCAGCATCAGCAATTCCGCCGCGCGCTGCTGGCCGACCAGCCGCGGCAGCAGCAGGGAGGAGCCGAGTTCCGGCACCACGCCGAGATCCACGAAGGGCAGGCGGAATCGGGCCTCCGGCGCCGCATAGATGATGTCGGCATGCAGCAGCATGGTGCAGCCGATGCCGATGGCGAGGCCGGGCACCGCGGCGACCACCGGCTTCGGGAATTCCGCCAGGCCGAAATAGAAGCGCCGGCTGGGCGGCGGACCATCGCTTTCGGCAGGGCGGTTGCGGAAGTCATTGATGTCGTTGCCGGCGCAGAAGACGTCGCCGGCGCCGGTCAGCAGCAGGCAGCGCACCGCCTCATCCGCTGTCGCCATTTCGATGGCATCGGCGAGGCCGGCATACATGGCGCGGGTCAGGCTGTTCTTCTTCTCTGGCCGGTCGATGGTCACGGTGCATACGCCCTCCGTGACCGCGACCCGGATATGTTCGGACATCCCATCCTCCTGGTCGTCACCATAGCAGGGCGGGGCCCGGCTGGCGTCAAGCTGTGGCTTCCCCCCTCTTCGCGGGCATGCCAGCCTTGACGACACAACAGGAGGAACGCATGGCAAGAAATGGCATCGGGCGCCGGCCCCTGCTCGGCCTGGGGGCTGGACTCGGGTTGGCTGCGCCTGCCCTGGCGCAGCAGGCGCCGGCCGGGCGGCCGGTCACGCTTGTAGTCCCCTTCCCACCCGGCGGCTCGACCGATGTGATGGCGCGGCTGCTGGCGGAGCGCATGGCGCCGGCACTCGGCCAGCCGGTGCTGGTGGAGAACCGGCCGGGTGCGGCAACCGCCATCGGCGCGGAGGCGGTCGCCCGTGCGGCGCCGGATGGTTACACCATATTGGTGAATTCCGGCACCACACTGACGATCAACCCGCTGGTCCTGCGCAACCTGCCCTACAAGGTGGAGGATTTCGCGCCGGTCTCGCTGCTCTCCATCCTGCCCTTTGCCTTCCTGGTGCAGAACCGGCTGCCGGCAACCATCCCGGAATTCGTGGCACTGGCGAAATCGAAGCCGGGGCAGCTCAATTACGGCAGCAACGGGCCGAGCAGCTTCAACAACATCGCCGCCGTGCTGGTCTCCGAGGCGCTGGGCATCCGCATGCAGGATGTGACCTATCGCGGCGATGCGGCGCAGTTGAACGATTTCGTGGCCGGCACGCTCGACCTCCTGGTGGTGGGCGGCAGCAGCGCCATCCAGCCGCACCGCAACGGCCAGGGCCGCATCATCGGCTGGACCGGGGACCGACGCATGCCCTTCCTGCCGGAGATCCCGACCTTCGCCGAATTCGCCCCCGGCACCGTGGCGCAGACCTATTTCGGCCTGGCGGCGCCGGCCCGCACACCACGCCCGGCAGTGGAGCGGCTGAGCAAGGCAGCCGCCCATGCCCTGCAGGACCCGACGCTGCGCGACCGCCTGCTGGCGGAGGGCCAATTCGCCATCGGCTCCTCGCCAGAGGAGTATGAGGCCTTCCTGCGGCAGGAGGCCGATCGCTGGCGCCCGGTCCTGCAACGGATGAACCTGCAACTGGACTGACGCGCTGCAATCGCCCCCAGCCCCGGGGCTGCCGGCTTAGGCGGCGGGGGGCGCCTCGCCTTTCACCTGGGTGCGGTGCATCACGCGCCGCGCCTTGGCATCGAAGGGATCGCGCCGGTGCATGGTGCAGCGGTTGTCCCACAGCACCAGATCGCCGACGCGCCAGTGGTTCAACCCAGCAGATCTCCGGCCGCGTCGCATAGGACCACAGCTCGTCCAGCAGCGCTTCGGACTCGTCCAGGGGCAGGCCATCGATATAGGCCATGCGGCGGCGGCCGAGATACAGCATGGATCGCCCCGTCTCCGGATGCCGGCAGACCAGCGGATGCAGATGGCCCGGCGCCTGCCGCGGATCGTCGGTCGGCGTCACGCCGGCGCGGAGATAGCCGCCACTGTTGTAGGTGCCGTCATGCTTCACCTTGAGCCCCTGCACTCGGGCGCGAAGCGCGGCGGGCAGCGACTCATAGGCGGCGTACATGCTGGCGAAATGCGTATCGCCGCCGGCGGGCGGGATCTCCAGCGCATAGAGCATGGAGGCCTTCGGTGGCTTCGGCAGGTAGGACATGTCGGTGTGCCACACCGCCTCCCCGGCGCCGAGGCTGCCGATGGGCTGGCCATCCGGCCCGATCACATTGGAGACGATGTAGAGTTCCGGCTTGCCCTCGACGAAGCGGCGCCCGTTCTCCTGGATCGGCGCCCAGTCGAGTTCCCCGAAGAGCCGGCTGAAGCCGATCAGCTCATCCGGGCTCAGGCTCTGATCCCGGAAGAGCAGGACGGAATGATCCAGCCAGGCGCGGTGAATGGCTTCGAATTGACCCGGCGCCAGCCGGCGCAGGTCAATGCCGCGGATCTCGGCGCCAAGGGCGGCGCCAGTGGGCACAATCTCGATGCCGGTGCGGAGGGCGCTGCTCATCCGTCTCTCCCGTTCGCCGCTAGGGGCGGTCCCTGTCCGGCCGCGAGCTTATCCGGTTTGACGTGGGGCGCGTCCATCCTTACCTCGGAGTCCAGGCTTCGGGAGGGAAACAATGCCGGAACGCAGGGCCCTGGATGGGCTGGCGCTTGGTGCTGGCGGCGGGAACCGCCCGGGCGCAAGAACCGGAGGGACCGGTCACGATCATGGTGCCCTATACGCCGGGCACCGGCATGGACATCCTCTCACGCCTGGTCGCGCCCTACTTGCAGTAGCAGACCGGCCAGCCCTTCGTGGTGGAGAACCGGCCGGGCGCCTCCGGTAATATCGGCACCCTGATGGCGAAGATCGAGCTGAACCATGTCCCCTATCGCGGCAGCGCCCCGGCCATCCAGGACCTGATCGGCAAGCGCGTCGCTGCCATGGTGCTGCCGGTGCACACCGCACTGCCGTTGGCCGCGGCCGGGCAGATCCGGATGGTGGCGGTGGGCAGCCCGCAGCGCGCCGCCGCCGCGCCACAGGTGCCAACCATCGCCGATGGCTGGATTTCCGGGCGCGGAAGTCAATCTCTGGTTCGGCCTCCTCGGCCCCGCCGGGCTGCCGCCCGCCCTGGTGCAGCGCCTGAACGCGAAGCTGAACGTCTGGCTGCGCCTGCCGGCGACGCAGGAGCAACTGCGGGTCCAGGGCATGACCTCGGTGGGCGGCTCGGCAGAGGATTTCGCCACGGTGATCACCCGCGACCTGAGGCGCTGGGCCGATGTGATCCGGCCGGCCCGCAACCAGGGCAATCCGGGTCTGGCGGCACGAGGCGCCAGGGCTCCGAACCATCCCGTCGCCGCCGCGCTAGCAGGCGGAATATCGCAGCCGAGGCAGAGGCATGCAGCAGCGCATCGTCACCTTTACCCTGAACCCCACCGTGGACATCGCCTCGGATGCCGATGCGGTGCATCCGGTGCGCAAGATCCGCACCAGGGGCGAGACATTCGATCCGGGCGGCGGCGGGGTGAACGTCTCCCGCGTGGTGCGCGAGCTTGGCGGCGACACCCTGGCCGTGATCCTGGCCGGGGGCGTCAGCGGCCGGCTGCTGGAGGAATTGCTGGATGAGGGCGGCGTGCCGCGCCTCTCCGTGCCGATCGCGGGGCGCACCCGTATGAGCCATACGGTCCACGACCTCTCGGCGCAGCTCGAATACCGCTTCGTCCCGGAAGGCCCGAGGCTGGCCTTGGGCGAGTGCCAAGCGGCTCTGGATGCGCTGGAGAGCACCGAAGGCGGCTGGCTGGTGGCCAGCGGCAGCCTGCCGCGCGGCGCGCCGGAGGATCTCTATGCCCGCGTCGCGGCCATCGCTGCCCGGCGCGGCCAGCGCTTCGTCCTCGACACCTCCGGCGCGCCGCTCAAGGCCGCGCTCGGGCATGGGGTGGCGCTGGTAAAGCCGAGCCGCGGCGAATTCGAATCCCTGCTTGGCCGCAAGCTGGAAAAGCCGGAGGAGCAGGAGGCAGCCGCCCTGGCCCTGGTGCGCCAGGGCGCGGCAGGGCTAATCGCCGTGACCCTCGGGCATGAGGGCGCGCTGCTGGCCGAGCCCGGCGGCACGCTGCGCCTGCCGGCGCTGGAGGTTCCGGTGCGGAGCGCAGTCGGCGCGGGCGACAGCTTCCTCGCTGCCATGGTGTTGGCCCTGGCGCGCGGGGAAAGCCCGCGGGAAGCCTTCGCCTGGGGCGTCGCGGCCGGCACCGCAGCGGTGATGCGCCCTGGCACCGCGCATCCGCGCCGGGAGGATGTGGAGGCGCTGCGGCGCCGGATCGGCCCGGTCTGACCCCGGCCGATCCGGCGGCCGGATCAGACGGCCAGAACCGCTTCCCCCTTCGCCCCGGCCAGGGGGTTCTCGGCCTCCGGGCGGTCGTGCAGGTGGCAGGCCGCGAGGTGCCCAGGACCGACGGCGGTCGGGATCGGGGAGAGCTTCGGCTCCTCCACCCGGCAGCGGTCGAAGGCATAGGGGCAGCGGGTGTGGAAGCGGCAGCCCTTGGGCGGGTTGATCGGGCTCGGTACATCACCCTTCAGGATGATGCGCTCCCGCTGCGCGCCGGGCATGGGCACCGGCACGGCGGAGAGCAGCGCCTCCGTATAGGGATGCTTCGGCGCGGCGAAGAGGCTGCGCTTCGGCGCCACCTCGACGATCTTGCCGAGATACATCACCGCGACGCGGTGCGTCATGTGCTCGACGATCGCCAGGTCGTGGCTGATGAAGAGCAGCGCCAGACCAAGCTCCTTCTGCAGATCCTGCAGCAGGTTCACGATCTGCGCCTTCACCGAGACGTCGAGGGCGGAAACCGCCTCGTCGCAGACGATGAGCTCCGGCTCGGCTGCCAGGGCCCGGGCGATGCCGATGCGCTGGCGCTGCCCGCCGCTGAACTCATGCGGCCAGCGATTGATAGCATCGCGCGGCAACTGCACCTTGTCCATCAGCCGCGCGACCCGCTCTTCGAGATCGGCGGCATTCTTCGCCAGGCCGAAATTGCGGATCGGCTCGGCCAGGATGTCGCGCACCCGCATGCGGGGGTTGAGCGAGCTGAACGGATCCTGGAACACCACCTGCACCCGCTGCCGCAGCGGCCGCAGGGCGCCGGCGGACAGGTTGTCGATCCGCTTCCCGTCCAGCACCACCTGCCCGTCGGTGATGTCGAACAGGCGCAGGATCGCCTTGCCGACGGTAGACTTGCCGCAGCCGCTCTCCCCCACCAGGGACAGGGTCTCGCCCTTGTCGATGTGGAAGGAAACGCCGTCCACCGCGAAGACATGGCCGGTGGTGCCGCCGAAGAAGCCGGCGCGGATCGGGAAGTGCTTCTTGAGATCGGTGACTTCGAGCAAGGGCCTGGTCATGCCGCGATCGCCCCCTCCTTCGTCGCGTAGTGGCAGGCGGCGATATGGCCGGGCGCCTTCTCCTCCAGCGCCGGCGCCACCTGGCGGCAGAGATCGGTCGCATAGGGGCAGCGGCTGGCGAAGACGCAGCCCTGGATCTTCTGCTTCAGGCTAGGCACCAGGCCCGGGATCTCCGCCAGCCGCGTCTCCTCACCCGTCAGCGAGGAGCCGAGCTTCGGCACCGATCCCAGCAGCCCCTGGGTATAAGGATGCTTCGGATTGCGGAACAGCGGGCCGACCGCGGCTTCCTCCACCTTGCGGCCGGCATACATTACCACCACCCGCTCCGCGACCTCTGCTACCACGCCGAGGTCGTGGGTGATGAGGATGATCGCGGCGCCGACGCGATGCTTGAGGTCGCGCATCAGGTCCAAGATCTGCGCCTGGATGGTGACGTCCAGCGCCGTGGTCGGTTCGTCCGCGATCAGCAGCTTCGGGTTGCAGGCGAGCGCGATGGCGATCATCACGCGCTGGCGCATGCCGCCCGAGAGCTGGTGCGGATACTCGCGCACCCGCCGCTCCGGTTCCGGGATGCCGACCAGGCGCAGCATCTCCACCGCCCGCGCCTCGGCCTGCTCCTTGTTCAGGCCTTGATGCAGGCGAAGGGTCTCGCCGATTTGCCGCCCCACGGTCAGCACCGGGTTCAGGCTGGTCATCGGTTCCTGGAAGATCATGCTGATCTCGTTGCCGCGGATGGCGCGCATCTCGCGGTCGGAAAGTTTCAGCAGATCCTTGCCCTGGAAGCGGATGGTGCCGGCGATCTTGCCCGGCGGCTCCGGGATCAGCCGCAGGATGGACATGGAGGTGACCGATTTGCCGCAGCCGGACTCGCCGACGATCGCCACCGTCTCGCCGGCCTCCACATGGAAGGAGAGGCCGTCCACGGCGCGGTTCACGCCATCCGGCGTGCGGAAATGGGTCTGCAGGTTCTCGACTTCGAGCAATGCCATTGCGCTAGAGCCTCTTCGCCATACGGGGGTCGAGCGCGTCGCGCAGACCATCGCCCAGAAGGTTCACCGCAAGCACGGTGACGGACAGGAACACAGCGGGGAAGAAGACGATATAGGGCTTCACCTGCCAGAGCGCCCGCCCCTCCGCCATGATGTTCCCCCAGGAGGGAATGATGGGCGGCGTGCCGGCGCCGATGAAGGACAGAATCGCCTCGATGATCATGGCGCTGGCGCAGATATAGGTGGCCTGCACCGTCATCGGCGCCAGGGTATTGGGCAGGATGTGGCGCAGCATGATCACCGGCGTCCGCGTGCCCGCTGCCACCGCTGCGTCCACATAGGGCTGCTCGCGCAGCGACAGCACCACGCCGCGCACCAGCCGGGAGACGCGCGGGACTTCCGCGATGGTGATGGCGATGATGACGTTCTGCACGCTGCCGCGGGTCAGCGCCATCAGCGCGATCGCCAGCAGGATGGGCGGGATGGACATCAGCCCGTCCATGATCCGCATGATGATGCTGTCCGCCCAGCGGATGAAGCCGGAAACCAGGCCGATCGCCAGCCCGATCACCGAGGACAGCAGCGCCACCGCGAAACCGACGATCAGCGAGACCCGCGCGCCGTACATCACGCGCGAATAGACATCCCGGCCCAGCATATCGGTGCCGAACCAGTACTGCGCCGAGGGCTCCCGCGTCCGCCGCGCCGGGGCCAGGGCCGTAGGATCCACGGTCCAGAGATAGGGCGCGAGGATCGCGATCAGCACCATCAGCAGCAGCAACCCGCCGCCGATGGCGATGGTGGGATTGCGCCGGAGATAGCCGATGAAGCCCCGCTTCGGCTTCACCGGCGGCAGGATATCCGGCAGCGGGGCCGCGGCAGCGACGCCTTCCGGCGCTGCCTGCGGGGCGAGAACTGTCGCGGAAGCCATCAGTACCGGATCCTCGGGTCGAACAGGGTGTAGAGCAGGTCGATGAGCAGGTTGACCAGCACGTAGACGAAGCTGAACAGCAGCACCACGCCCTGGATCACCGGATAGTCACGCCGGAGGATCGCATCCACTGTCAGCCGGCCGAGGCCGGGAATGGCAAAGACGCTCTCCGTCACCACCGCGCCACCAATCAGCAGCGCGATACCGATGCCGACCACGGTGACGATCGGCACGGCGGCGTTCTTCAGCGCGTGCAGGAACAGGATGCTGGCCTGCCCCGCACCCTTGGCGCGCGCAGTGCGGATGTAGTCCTGCTGCAATACTTCGAGCATGGAGGCGCGGGTGATGCGGGCGATCAGGGCGATGTAGACGCCGCCCAGCGCGATGGCCGGCAGAACCAGGTTCTCCAGCCAGGGAATGAAGCCTTCACTGAAGGGCGTATAGCCCTGCACCGGCAGCCAATCCAGCTCCAGCGCGAAGACGTAGGCCAGCAGGTAGCCCACCACGAAGACCGGAACCGAGAAGCCGAGCACGGCGAAGGCCATCACCGCCCGGTCGATCAGCGTGCCCTGCTTCCAGGCCGCCACCACGCCCATCGGCACGGCGACGGAGACGGAGAGGATCAGGGTCAGCACCATGAGCGACAGGGTTGGCTCGATCCGCTGCGCGATCATGGTCGTGACCGGCAGGTTGGTGAAGATCGAGGTCCCCAGGTTGCCTTGCAGGATGCGCCAGGACCAGTCCCCGAACCGGACGAAGAAAGGCTGGTCGAGGCCAAGGGACTGGCGGATCCGCTCCACATCGGCGGGTGTCGCCTGGTCGCCCGCGATCACCGCAGCCGGATCACCCGGCGCAAAATAAAGGAGACTGAACACGAAGAGCGCGACGATCGCCATGACTGGGATCGTCGCCAGGATGCGTCGGACGACGTAGGCGAGCATCTTTCGTTATACCTGCTGCATCAAGATTTCGAAACTCCCCAGAAGAAGGGCAACGGGCCCTTCTGGATGCCGGAGACGTTCTTCCGCCAGGCCTGATAGCCGAGGAAGAAGCCCGTCGGGGCGTAGACCACATTCTCCAGCGCCAGCCGGTTCACCTTGCCTATGATGCGCTTCTCGGCCTCCAGGTCAGGCGCGTCAAACCATTCGGAAATGGCTTCCTCCACCGCCGGGACATTCGGCCAGCCGAACCAGGCGCCGTCGCCGTTGGCGCGGACGGCGTTATAGGCAGCCGGGTTGATGCAGTCAGCACCGGCATGCCAGGTATGGAACATGGACCAGCCACCCTGATTGAGGGGGCTCTTGCTCGCCCGGCGCTGGCCCACCGTGCCCCAGTCCGTCGCGACGAAATCGACGTTGAAGCCAAGGCGCTTCAGCAGATCCGCCGTGACATCGCCCTGGGCCTTGGTGATTATCTGGTCCTGCGCCACCAGGCAGACCACCGGCTCACCCGCGTAGCTGCTCTCCGCCAGCAGCTTCTTCGCCGCGTCGAGGTTGCGCGGCCCCTTCAGAATCTCGCCGCCCTCCTCGGTATAGAGCTGCGTGCCGGGGGTGAAAAAGCCCGGCAGAGGCTTCCAGAGCCGCTCGTCGTCGCCGACCAGGGCGCGCATGTAGTCCTCCTGGCTCATCGCCATCAGGACCGCGCGTCGCGCCTTCACGTCCCTGAAGGGCGGCGTCAGATAGTTCATGCGGAAGCTGCCGACATTGCCGAGCGGATCGGCGATGTCCACCATTATATTGCGATTGCGGCGAAGCGTCGGCACCAGGTCGCTGAGCGGATTCTCCCACCAGTCCACCTCGCCGTTCTGCAGGGCGGCGGAAGCGGTAGCAGGATCAGGCACGACCACCCATTCCACCCGCTCCACCAGCATCCGCTTGGCTCCGGCGAGCCAAGTGCCGGCATCCTCCCGCGGCTGATACTGGTCGAAGCGCTGGAACACCGCCCGTGCGCCCGGCACCCACTCGTCGCGCATGAAGCGCATGGGGCCGGAGCCGACATACTCCGAGATCTGCTGGAAGGAATCGGTCTTCGCGATCCGTTCCGGCATGATGAAGCAGATCGGCGTATTGGTCTTGCCGAGCGCATAGCGCAGCTTCGGATAGGGCTTCTTCAGCACCCAGCGGAAAGTGCGGTCGTCCACCGCCACCAGTTCCTGCTGGATGGCCTTCAGCATCTGCCCCATCGGGTCGCGCGGCATCCAGCGGGTAATGCTGGCGACCACATCCTTGGCCAGCACCGGCTCACCATCATGGAAGCGCAGACCGGGGCGCAGGCGGAAGGTCCAGGTCAGGCCGTCGGAGGAGGTCTCCTCCCCCTCCACCATCTGCCGCCGCACCTCCAGCTTGTCGTCCACGCCATAGAGCGTGTCCCAGACCATCGCGGAGGCGTTACGCACCACATACTGCGTGCCCCAGATCGGGTCAAAATTCGCCAGATTCGCCTGCGGTATGAAGCGCAGCGTGCGTGCCGCCGCCCCCTGTGCCAAGGCCGGTGCGGAGAGCCCCCCCATCGCAGCCAGGGCGCCGGTGCCAGCCGTCGCCTTTAGCAAGCTCCTGCGGTCAATCATCCTGTCTTTACCTCCCTGCCCTTCCGGGCCGGTCCTGTGCCCGTCCCGGTTTGACACCACCCTGCCTTAATCCTGGGCAATACGCCAGCACCCAGCATCGCGGCAGAGGCCAGGAAGGCCCGGGACAGCCCTTCCAGACAGTTCAGCCATGCACGTTCCGTGCCAGTCCGGCCTCATCCCGCCGGACATTCCAGAACGGCAGCAGCCGGCGGTCACGATGTCCGTCCAGCTCCCTTGCCCGGGCGGAGCCGGCACGCGCCTTCCCGGACCGCGCTTCAGCCCTTGGAGATGTTCCAGAATGCCGTCACCGGGCAGCGGAACACCCCCGTCAGGTTTTTCCGCCAGGCCGAGGGCTGCCAGTAGAAGCCGAGCGGGATGTAGGGCATCACCTCCATGGCCCGGCGGTTCAGCGCTTCACCGATCCTGCGTGCCTCGGCGGCGTCATCGGCATCGATCCAGGCGGCGCGCAGGCGCTCGATCTCGGCATCGCTCGGCCAGCCGAACCAGGCCTGCGGCCCGTTGGCGCGCAGGAACAGGTGGAAGACCGGCAGGGCGAGGCTCTGGCCGGAGGCGGTGGTGTGGATCATGCTCCAGCCGCCCTTTTCCACCGGCTCACGGCTTGCGCGGCGCTGCACCAGCGTGCCCCAGTCGGTGGAGACAAGCTCCAGGTTCATCCCGAGGCGCCGCAACAGATCCGCCGTCACCAATGAGACGGCATTGATCTGTGGGTAGTCGCTGGGCGCGAGCAGCACCACCTTCTCATTGTTGTAGCCCGCCTCGCGCAGCGCTGCCCTGGCGCGGTCGATGTTGCGGGTCTTGAGGATTTCGCTGCCCGCTTCATTGGCAAGAGCGGTGCCGCAGGTGAAGACGCCCTCGCAGGTGCTCCAGCCATCCGGCTCCTCGCCGGCCACGGCACGCATGTAGTCCCGCTGGTCCACCGCCATCGCCACGGCGCGGCGGATGGCGACATTGTTGAAGGGCGGGTGCAGATGATTGAAGCGACAGACCGCATAGGTACCTTCCAGCAGCCGCTGCTGCACCACCACGTCACGCGACCGCTTCAGCAATGGCAGCAGGTCGTGCAGCGGGTATTCCCAGTAGTCCTGCTCGCCCGTCATCATCGCATTCGCCGCGGTGGCGGGATCGCTGATGACGGTCCACTCCACGCGTTCGATCCATGGCACGCGCCCGCCGGCCAGCCCGTCCACCGGCTCCTGCCGCGGCACATAGCCATCGAATTTGGCCCAGGCCGCAAGCTGGCCGGGGTTCCACTCATTGGCCAGGAAGCGGAAGGGGCCGCTGCCGATGGCCTCCCGGATCTGAGTGAAGGGATGGGTCTTGGCCAGCCGCTCCGGCATCATGAAGCAGGGATTCTGCGTCTGCCCAAGTGCTAGGCTGAGCAGCGGGAATTTCTGCTTAAGACGGAAGCGGAAGCGCCGGTCGTCCAGCGCCGAAAGCTCATCCACCCGCTGCCACAGCACTTGGCCGAAGGTGTCGCGCGCCGCCCAGCGCTTGATGGAGGCGATGCAATCCGCCGCCCGCACCGGCTCGCCATCATGGAATTTCAGGCCAGGGCGGAGGGTGAAGGTCCATTCCTTCCCGTCCTGCTCCGTGGTCCAGCCCTCCGCCATCTGCGGCCTGATCTCGCCCTTGGAGTCCTGGGCGCAGATCTGGTCATAGACCAGGAAGGCGTGATTGCGGGTGACGACAGCGGTGGTCCAGACCGGATCCAGGCTGGTGAGATTGGCCTGCGGCACCACGCGCAGGGTCCGCGCCGCCGCGCCCTGCGACAGGGCCGGCGACGGCAGCGCCCCGGCCACGGCCGCAGCACCGGCGGCCCGCAACAGGCTGCGTCGCTTCATCACGCTTCCTCCCTGTTCATTTTTGGTCCGGGCGGGCCGGGTGTGGGATCCCCTCGCCCGGCCCGCCCGTTTCCGCCGCGTCACACCCGGCGGATGTTCCAGAAGATGGCGAAGCCCGGGATCCGGCCCTGCAGGTTCTTCCGCAGCGCCGTGTTGGACATGTAGGCACCGACCGGGATGTAGGGCAGCTCGTCCATCGCCACCTCCTGCATCTCGCGGCAGATGCGCTTCTGGGCCTCGAGGTCCGGCGCTTCGAACCAGGCGTCGCGCAGTTCCTCCAGCCGCGGGATGGTCGGCCAGCCCGGCCAGGCGGCGGAGCCGTTGCCGCGCAGCGGGGTATGCGCCGCCGGATCGAGGAACTCGAAGGAGGAGAAGGCGGTGTAGAGGACGCTCCAGCCGCCCTTGTCAAGCGGCTCCCGGCTGGTGCGCCGCTGCACCACGGTGCCCCAGTCGCTCAGCACGAAGTCCAGGTTCACGCCGAGCCGGCGGAACATGTCGCCGCCCACCTGGGTCAGCGCGGCCGGCGCCAGGATGTCCGTCGGCCCGATCAGGCGGATGAGCTGGTCGGTATAGCCGGCCTCCTTCAGCAATTGCTTCGCCTTGTCGATGCTGCGCGGCCCGGTCAGCGGCCCGAGCCCGGCATCGGAGGCCATCGGCGTGCCCGGCGTGAAGAAGCCGACACCGGTCTTGTAGAGTTTCGGGTCCGGCCCGACCACCGCCGCCATGTAGTCCGCCTGGTCGATTGCCGGCAGGATCGCCTGCCGCATCTTCTTGTCGTTGAAGGGCGGGTGCAGATGGTTGAAGCGCAGGATGCCGGTCAGCGGCAGCTCATCCATCGCCTCCACCACGATCTGGCGGTTGCGGGCGAAGAGCTGCTGGATCTCCGGCGGCGGCTGCTCGAACCAGTCGATCTCGCCGGATTGCAGCGCGGCGGCGGAGGTGGCGGCATCGGTGATGATGTGCCACTCGACGCGGTCGAAATGCACCTGCTTGGGGCCGGCGGTCAGGCTGGGCTGGCCGTTCGGGTTCGGCACGTAGTCCGGATTGCGCTCATAGACGACGCGACTGCCGGAATTGAATTCGTCCGCCTTGAAGCGGAAGGGGCCGCTGCCGGTGGCGTCGCGGATCTGGGTGAAGGCGTCCGTCTTTGCGATTCGCTCCGGCATGATGAAGCAGACCGGATTCGTCGGGCTGGCCAGCCCACGAATCAGCATGGGGAAGGGCCGCTTCAGGCGGAAGCGCAGCCGCCGGTCGTCCACTGCCTCCATCGCGTCCAGCACGCCGGCGAGCTTCTGGCCGGTGGGGTTGCGCTTCATCCAGCGGGCGATGCTGGCGACGCAGTCGGCGGCCCGCACCGGCTCGCCATCATGGAATTTCAGGCCGGAGCGGAGGGTGATGGTGACCAGCTTCCCGTCCTGCTCAATCTGATGCCCCTCGGCCATCTGCGGCTGCGCACGGAATTGCGCATCCAGGCCGTAGAGGGTGTCATAGACCATGAACCCGTGGTTCCGCGTTATGTTCGCGGTGGTCCAGATCGGGTCGATGCTGGTGAGGTTGGCCTGGGGCACCATCCGCAGGGTGCGGGCCTGCGAGGGCTGCGCAATGCCAAAACGCGGCAGGACCGCCGCCG
>Ga0182742_1001969_pt1 | contig 24270 bp, 23 predicted proteins | sample eDN5th37CBELigMG_FD_128880 | JGI IMG/M metagenome (GOLD analysis project Ga0182742, IMG submission 128880) | Enriched Miracle-Growth compost microbial communities from Emeryville, California, USA - eDNA 5th pass 37_C BE-Lig MG (version 2)... ...
CCCGGACCTTTGAGGCGCTCTGGCGAGCCCTCGGAGGCATCTGCGATCTCTTCGAGCCACAAGAGTGTTGGAACTGCCTCAAGGCAGCCGGATATGCGTCCGTGTAATCGTCCGAGGCTCTAGCCGAGCGGCTCAATGCACTGGCTCCTAGTTCAGGTCCACTCAAGTCGGTATTTTTTACCACTGGCGCTGAGGCGACCGAGAACGCTGTGAAGATTGCCCGCGCTGCGACTGGTCGCTCAGGTGTCATCGCCTTCACTGGTGGCTTCCACGGCCGCACGATCATGGCCTCGGCTCTGACGGGCAAAGTCGTGCCTTACAAGAAGGGTCTCGGGCTAGCCATGCCAGAGGTCTGGCACGTGCCATTCCCGACTGTCCAGAATGGCGTCACCATTGAAGATGCGCTGAAGTATTTAGACTTCATCTTTAAGGCCGATGCCGATCCGTCGCGGATTGCTGCGATCATTGTTGAGCCCGTGCAGGGAGAGGGCGGCTTCCACCAGATCCCCGCTGAACTCATGCGAGCCTTACGCCGAGTTTGTGACGAGGCTGGCATTGTTCTCATTGCCGATGAGGTGCAGACGGGCTTTGGTCGCACCGGCAAAATGTCCGCTATGGAGCACTATGACGTCGCGCCTGATTTGATCTGTATCGCTAAGAGTCTGGCGGCTGGTTTCCGCTCTCCGGTGTCATCGGGAAGGCTCCGATGATGGTGAGCAACCCCACTGCCTCGCGGCATCTGGTGGTGGACAATGTTGAGCATCGTCCGGCACGAAGTGCGCAGCCTTTCGGTATCGGTTCTACGGGCTGGATCTGCGCCTGTTGCGCCTTGCCTGCGGCTACGGGGAAGGAGAGGGCATCGCCATCGTCCGCACATGCTCCGCGAATGCCTCGACAAACTCCTCCGCCACCGGGGACGGGCGGCGCTGCGGCGGGAAAACGGCCGCGACCTCGAAGTCGATGTGCGGCAGGAACGGGCGGGAGACGACACCGCGCGACGCGAATTCCGCAGCCGTGAAAGGATCGCAAATCGAGACGCCGAGTCCTGACGAAACCATGCCGCACATGATTTCGGACAGAGTCGTCTCGACCCGAAGAATGCGCGAGATGCCATGCTTGATGAAAACGCTGTCGATCAAGTGCCTGCTGTTGCTGCTTGACGTCAGCGAAATGAACGTTTCGCCCTCGAAATCACGGGGGCGCAGAATCGATTTTGAGCAAAGGTGGTGCCCGTCCGGGAGGATGGCGACACGCGGCAGCGCGGGCAGACGAATGGTCGGAAGCCCTGCATGTGCCATCGGCGCCTCTGCGAAGCCGACATCGCATTGAAGGTTTATCACCCAATCGATCACAAGGGGTGAGATCACGCCGAAGAGGGAAAAGTTGAGGTTCGGCCTGTTTCTGAGAAAATGGCCTGCGAAACGTGGCATGAAACCGTTCGCCAATGCGGGCAGGGCGGCGATACGGAGCATTCCGGTCCGCCGGGTGCGGATATCTTCAGCTGCGGCGAGGATGCGGTCGAGGCCGGAGAAGGAGCGCTCGACTTCGGCATAGAGGGCCGTCGCTGCCGCGGTCGGCACGAGGCCGGTGCCTCGTTTTTCGAACAACGGCATCTTCAGCAAGGACTGGAGATCGCGCAGCAGACGGCTCACCGCCGGCTGGGTGACACCCATCATCCCGGCTGCCGCCGTCACGCTGCCCGACAGCATGACCGCGCGGAACGCTTCGACCTGTCTCAAATTGACGCCTGCCATCCCAATTCTTCCATAACATCCGTTTATGAACATAATGCGATTATGCATTTGACGATCAAGATGCAACTTGGGATCGTTAGGAGCCGTCGCGGCTCGTCGGCGGATCGATAAGAGGGATGTCTTCGTCAGTTTACTGGCGATCCAGAGAAGAGGAACGAAATTACATGAAGATCTCCAGCTTGTTTGCTGCGGTGAGCCTCGCCGCGCTCGCCGCTTCGGCCGTTCCTGCCGCGGCGCAACAGAAAACCTTCTATGTGGCGGGATATGGCGGGTCTTTCGAGAAGACCATGCGCGACGAAGTCATACCGGAATTCGAGAAAAAGCACGGCGTCAAGGTCGAGTACATCGCCGGAAACTCGACCGATACCCTGGCCAAGCTGCAGGCGCAGAAAGGCAATCAGCAGATCGACGTCGCCATCGTCGACGACGGTCCGATGTATCAGGCGATCGAGCTGGGCTTCTGCGGAAAGATCAACAATCTGGAGACCGGCGATCTCTACGATGCCGCGCGCTTCAAGGACGATCGCGCCGTTGCGATCGGCATCGTCGCGACGGGTCTGATGTACAACAAGAAGTTCTTCGAGGAGAAGGGCTGGCCCGCGCCGACCTCGTGGAACGATCTCAAGGATCCCAAGTACAAGGGGCAGCTCGTCATCCCGCCGATCAACAACAGCTACGGGCTTTATACGCTCCTCATGTTCGCGAAGATGAACGGCGGCGGCGAGACGAATATCGAGCCGGGCTTCGAGATCATGAAGAAGGACGTCAATCCGAACGTGCTGGTCTATGAGCCGTCCCCGGGCAAGATGACGGAGCTCTTCCAGTCCGGGCAGGCTGCCCTCGCCGTATGGGGCACGGCCCGCGTGCAGGCCTTCGCCAATACCGGGTTCCCGGTCGATTTCGTCTATCCGAAGGAAGGCGCGGTGACTCTGCTCGTCACGGCCTGCCCGATCGAGAAGGCAAATGCCTCGCCGCTCGCGTCCGAGTTCGTCAAGGCGATGCTCGAGCCGAAGATTCAGCTCACTCTGCTGAAGGATTATGGCTACAGCCCCGTCAACAAGAAGGTCGAGGTGCCGGCTGAACTGGCCAAGATGGCGCCGATCGGCGAGCGCGCCGCCAAGCTCTACAACCCCGATTGGACGGCCATCAACGCCAAGCGCGAGGACTGGACGAAGCGCTGGAACCGCGAGGTTGAGCGCTAGAGCCTCGGACCCAAAAGTGGACTTGCACTTTTGGGATTGATCCGAGGCTCCATCTCTTGGCTGGCGCATCGGATGCGGCGGAAAACCGGGTCCACTTTTCCGTCCGATGCGCTAGTACGCGCAGCGCCTGACTTTCCGTCCGGCCCCACCTCAATCGGGGCCGGACTTCCTTACAGCTCCAGAGGATCTGACCGAGCGCATGTCCTTTCTTGAACTAAACCGTGTCAGCAAACGCTTCGGCGATCACGTGGCCGTCGAAGACATCTCCCTCTCCGTCGCCAAGGGCGAGTTCATCTCGCTGCTTGGGCCGTCAGGCTGCGGCAAGACCACGACGCTGCAGATGATTGCCGGATTCGTCGATCCGAGTGCGGGAGCGATCTGTCTGAACGGACGTGACCTTGGCAGCGTGAAGCCTGCAAAGCGCGGTCTCGGCATTGTGTTTCAGAGCTATGCCCTGTTCCCTCACATGACGGCTGCGGAGAACATCGCCTTCGGGCTCGAGATGCGGGGCGTGCCCCGGGCCGAGCGTGAGGTGCGCGTGCGCGATGCCTTGGCCATGGTCGGCCTCGACGGATATGCGGATCGCTATCCGCGCCGCATGTCGGGCGGGCAGCAGCAGCGTGTCGCGCTCGCACGTGCGCTCGTGATCAAGCCCGACGTGCTCCTGCTGGACGAACCTCTCTCCAACCTCGACGCGAAGCTGCGCGAGGACATGCAGATCGAGCTCCGTCAGATCCAGCGCAGCATCGGCACCACCACCGTTCTGGTGACGCACGATCAGACCGAGGCCATGGCGCTCTCGGATCGTATCGTGGTCATGAGCAAGGGCCGGATCGAGCAGATCGGCACGCCACATGAAACGTACGAGAAGCCTGCCTCGGCCTTCGTTTCGCATTTTCTCGGGAAGACCAACGAATTTCCGGGGGAGGTCGATCGGAGCGCGCCAGCGCCGCGGCTCGTCGCCGGTTCCTGTCACTGGCCGGCACCTGCCGGTATATCCGGCCCGGTGACCATCACCGTGCGTCCGGAGAAGGTCGGGTTCGGCAGCGAATCCGACAACGGGCTCAAGGCCCGGATCACGAACCGCATCTTCCAGGGCAACCATTGGCTGTTCCAATGTGAGACCGAGTGCGGTCCGGCCATCGTCGTCCGGCAGAACGCGGGCGAGACCCAGCCCGTTGAAGGCGAGAACGTCCGCCTTGTCTGGCGTGCCGAGGACATGGGGATCCGTCCGGGAGGAGGGGGCAGATGAGCGGCTCCGCCTCCGTGACAGCCGCGCAGGAGACGGCCGCTCCCGCCAGCGCCAAGCCGGAGCGTTCCGGCGCACGGGCGCCGTGGCCGTTGCTGCTGCCGGCATTCATCCTCTTCATTGCCGTCGTCATCGTGCCTCTCGCCATGACGATTCTGCTCTCGTTCCATAACTGGGGGCAGTACACGGGCATTCAGTTCGTCATCACGCTCAAGAACTGGCAGGAGATCTGGTCGGACCCGTATTTCTACGAGATGTTCGCCCGCACGTTCCGGATCGCAGGGCTCGCGACGCTTTTCGCCGCAATCTTCGGCGCGCCCGAAGCCTACATCCTGAACCGTATGCGCACCCCCTGGAAAGGGTTCTTCCTGCTCGTCATCCTCGGGCCGCTCCTCATCTCGGTTGTCGCGCGCACCCTCGGCTGGGCTCTGCTCTTCGGCGGCAACAACGGCCTCGTCAACAAGGCGCTCATGACGCTGGGCCTGATGGATTCCCCCCTTCCGTTCATGTTCACGGAAACCGGCGTCATCATTGCTCTCGCCCACGTCATGATGCCGTTCATGGTGCTGTCGGTCTGGGCCGCCCTGCAGCGGGTCGATCCCCAGATCGAGAACGCGGCGCTGTCGCTCGGCGCCGGGCAGATGACGATCATACGCCGGATCATCCTGCCGCAGATCATGCCGGGCGTCCTGTCGGGCGGGATCATCGTATTCGCGCTGTCCGCGAGCGCATTCGCAACGCCGTCGATCATCGGCGGCCGGCGTCTCAAGGTTGCGGCGACGCTTGCCTATGACGAATTCCTCAACACGCTCAATTGGCCGCTGGGCGCAGCCGTGGCGGTCCTCCTGCTCATTGCGCTCGTGCTCATCATCGTCGGCAGCAACGCGATCATCGAGCGGCGCTATTCGGAGGTGTTCAGATGAGCCGGAACGGATCCCTCGCTCTGATCTTCCACACGATCTTCGTGATCTTCATGGTCGCGCCGATCCTTGTGGTCTGCCTCGTCGCCTTCACGCCCGAAGGCTACCTCTCCGTGCCGATGAACGGCTTCTCGCTCCGGTGGTTCCGCGCCATCGCCGACTACCCTGAATTCATCAACGCATTCTGGGTCAGCCTGTGGATCGGTGCGGCGTCATCCGTAGTCGCGCTTCTGTTCGCGGTGCCTGCGGCCCTCGCGATCGCGCGCTACCAGTTCCGTGGCCGTGAGGCGTTGTCGGCGCTGTTCCTGTCGCCGCTGATGATCCCGCACGTGGTGCTCGGCATCGCGTTCCTGCGCTTCTTCACCCAGACGGGGCTGAGCGGAACGTTCGTGGCGCTCCTCATCGCGCATGTCATCGTGGTGTTCCCTTTCGCGCTGCGCCTGACCCTGGCCGCCGCGACCGGCATGGATCGCTCGGTCGAAATGGCCGCCGTGTCTCTGGGGGCCGGCAACTGGACCCTGTTCCGCCGTATCACGCTGCCGCTCATTCTCCCGGGCGTCGTGAGCGGCTGGGCGCTCGCCTTCATCCAGTCGTTCGACGAGGTCACCATGACGGTGTTCCTGGCGGCGCCGGGGACCGAGACGCTGCCGGTGCGCATGTTCCTCTACATCCAGGACAATATCGACCCGCTCGTGACCTCGGTCTCGGCAAGCGTGATCGTGATCACCATGCTCGCACTCATTCTGCTCGACCGGTTCTACGGCCTCGAGCGGGTGCTCGCCGGCCATAGCGACCGGGGACGGTAAGGAATAGCTCAATGCGTAACAGTTACGATATCGCCGTGGTGGGCGGTGGCCTTCTCGGCTCCGCCATCGCTTGGGGTCTCGGCCGCATCGGCCAGCGGGTGTGCGTGCTCGACGAGGGAGATATCGCCAAGCGGGCGTCGCGGGCGAACTTTGCCCTGGTCTGGGTCCAGAGCAAGGGGCTCGGCATGCCGGCCTATACCGGCTGGACCATGCAGGCTTCGGACACCTGGCCGCAGCTTGCCGCGGAATTGCGTGAACAGACCGGCCTCGACGTGTGTTTCCAGCGCAATGGCGGTTTCCATCTCGCCCTCGGCGAGGATGAACTCGAGCAGCGCCAGGCCCTGATGAAGCGCCTGCACAATCAGCCCGGCGCCGTCGACTACAAGATGGAGCTGCTCGATCGCGGGCAGGTGGCGAAGATGCTGCCGCATATCGGCCCCGAGGTCTCCGGCGGAAGCTTCAGCCCCTACGACGGTCATGTGAATTCGCTGCGCACCTTCCGGGCCCTGCATACGGGCATGGTGAAGTTCGGGGTCGATTACCGGCCGGAGCATCCTGTCTCCGATATCAAGTACGAGCAGGGCGAGTTCAGGCTCACGAGCCCGAAGGGGGAAATTCGGGCCGCGAAGATCGTGCTTGCCGCCGGCAACGCGAACCAGACCCTCGCCCCGATGGTCGGGCTCGAGGCCCCCATGGGACCCACGCGCGGCCAGATCGTCGTGACCGAACGCACCATGCCGTTCCTGCCACATCCCCTTTCCACCTTGAGGCAGACCGACGAAGGCACCGTCATGATCGGAGACAGCAAGGAGGAGATGCTGGACGACACCGTCCTGAACCTCCCGATCAGTTCCGTCATGGCCGACCGGGCTCAGCGCATGTTCCCGCTCTTGGGCCGGTTGAACGTGGTGCGCTCCTGGTCCGGCATACGAGTGATGCCGAAGGATGGATTCCCGATCTACGAGCAGTCCGAGACATGTCCCGGCGCGTTCGTCACCTGCTGCCACTCCGGCGTGACGCTCGCTCCCAATCACGCATTCGAAATTGCCCCGATGGTGGCAGCCGGCGCGCTCGACACGAAGAAGCTCGCCGCGTTCTCGGCCAAGCGCTTTCGGAAAACGGACGTTCGGACCAGCGGGTATTACTGAGCCGACAGGGATTGGGCTGACGCGAGGCCCGGGAGACGTTGAATGTTCAAGCGATTTGAGAGTGACAGCAGGAAGGCGGTCGAGATCTTCGTCGACGGTCGCCCGGTGATGGCGCGAGAGGGCGATACGGTTTCAGCGGCGTTGCTGGCATCGGGCCTCGATGTGCGAAGGAAGACGGCCGTGAGCGGAGCGCCGCGCCTGCCATATTGCATGATGGGCGTATGCTTCGACTGCCTCGTGACCATCGACGGAATGGGGAACCGGCAGGGCTGTCTCGTCCCTGTGCGTCCGGGCATGCAGGTGGAAATCCAGAAGGGCAAGAGAGAGATCGGCCGATGACCAACAACCGTCCCATGCGCGATGAGTACGACGTCGCCGTCATCGGCGCCGGCCCTGCGGGCCTGGCGGCTGCAGATCTGGCTGCGCGGTCCGGATTGTCCACGCTTCTGCTGGATGAGAACCAGGGGCCAGGCGGGCAGGTCTGGCGTGCCGTGACGTCGACGCCTGTGAAGGAGACGCGGCTGCTCGGAGACGATTACTGGGCAGGTTCGAAGCTCGTCGACGCGGTGCGCGCGAGCGGCGCCGAAATCCTGCAGGGCGCGACGGTCTGGAGCCTCGACCGGCAGCTGGAGATCGGCATCTCGATCGGCGGAGGATCGCAGTTCATCCGGGCCAAGCGCGTGATCCTCGCAACCGGCGCTCTCGAACGGCCGTTCCCGATTCCCGGCTGGACATTGCCGGGCGTGATGACGGCCGGCGCGGCCCAGACGGCGCTGAAATCGTCCGGGCTGATACCCGATGGCAGGACGGTCGTTGCGGGGCAGGGGCCTCTCTTCTGGCTGCTGACCGCGCAGATCCTGCGCATGGGCGGGCGGATCGATCTCGTGCTGGACACGACCGAGCGTCGCAATTATTGGCGCGCCCTGCCGCATGCGGCGGCGTTCCTGACCTCGCCATATTTCCGCAAAGGCCTTGCGATGATGCGCGAGGTCCGGTCCAAGGTGCGCGTCGTGAGCGGCGTCGCGAAGATCGCGGCATCCGGCAATGGCAGGCTCGAAGCGGTAACCTATGAGGCGGGAGGGCGCAGCGTCAGCGTCCCGGCGGATCTGCTGCTCCTTCACCAAGGAGTGGTGCCGAACGTCAATCTCGCCATGTCCGCGGGAGTGAAGCATCGGTGGGATGACGTCCAGCTCTGCTGGCTGCCCGTTCTCGATGCAAATGGCGGCACTTCGGTCGACGGCATTGCCATCGCGGGCGACGGCGCTGGAATCGGCGGCGCCCTTGCGGCCGTGGAGCGTGGCCGGATCGCCGCGCGGGCCGCTGTCGAGGCCCTCAGGCCCCAGGCCGGCGCAAAGGCGCCGAGCATGGAAACTCTCAGGGCCGCCTTGGCGAAGGCCGAGCGCGGGCGGAGTTTCCTCGACATCCTGTTCCGGCCGTCGAAGCAGTTCCGGGTTCCCGCAGGCGATACGATCGTGTGTCGCTGCGAGGAAGTGACGGCGCAGGACATCCTGGATTCCGTAGCGGTCGGAGCGACCGGACCGAACCAGCTCAAGGCCTATCGCCGCACCGGCATGGGACCTTGCCAGGGACGTCTTTGTGGGTTGACCGTAACAGAGCTGATGGCCGAGGCCCGCGGCAAGACACCCGAGGAGATCGGGTATTATCGCCTCCGCGCGCCGGTGAAGCCCATCACCCTGGCGGAGCTTGCCTCCCTGCCGAAGAGCGAGAGCGCCACGAAGGCCGTGGTGCGCGGATGACCGTGAGGGCGGACGCGATCATCGTCGGCGGGGGGATTCATGGCTGTTCGACGGCCCTGCACCTCTGCCTGCGTGGGCTCCGGCCTGTGCTGATCGAGAAGGATTATGCGGGCCGGCATGCCTCAGGCGTGAACGCAGGCGGGGTGCGCCAGCTGTCGCGGCACGTGGCGGAGATCCCCCTCTCGATCCGCTCCATGGATGTATGGGAGAAGATCGAGGAACTCGTCGGTGATGATTGCGGCTTCGATAGTCATGGCCAGGTCCTCGTCGCCGAGAACGACGAGGAATTGGAGATCTGCCGGTCCCGCGTCGCCGATCTGAACCTGCGCGGCTTCACCCATGAGGAGCTGATCGACGCGAAGGAGTTGCGACGTCTCGTTCCTGCCGTCGCCGAGACCTGTCCTGGCGGCGTCGTGTCGCGACGCGACGGCGCCGCGAATCCGGCGCGGACGACAACCGCCTTTCGCCGGAAGGCCGAGCAGCTCGGGACCATCGTGCGCGAGGGCGTTGCGGCGACCAACATTCGCAAGGACGGCAATCTCTGGCGCGTCGACGCGGGCGGCGAGACATACGAAGCCCCCGTTCTCGTCAATGCCGCCGGCGCTTGGGGAGGGCGCATCGCCTCTTCCTTGGGCGAGCCGGTGCCGGTCGAGACCGTTGCTCCGATGCTGATGATCACTTCGCGCGTGCCCGAGTTCATCAAGCCGGTCGTGATCCTGCGAGGCCGCAAGCTCTCGTTCAAACAGTTCGCGAATGGAACCGTGCTCATCGGCGGCGGACATCTCGCGACCCCTTATCAGGATGTCGGCGAGACGGATCTGGACTGGCGCAAACTCCAGGAAAGCGCCCGCACGGTTTGGGATCTTTTCCCCGTCATGCGCAATGCGACGATCGTTCGGGCCTGGGCCGGGATCGAGGCGAAAACGGTGGACGACTTGCCCGTGATCGGCCCGAGCGGCAGGCACGAGGGGCTTTTCCACCAGTTCGGCTTCTCGCTTCACGGATTCCAGCTGGGGCCGGGAACCGGCGCGGTCATGGCGGAACTCATCGCCACAGGAAACACGAACACTCCCATCGACGGCCTGCGCATCGCGCGCTTCGCCTCCTGATTTTTTTCAACCTGAGAGAGGACAAGACTATGATCCAGAGAAACATCCGCACGCCGATCATGCATCGCGCGGTCGAGGCGAACGGGTTCGTTTATGTCGGCGGGACGATCGCCGACGACACCAGCGTGTCCATGGGCGAGCAGACCCGTAACATCCTGGGGAAGATCGCCGGCTATCTGCAGGAGGCAGGCACGGACGCGACGAAGATCGTCTCGGCGTCGATCTTCGTCACCGACCTTTCGCATAAGAAGGAAATGGATGCCGTCTGGACCGAGTTCTTCGGCGACAACCTGCCGGCGCGTGCCACGGTCGGCGTTGCGGATCTCGGAGGCGGCGCCTTGATTGAGGTCGTCGTGACGGCCGTCAAGGGCTGAGCCGGTAGCAGGATCGAAAGTGCCGCTTCGGCGGATGAAAAAGCAGATCCCGGCTTAAGCGCCGGGATCTCGATCTAGAGCATCGTGCGGACCCTGCGGGCCGCGCGAGCGAAAAGTGGATCCGGTTTTCGCTGACGCGGCCCTTCGGGTCCGCTAAAACGATGCTCTTATTCAAAGAGAAAGCATCGGACGGATCCCAAAAGTGCAAGTCCACTTTTCACGTCCGATGCTTTAGGCTTCACCGGCAAGGCGTTGCGGGAAGCGATCCGGGCAGAACACCCCGAGAAACAATTTCATCGGGCAGCCGCCGTCAGCCCCGCTGCTTCAGGCACGGGGCTCTTGGTCAGCATCATCTTGCCGCCTCGGCTGCATGAAACCGTGACGAACCCGTCGGAGGCGCTGATCCGGACGGTGGTCCCTTCATCGTTGTCGACCAGCTGAACCGGGGCCATGCCGGTCTCCTGTGCGGTCTCATTGATGATGGAAAGGCAGTCGGAATAGGGCATGGCCGCGATCCGAGTGTTCGCGTCTTCGGCTCGAGCGGCCACAGAGAATGAAAGGATTCCCAAAGCGCCAAGCAGGGACATCATTGCCAAGGCTCGCATCGATCTGTCCTCCGAACACCCGCAAGATCACCACGCCCGAGGTCTCGCCGCCGTGCCGTATCACACACGACAGCAACGTGCCCGGCGCGGGAGACGTTCCTCGTGCCGATGTCGCAGGGGAGGGCGATCCATCGTCAAGGAAGCTTAGCCGCTCCATTCTTTAAGGCTTGCTAACGCCTCACGGCCACGCTTCTCGGACCGGTGGCGTCGGCCAGAGCTAGTGGCCGTCGAGCTTTGCGGTGCGACATCATTGGCGTTGCGCTCGTCGCAGGAGTGTAAGACAGTTCCATTCAAGAGCAGGGAGGCACATCGGGGCCGGCTCGATCGAGCCGGTGTTCCAGTCAGCCGTCCGATCTCCCATTTCGATCACCCTGGGACCAAAAGTCCTGTCAAGTTTCGCATTCAGCTTTGATTCATCCCAGAAACGTCAGGGGGTGGCTCCATGAAAACTCTCGGATCCGATCCCTTGCAGGACGCACTTGAGCTCAGGGCGCATGTGAGGGGCCTGAAAGCCCTGCTGGAATTTCAGCTCTGGCAGATCGAAGTGCTGAACGGCCGGCTCTATGCCGGGGCGTCAGGCGGCCAGGCGGCCCGACGCCTGGTTGCGCTCAAGCAAGGCGAGGCAGGGTTGCCGGCGCGCAAACGACAGGCCCAGGGTTCCTGAGAAACACTAAAGCATCGGACCCAAAAGTGGACTTGCACTTTTGGGATTCATCCGATGCTTCCCCTTTGGATAAGAGCATCGTTCGGCGCGGAAAACCGGATCCAATTTTCGCTCGCGCGGCCCGCTGGGTCCGCACGATGCTCTATCGTCGCTGCTTCCTGTCCTTCAGGAAACGGGTGTCCAATTCCGGAATGTTGAACTGGTCCGGATCCCAGGCGGCCGCCAGGTCAGGAATGAGTTTGCTCGGGCTTGCCATGCCGAAGAGGAATCCCTGTCCGAGATCGCAGCCCTGACTTCGCAGAAAGGCTGCCTGCACGGCTGTCTCGACGCCTTCCGCGACCGTCGTGATCCCGAGGCTCTTGCCCAGGTTGACGACGGCCTGAAGGATGGCCGGATCATCGGGATTGCTGGCCAGATCATGCACGAAGGAGCGGTCGATCTTGATGATGTCGACCGGGAACTGCTTGAGATGCGAGAGCGACGCATAGCCGGTTCCGAAATCATCGAGCGCAATCTTCACGCCCGCGCTGCTGAGTGCCCGTAGCTCCTTCTCGATGAACTCCGCGCCTCGGCCGAGGAAAACCGTTTCGGTCACTTCGATCTCGAGGCAGTGGTTAGGGATGTCCCCGGCGCGCAGTCGCTCCAGAATCCGGTCGGCAAAGTCCATGCCCCTGAACTCGGCGGCGGATGCGTTGATGGCGACATGACCGAACGACACGCCCGATTGCAGCCAGCGGCGCATGTCGTCGAAGACCATGTCGTGCATCTGCTTGCTCAGCGCCAAGGCAAGGTGCGGATCGTCGAAAGCCGCCTGGATGCTACCGGGAAGTTCTATTCCCGCATGTGGATTGCGCCACCTGAGGAGTGCTTCGAAACCCGCGAGCTCGCCGGAGCTCAGATGCACCTTGGGCTGATAGAAGGGCTCGATGCTGCGAGCGTCGATGGCCCCGCGCGCATTGTTCCGCATCTCCGCTTTCCGTTGGGCGTCGGTGCGCATGGACGGTTCGAACACCATCAGCTTGTCCCGCCCCGTGGCCTTGGCCGTGTAGAGTGCAACGTCGGCCTGCTTCATGAGGTCGGGGGCTTCGCTGGCATGATCCGGCCAGATGCTTGCGCCGATACTGGCGCGGCAATCGAGCGCGCGCCCCGCATAGAGGAGAGGCTTGTGCAACGCCTCCTGGAGAGGCGCGATGAGGGCCTTGATATGCTTCTCGCTCTCAACCTCGGGAAGGATGATGGCGAATTCGTCGCCGCCATTGCGGGCGACTGTGTCGATGGGGCGAACGGCGGCGCTCAGGCGGTTTGCAACGGCTTGCAGGACCGCATCTCCCGCATCGTGGCCGAGGGTGTCGTTGATCTCTTTCAAGTGATCCACATCGAGGATCACCAGGCCGAGCTTGCAGTTCTGGCTGGCGGATTGCTCAAGGGCCTTGTTCAGGCGGATCTGGAAAAGGGCGCGGTTCGGCAATCGCGTCAGGTGGTCGTGATGAGCCGCCCAGATGATCTTCTCCTCGGCCTCCTTCTGGGTGGTGACGTCACTGATGATGCCTTCCAGGAAGAGAGGTTTTCCGGAGGACGCATAGATGCATTGTCCGCGGTCGGCCATCCAGCGGGTTTCGCCGGATAGCGTCCTGATGCGGTACACGACATCGAAGACCTGCCTGCTCAGGATGCTGCGGGCGACCGCCTCCTCGACCATCTGGAGGTCGTCGGGATGAATGATATCGCCCCAGCTGATCCTTCTCTCCAGGAAGTCTGCGGCAGTGTACCCGGTCAGAACCTCCGCCCCTTCGCTGAGGACCGTGAAGGGCCATGGGGCGGTGACGGCGCATTGGTAGACAATCCCCGGCAGGTTGTCGATAAACGAGGCCAATTGGCGCTGGCTTTCGCGGGCCTTCTCTTCCGCCATTTTGCGCGCATGGATGTCTTCCGCCACCGCGATGCTCGATACGGGTTTTCCGGTTTCGTCGCAGACGAACGAAACATTGACGGCACACCAGATCGCCGTACCGTCGGGGCGCACGTACCGCTTCTCGATCTGGAACGGTTCGGCGCTCCCGAGGTGCTTTTGAAACAGCGCCATATTCCGTGGAACATCGTCCGGATGGGTGATGCTCTGCACCGCGAGGCCTTCCAGCTCCTCCTTGCTGCGCCCCACGATCTCGCAGAAGCGTTGATTGACCATCAGGACCCGTCCTTCCAGGTCCCGGTGCAGGATGCCCACAGTCGTCCGGCTCAGGATCGTGGCCAAGTGCTGCTCCCGTGCGAGGATGGCTTCGGCTGCGGCCCGCTGTTCGTTGATATTGCGGAAGACGACCATGAGGTGGTCGTCCACGGGCGTCGCATGCACCTCGTACCAGGAGGACAGCGGCTCGAAATAGGCCTCGAAGACCTGCGTCGAACGCTTCGCTACGGCACCGCGATAGCGTTCCTCGAAGATCGTCCCGACCATGCTGGGGAAGATGTCCCAGATGCGGCTGCCGATAATCTCGGCGCCGGCCTTCAGCTCTGCCGAAGCGCAGGAATTGCAGAAGGTGAAGCGCCAGTCCCCGTCAAGAAAGAAGACGCAGTCGGATGTGCTCTCCATGAGGGCGAGGGCATAGCTCGCGAAGCTGGAGGAGGCATGCGGCCCGTCTTGAAATCCTGGTGGCCCGCGATCGCCCGTGAAAGCCCGGCGCAGCCATGAATGTCTCCAAAAACGCATAGCTGCACTCTTCATGTCCCTTCGCGGGCAGGTTGGGTGCGACCGCAGATTCCGGCCACGTGATTGATTCTGCTTTACAGAAGGGGCGACGGATAGTGATGGCGCGCCGAATTATGGCTTTGCCCAAGGACATGAGGCAAGTCTTAAAAAATGCCTCGTGGGTTGCACGGAACGGGCGCGCAACAGGATTTCACGAGATGGCCGCCCTATCATTTTCTGTGCTGCTGGACGAGAAAGGCCCTGATGCTGGGCATCAGGGCCTTTTCTCCCGTTCCGTGTGGGGAATTCAGTTGAACTTGTAGTTCACGCCGGCGCGGAACACGCTGAATTCCGTATCGCGACGGATGTTGACGCGATCGGCAAGGGCATAGCTGTCGCTGGTGTCGAGGTTCACGTAGAGACCCTCGACCTTCGCGGTGAAGTTGTCGGTGACTGCATATTCGAGGCCGCCACCCAGGGTCCAGCCGCCGCTCGTGCGATCGTCACGCCGATAGCCCAGGGCCGCGTCGAGGCCCTTGTTGCCGCCGATATTGCCATAGGCGAAGCCGAGGGTGCCAAACAGGAGGGCGCGATCGACAGCGACGCCCGCGCGGGCGCGGATCGTGCCGAAATAGCCGTCGTCCTCGCCCGGGAAATAGGTGCCCCGATAGGTTGCGCCCTTGTCGCCGATAGCGGCGTATTGAAGGTCGGCCTCGGCGCCAACCACGAACATGCCGAGCTGGTAGTTGTAGCCGCCCTGGACGCCGCCAAGAAAACCGCTCTTGCGGCGGCCGCCGTCGACGTTGAAGGCGGGGTCATAATACTGGCTGACACCTGAATGGTGGCCATAGCCGAGGTTCACGCCCGCATAGAAGCCGCTCCAGGTGAAGACCGGCAGGGTGTTGTAGGCCGGGGCCGGGGAATAGCGCGAGGGAAGGTCTGCAGCCTGGGTGCCCGGGGCCGCGATGGTGAGGGCCGCGACGGCAGCAAGAAAGCCGAGGGAGGAGGTACGCATCACTGTTATCCGTTTTGAAGTCGAAACACGGTAGGCATTTATTGCCTGTCCCGGGCTTAATAAGCCCCGAGGGAGTACCTATGCAATATGATTGCCTGTATTCGCTGGCGATATGCTTGACGGTTTATGAACGTTTACTTTTCAGAAACCATGAGGTGCGGAGGAGTTTCTTGGGCAGGAAGTTCGACGTAAAGGAACAGCGCCTGACTTCATGGACACAGCTTGAATGCGCAGGGGTTCCTGCGCTCGAACGCGCAAAGGACATGCCGCCCTCGGGCGGCTCAGGAACCGTTCGCTTGCCGGCCCATGGCTTCGGCGCGCCGGGCGATCACGTCGACATCGGCGCTCATGGGCAGCGATGCAGGGCGAAGATCGGCGATGGGAAACCAGCGCGCCTCGAGCGCATCGTCTCCGCCCTGGGGAGAGCCTGAAAGCCAACGGCAGCGAACGGCGATCAGAACGTAATGCTGGCGGATGCCGCCATCATCGGAGGGCACGAGGATGTCGAGGGTGGTGATGACCTCCTGCGCTTCGCCCGTGACGCCGGTCTCCTCCAGGAGTTCCCTGGTCGCGGCATTCGCGACCGTCTCTCCGAAATCGATCTTGCCGCCCGGAAAGCCCCAGAGACCCGCATCCGGCGGATTGGCCCTGCGCACGAGAAGGGCTTGTCCGTCATGGATGACGACGGCGATCACGGCCGGAACAGGGGCGGGCGCATGAAAAAAGGCTTGGCCAGTCATGACCAAGCCTTAACGCATGAGGCCGATTTTCGATAGCGGACGATCAGCGGGTCTGTCGCAGGAAGGCCGATTGCAGCGGTTCCACGCTCCTGGTCATCCAGCGGGCCGTGGCCTCGGCGACATCCTTCCACTGCGCGGAGGCCGTTTCGAAGGCCTGGCGCGCCGCGCCGGTCTGGACATTGAAGCCGTCGGGCAGTCGGGAATTGTCGATTGCCGTGCGCCATAGATCGATGGCGGCATGGCTTTGAAGCTGCAGGGCCTGGATGATCTTGTCATTCACCTCGAGAGCGCCCTGAGCGGAAACGGCAACCGTTTCGCGCATGGCCTTGCGGATCGCCTCACCCTGATCGCGAGCGGAGAGGACGAAGGGCTCGCTCTCTTCGACCTTGGCGCCAGCGGAAGCGGGGGGCTCGGGAGCAGGTGCAGGTTCTGCCGCCTGCAGGATCTCCGTCGCGGCCATGACGGTTTCTGCCGCCAGCTCGATGAGATCGGCATTCGGCGCGCTCTTGGCGCTGCGGGTCCTGGTCTTCTTGGTTTCCGTCATCGTGACGTCCTCGCGAAGGGTGGTATTGGGAAGACGCTTACTTCTTCGAGCCGGGCTGCTTCATGGCAGACTGGGCGATCGAGCCGAACTCCTTCATCTGGGTCTGCATCGCCTCGAACTGGCTGCGCACGAACTCGGCCTGGATCTGCATGGCTTCCTGCATGTCCTTGGCGCGGACCATGCGCTGCGCGAGATCGAAAGCCGCCGCCAGGTTCTGCTCGGCATAGGTGAAAGTCTTCCGGGTGGCGTCCTTGGCGCTGGTCTGGACGGTGTTCGCGGAGCCCTCGAAGGTATCGACGGTTTTCTGGGCCGCGCTCATGAAGCCATCGATCGCCTTGCGGGCCTGTTCGACGCTCTTTTCGGCAAAGTCGCGCATTTCAGCCGGAATTTCATAGTTCTGGTTCGGGTTGGTGGCCATGGATCGCTCCTCTTACGTGGCATTGTGCAGTGCAATATCACATTGTGCAGTGCAAAACAACTCCCTTCGGACCTGAAGCATTAAGGTTACCTGAAAGTAAAAGGAATCAAGGGTTCAACCCTGCTGCCACCTTGCCAACATTCGTCTAAAACCTCTTCAATGAGTTTATTCTGGGTAGGTCTAGGACCGATGCCGTCATGAGCGGGACTCCTAATCCATACGAAGCGCTGGTCGCACGGCTCGCCACCGAGCCGGACCTGGGCCTGATGGCCCGGCCCGGAGCGCCCGTGCTCGTCTGGGACCGGGGAATCGAGCGGCTCCTCTGGGCCTCGCCCGCCGCGGAGGGTCTGGGCCGGGCCTTCACGAACGAGGCGACGGGCCGGCTCGTCGCGGATCTTCGCGCCCGCGAGCGTCTGAAAGCCCTCGCCGCAGGAGGCGCTCCCCGCGAGGGTGGGCGTCTGGAACGCCTGCGACTCAATCCGCTCCGCCCATGGCAGCCGGTGCCCTGCGCCTGCCGTCTGGCGGTGCTGGAGAACGGCGAAGAGGTTCTCGTGACAGCGCTGTTGGGACCTGTTCCCCAGGGCTTCGAGAGACCGGACGCAGCCTCGGTCATCGCGGTGGAGCAGGACCTCGCCAGAGAAAGAGAACCGGCCGGCTCGATCCCGGAAGAGGCACACGCCCCGCAGGACCGGCCACGGGGATCCATCCGCTTCGTCTGGCAGGCCGATCCCCAGACCCGCTTCACGCATGTGTCGCCGGCTCTCGTCGAGGCAGTCGGTCGGCGGGCCGGCAATATCGTGGGACAGACCTGGGACGAACTGACGCGCACGGTGGTTTCCGATCCAGAGGGGGAGGTCGCCGCCTGCTTCGCGGGCCGTGAGACATGGAGCGCGCGAACCGTCTACTGGTCGATGGACGATCAGCCCATGGAGGTGCCGGTCGACTGGGGCGGCATGCCGGTCTTCGGGGCCGGCCGCGAACTCAGCGGCTACCGCGGCTTCGGCCTGCTGCGCATGGGCGAGATGCGCGAGAGGGAGGATCGGGGGCTCTCGGCCATTGCTGCAGGGGACGAGCCGTTTCTGACGGATGCGGCCTTGCCTTTCTCGCCTCCGGAGGAGGGGCGGAGCCCATCGGAGGATACCCCCCGCGAAGACGAGAACTGGTTTTCTCACCTGCGTGATCGGGTGGCGGAGGCTCTCGCCGGCCCCAGGCCGAGTGAAGCGCCTTCAGAACCAGGCGAGGTCGATCGGCAGGCCGGGACCGGGGAGCGAGTTCGTCCGGCGCCGGTCTCGAGCCTGTCCTCCGCCGAGCGTAACGCTTTTCGCGAGATCGCTCGCGCTTTGGGTGCGAGGCTCGAGGGAAAGAACTCGGCCGCCGCTGCTCCATCGGACGAGGCGGAGACCCGAGAAGAGACGGGACGTGAGGCCGCAACAGCAGCCGCGCCCAGGCAGGCCGAACAGGCCGCTCCAGCATCTCCTGAAAATGCCGACCGCATCCTTGATCGCCTTCCGGTCGGCATCCTCATCCATCACGGCGAGCGGATTCTTTTTGCCAACCGCTTCCTCCTCGATCTGACGGGTTATGGGACGATCCGGCAGGCCATGGATGACGGCGGTCTCGTGCAGCTGTTCCGCGGCTCGCCGGCGCTGAACCCGTCAGACGACGACGACACCCGGCTTGCACTCACGATCCGCGACGGCGAGACCATCGCGGTCGCCGTGCGCGCATCGGAGACCGAGTGGAATGGCGAACCGGCGCAGCTGATGCTCATCCGCAGGTCGTTCAGCCTGGCCCAGGCGCAAGACGTGCCGGACAGCCGCGTGCAGGAGCTGGAAGCGATCCTCGACACGGCCACCGACGGCGTGATCCTGTTCGACGAGACGGGACGGATGCTCTCCCTCAACCGCTCCGCCGAGGCGTTGTTCGGCTACCATCAGCGCGAAGTGGTGGGCAGCCCCATCACGATGCTGCTTGCGCCTGAAAGCCAGCGGGAAGCGCTCGATTATCTTGAGGGGCTGCGCTCCCCGGGCGTCGCCAGCCTGCTCAACGATGGCCGCGAGGTGTTGGGCCGCGAGCGGCAGGGTGGCACCATCCCGCTCTTCATGACCATGGGCCAGGTGGGAGGGCCCGTTGGCAGCCATGCGGGCGAGGGCGCGAGCCGCAAGTTCTGCGCGGTTCTGCGCGACATGACGACCTTCAAGAAAGCGGAGGGCGAACTCGTCGGCGCCAAACGCGCGGCGGAAGAGGCGAGCGCTCAGAAATCCGATCTTCTGGCCAAGATCAGCCATGAGATCCGTACGCCCCTCAATGCCATCATCGGCTTTGCCGAGGTGATGCTGGAGGAACGCTTCGGTCCTGTCGGAAACGAGCGCTACAAGGAATACCTGCGCGACGTTCACGCTTCGGGATCGCATGTGATCAGTCTCGTGAACGATCTGCTCGACCTGGCGAAGATCGAGGCGGGCCGGCTCGAGCTGTCGTTCACCAGCGTCAAGCTCAACGATCTCGTGTGGTCCTGTGTGACCCTGCTTCAACCCCAGGCCATGCGGGACCGCATCGTCATGCGGACGAGCTTCGCGTCCAAGCTGCCTCCTGTGGCGGCCGATGAGCGCTCCATGCGCCAGATCGTGCTCAATCTCGTGTCCAACGCCATCAAGTTCACGGATGCGGGCGGCCAGGTGATCGTTTCCACCGCCTTGACGGACAAGGGCGAGGTGGCGCTCCGCGTGCGGGATACGGGCATCGGCATGACGCCGGAGGAGGTCGAGGCGGCTCTTGAGCCGTTCCGCCAGATCGCGACCTCACGCAGAGCCGGCGGAACGGGCCTGGGCCTTCCGCTCACCAAGGCTCTCGTCGAGGCCAATCGGGGCGCCCTGCAGATCGCGAGCAATCCCAAGGAAGGCACGCTCGTGGAGGTGATTTTTCCTCCCACCCGCGTGCTGGCGGAGTAATATCCGCTCTTCCGGTGACGAGCCAATTTGACCCTTGAGCTTTGAGCCTTAGCTTCGGGGAACGGCTCCAAGGCCCCGCGAGACGAAGGATCGCCTCATGTCCACCTATCGCCTCGATGCGCTGTTCAATCCCCGGTCCGTCGCCGTCGTCGGCGCAAGCCCGCGGCCCGGTTCCCTTGGACTTACCTTCCTGAAGAACCTGATCGCGGGCGGCTTCGCCGGGACGCTCTATCCCGTCAATCCGCATCACGGGCAGATCGAGGGCAAGCCCTGTTTCGGATCCGTCGCCGAGTTGCCCGAGACGCCCGATCTCGTGATCGTCGCCGTGCCGCCCGGCAGCGTCCTGGATGTGATCGAGGATGCGGGCCGGAAAGGGATTGCCGCCGCCATCATCGCGACCGCCGGTCTCGGCCATGGTCCGGATTCCCTGTCACAGCAGGTCAGGCTGGCCGCGAGGCGCTGCGGCCTGCGCATCGTGGGGCCGAACTGCATCGGCGTGCTGTCGCCTCGGGCGCGCATGAACGCGAGCTTTGCGGCTCACGATGCGAAGCCCGGAGATCTCGCGCTCATCTCTCAATCGGGCGCGGTCGCGGTGGGCCTGGTGGAATGGGCCGCGCAGCGGCAGGTCGGGTTCTCCGGCATCGTGTCGCTCGGCGACAAGATCGATGTCGATTTCAGCGATTGCCTCGATTATTTTTCCGCCGACGCGGGCACGCGCGCGATCCTTCTCTACATCGAGTCGATCGATAACGCGAAGAAGTTCATGTCGGCGGCGCGCGCGGCTGCCCGCATCAAGCCTGTCGTGGTGATCAAGGCCGGGCGCCACGCGCAGGGCGCGAAAGCGGCCGCGACGCATACCGGCGCCCTGGCGGGCTCGGATGTCGTTTACGACGCGGCGTTCCGCCGAGCTGGCCTGCTGCGGGTGCTCGATCTGGACCAGCTCTTCGCAGCGGCCGAAACGCTCGGGCGGCAGAAGCCTTTTCCCGGAAAGCGTCTTGCGCTTCTCACCAATGGCGGCGGCATCGGCGTCCTCGCGACGGACCGCCTCATCGACATGGGGGGAACGCTCGCCACTCTCTCGCCGATGACGCTGGAGACGCTCGACACCATTCTTCCCGCCACATGGTCGCGGGCGAATCCGGTGGACATCATCGGCGATGCGGATCCGGGCCGCTACATCGGTGCGCTCGACGCGCTGCTTGCCGATCCCGAGAACGATGCCGTCCTCATCCTGAACGTGCCGACGGCGGTCGCGGGCGCCGCCGATGTGGCGAGGGCCGTCACCGACGTAGTCAAGCGTCATCGCGCCAAGGGCTTTCAGCAGAAGCCCGTCTTCGCGGCCTGGATCGGCGAGGATCCGGATTCGGCGCGGGTGTTCGAGGCGGCGCGGATCCCCCATTACGCGACCGAGGCCGACGCGGTGCGTGGTTTCATTCAGCTCGTGCGCTATCGCGAGGCGCAGACGGAGCTGATGGAAACGCCCGACAACCTGCCCCATGATTTCTCTCCGGACCCGGAGGCCGCGCGCGCCATCGTGGAGAAGGTGCTGGCGGCGAACCGCCGCTGGCTCGATCCGCTCGAGGTCGACGCGCTGCTTCGAGCCTATGATATCCCCACCGCTCCCGTGACCCTTGCCACGACGCCTGACGAGGCGGTCGAGGCTGCGCGGCCTGTCATCGCCCAGGGCGGAAGAGTGGCGGTGAAAGTGCTCTCGCCCGATATCGTGCACAAATCGGATATCGGCGGCGTGCAGCTCGATCTCTCGACGGAGGAATCGGTGCGAAAGGCTGCCGCCGACATTTTCGAGCGCGCCGCGCGGCTGCGGCCGGATGCGTCGATCACCGGCGTCATCGTCCAGCCCATGGTGCGCCGCGCCAAGGGGCGCGAACTGATCGCGGGCCTTGCGGACGATCCGTCGTTCGGCCCCGTCGTGCTGTTCGGACGCGGCGGAACGGCGGTGGAGGTCATCAACGATCGGGCTCTCGCCCTGCCGCCGCTCGATCTGAAGCTTGCGGACGATCTCATCGCACGAACCCGCGTATCGCGCCGTCTCAAGGCCTATCGGGATGTCCCGGCCGCCGACGAGCGCGCGATCGCGCTCACTCTGGTGAAGCTCGCGCAGCTTGCCGCCGACCTGCCGGAGGTGCGTGAGCTCGACATCAATCCCCTTCTCGCAGACCATACCGGGGTTATCGCTGTCGACGCCCGTGTGCTCGTGGCGCCTGAAGTGAGAAAGGGGAGCGGACATCCGCGCTTCGCCGTCAGGCCCTACCCGACGGAATGGGAGCGCACCATCACTCTGCGCAATGGGCGCACGGCCTTCATCCGGCCCGTCCGCCCGGAGGATGAAGAGGAGTTCAGGCGCTTCTTCGAGAAGATCACCCCCGAGGATTTGCGCCTCCGCTTCTTCGCACCGGTCCGCGATTTCAGCCACACCTTCCTCGCGCGCCTGACGCAGCTCGATTATGCCCGCGCCATCGCGTTCGTGGCCTTCGACGAACAGACCGGCGAGATGATGGGCGCGGTTCGCGTGCATGCGGACGCCAACCACGAGACCGGAGAATACGGGATTCTCCTGCGTTCCGATCTCAAAGGGATCGGTCTCGGATGGATTCTCATGCGCCTGATGATCGAATGGGCCAAGGTGGAAGGGCTGCGAGAGGTGGAAGGGCAGGTGCTGCGGGAGAACACCACCATGCTCGACATGTGCCGCAACCTCGGTTTCTCCGTGCGCATCGATCCGGACGATCCGGAACTGCGCCTCGTGACGCTCCCCATCGCGACGATCGAGGAGCCCGGGAGCCTGGCGGATTCCGTTTAGGATCCTGCGTGGACCGATGGGGTGGTCTTCGCTGAAGGGCTCCGGTCCGGGCTAGGGCGCTGCGTGCAAAAAACGGGCGGCGAGGTGCGAGGGCATGTCGCCGCCTGTGATCAACCGCTACGTGGCGATGTTAATCGTGATCGTCGTCCTTGACCCCGCCGATATGCTTCTGGGCATAAAGCTCGACGCCGACCTGCTCGACGAGGTTGAGCTGGGTCTCCAGGAAGTCGATATGGCCTTCCTCGTCCGCCATCAGCTCCTCGAAAAGGTTCTTCGAAACCCGGTCGCCGATGCTGTCGCAATAGGCGGCGGCCTCTCCGTAAAGGTTGCGGGCGTCGTATTCGGCCGCGAGGTCCGATTCCAGGATTTCCTGGATGTTCTGGCCGATCCGCAGCGGGTCGAGAACCTGCAGGTTGGCGAAGCCCTCGAGGAAGATGATGCGCTCGATGAAGCGGTCCGCGTGGTGCATCTCCTCGATGGATTCCTTGCGCCACGCCTTGGCGAGTTCCTTGTAGCCCCAGTCGTCGAGGAGCCGGTAATGGAGCCAGTACTGGTTGACCGCCGTCAACTCGCTGCGCAGGCCGCGGTTGAGATATTCGATAACTTTCGGATCACCCTTCATCCTATCCTCACATCAAAACGGCGACGGAAACGTCAAGCCTTCTTTAGAGGACTTATGAACTAGGGCGAAGCCCCGTTTGTTCAAAGATTGGGTTCGGCGGCCACTTTTTCGATCGAGGCGGGGCAGCATCCCCGCTGGCAGGCGGCAACCGGGGTGGCTCCGGCATCGCTCAGGGCCTTGTCCATGAGTTCCCGGATGGTCCGGGCGCAACGGCCGCAATTGGGGCTGCAGCCCAGACACCGGTAGACCTGCGCGGGTGAGCGCGGGCAATCGGGGCCGGGCTTCATGCAGGATTTCACGTCGCCGTCGGAGAGAACGTTGCAGGAGCAGACGATCATTGGTTTTTCTAGTTTAGAATGATTAAAAACTACCTTTGATTTCAAACACTTAGCTGAAATTTGAATGGGGCGCCAGTGCCTGAGGCGCGCGAAGTTGTCACGCCGGGCCGAGATTCGGTCAGTCCAGGCGGCGGAACAAGCCAGGATAATCCCGTACGAACCCATCCTCATCGACCGGCAGCTCAGCCGTGAAGCCGCTGTCCTGGCTCTCGAAGCGGTAGAGCGAGCCGGGTTCGAGCGCCGTGTAGCGCTGGGCGCGGACACAGACGCTCAGCTCCGGGACGGCGATGTAGCACAGGCGGATGTCGACGCTCTGTCCGGCGGCCCATTCGAGCCGGCGGATCGGCAGGGTATTGGTCAGGGGCGTGGCCTGAATATCGACGTCGATGCAGCCCTGAAGCTCGGGCTCGGGTTTGCCGTCCAAGGACCAGCTGCCTTGCCCGTTGCTCTCCAGGTTCAGGATCCGCCCCGAGGTGGTCTGAAGATGAACGGCCCGGGTCCGCCATGTGGAATCGACCCTCAGACGGTAATGCAGGCCGAACTTGCCTCC
>Ga0182742_1001970_pt1 | contig 24266 bp, 22 predicted proteins | sample eDN5th37CBELigMG_FD_128880 | JGI IMG/M metagenome (GOLD analysis project Ga0182742, IMG submission 128880) | Enriched Miracle-Growth compost microbial communities from Emeryville, California, USA - eDNA 5th pass 37_C BE-Lig MG (version 2)... ...
ATATTTAATAGAGTTATGATCTTCATTAAGGTAATGAAGAACATAAAGACTGCCATTTAAAAGAGTTATGATCTTCATAGAGGTTATGAAGATCATAATGGCTGAAATGTAACAGAGTTCTGTTCTTCATCAAAGTTATGAAGACCATAATGTCTGTCATTTAAAAGAGTTATGTTCTTCATCGAGGTTATGAAGAACATAAACGCTGAAATGTAAAAGAGTTATGTTCTTCATCAAGGTTATGAAGAACATAATGTCTGATATTTAATAGAGTTATGTTCTTCATCGAGTTTATGAAGAACATAAAGGCTCATATTTAATAGAGTTATGATCTTCATTAAGGTAATGAAGATCATAAAGACTGCCACTTATAAGGGTTATGCTCTTCATCAAGGCACGAAGATTATAATAATGTTTGCTTGTTTTCAAAGAAATATTCTTCAATTCATCGTGATCCTATTTTACCTTCACCACATCCGCCGGCTCCAATAACCCCATTTCTAAGCAAGTTTCAAGGAGCAGTGCTTTTCGTTCTTTCTGAAATTGAATTTCAATTCTTTCACCTGTAACCGACAAGATTGTTCCGTGACCAAATACACGATGCTTTACAGCCATTCCCTCTTCAATGTCGTCTCCCCTTTTAATCGCATTTGGATTATAAGGGACTACCGTCTTTTCACGTACCGGCTTCTTCTTTTGTACGGCCTGCTCGACTCTAACCGGTGGAGAGATGATATTTTTTACATTTGAGACAAATCGTGAACCTGTAACGTCTTTCCCATTTTGTTTTTTATAGGATAATAGTTCGAGTTCCTGTTCCGCGCGTGTCATTCCTACATAAAACAACCGGACAGCCTCTTCCATTAAATTACGGTTACCCTCTTTATATGCATTAATCTCGTCATGTGAAGGAATCACACCTTCTATCAAATCAATCATATACACCTTTTTAAACTCAAGCCCTTTTGAACTGTGAAAAGTAGAAAGGGTAATGGCATCTTTATTCTTATTAAACTTTGACGTCTTTAATAGATTTTCTAAATGCTTTAGTCGTTCAGCGAATTGTTCCATTGTTTCAAGAGTATCTGCTATTTCCTCAAGTGTTTGAAGCACACCAAATAAATAATCCGTTTTAAATCCAAGCTTCTTACTCATTTCTTTAAGTGTTTTATCGTAGCCAAGTTGATTTCTTATGAGTTTTATCGCCTTAAGTGGCTTTGTCCCTTTCATTTGTTGGAAAGTTTTTTTGCATGCTTGAATTTGTTTTATTTGATAGTCTTTTAAACCTTTATTTTGTAGCAGTTGATCGAAGATGGATTCCGTTGGCTTCTTTTTTGCTAATCCGAACAATTGTTCCCTTGATAGAAAAAATCCACATTTCGTATATATTTGTTCAAAAATATCGATTCGTTTATCTGTAAACGTCATTCTCATAAAATTTAATACATCTTTAACGACCCAATGCGAAAAGAAACGATTATCTGAGTCTTTGATATAAAAGGGAATTTGACTCCGATCAAGCTCATTGATTAAATTGATGGAAGATGAATTATTCCGATATAGTACAGCGACATCCTTCTTCTCGTCTACACGATCAATTTCTTGGACAATGTATTTTGCTTGAAACCGATAATCCTCAAATTCTTTAATCACAATCGGCTTTTGATTCGGATTTTCGGTGAACATATTTTTATCATAGCGGTTTTTATTTCGCTTGATAAAACGATTTGCTACATGAACAATATCCTTAGACGAACGATAGTTCTGTTCCATTTTAAGGATAACGGCGCTTGGATATACTTTTTTAAAATCAAGTAAATACTTCGGCTCCGCTCCTCTCCAAGAATAGATCGATTGATCATCATCCGCCACAACATATAAGTTTTGGTGGGGCTTCACTAGTTTTTCAATAATCGCATGCTGAACAAGCGAGGTATCTTGGCTTTCATCTGTTAGGAGGTAATCATAGCGATTTTGATATTTCCTCAGAATAGGTTCATCATTTGAAAATGCATCATTTGCTATCGTCAGCATATCATCATAATCAAGTAAAAGATGATTATGATTTGCATTCTTTATCTTTTCATATTCCTCAAAAATGGCTTCGACTAATGGAATATCACACTCAATCTTATCCCACTCATCACGAGGAAGTAGCTTGTTTTTAATATAACTAATATAGGTGGTTAACTCTTCAAGCTGTTCTTCCGTAATGTTCTCACCATTCAATGATTTAAAAATTTGCCGTAACAGTTGTTTTTTATTAGGTCCACCTTCTTGATTTCCTTCAATTAATTGATATGAAATTTGTTGTTTATACAAATAATCTCGTACGACCTGGAATGCCAAACTATGAATGGTTGAAAAATCCACTGTGTCTAGGGATTGTTCCGGGAAGAAGCGAGCAAATCGATCTTTCATGTCAGCTGCGGACGCACGGCTAAAGGTTACAGCCTTAATTCGTGAAGGATGGACTCCTTCTTCTTCAATTAAATACCCAATTCTCATAATGGTTGTGGTTGTTTTACCCGAACCAGGTGATGCTAATAAGAGCAAAGGTCCCCTTCTATGAAGGACGGCCTGTTTTTGAACATTATTTAATTGGACACCAAGCTGTTCCTTTTTTCGATGAAAAAAGCTTTCCCCTTTATTCATGTTAGCACACCTCCTTTTTACTCAAAATACAATTATAAAGTCTATTAATTTTATTGACAAGGATGTTGAAATCCAAACAAGCTATGACATAAAACAAGGGTATAATTGGTACTTTATAGAGAGAAGAAAATTTGAGGTGATTATCTTGGATTATCGAATTGAAAAAGATACCATGGGCGAAATAAAGGTTCCAGCTGATGCATACTGGGCTGCCCAAACCCAACGAAGCAAGGAGAACTTTCGAATTGGGACGGAAAAAATGCCACAAGAAGTGATTAAAGCCTTTGCGATTCTAAAACGAAGTGCCGCCATTGCAAATGAAAAGCTAGGGAAGTTAAATGCCAATAAAACTAAAGCGATTATTTACGCGTGTGATGAAATTTTATCAGGAAAAATAGTTGACCATTTTCCGCTCGTTGTATGGCAAACAGGCAGCGGTACGCAAAGTAATATGAATGTAAATGAAGTCGTCGCTAACCGGGCTAACCAATGGTTAAAGGATAACGGGATTGATGAACGAATTCACCCAAATGATGACGTTAATATGAGTCAAAGCTCAAATGATACCTTCCCAACGGCCATGCATATTGCTGGTGTGAAAGCTATTAATGAACGCCTCCTTCCTGTTATTCAAAAGTTGCAGACAACATTAGAAGACAAGGAAAAAGAATTTGCTAACATTGTAAAAATCGGAAGAACTCATCTTCAAGATGCTACACCATTAACACTCGGCCAAGAAATAAGTGGTTGGGTTCACATGTTGAAACGATCTAAGGAAATGATCAAGGAGTCTACAGAAAAAATGCTCGCCCTTGCCATAGGTGGGACGGCAGTAGGTACGGGGATTAATGCTCACCCTTTGTTTGGGGAGAAAGTAGCGAAGGAAATTGCAGAACACACGAAGCTTGGCTTTTATTCATCCGAGAATAAATTCCATGCGTTAACCAGTCATGATGAAATCGTATTTGCTCACGGAGCATTAAAAGGATTGGCAGCTAACTTGATGAAAATTGCCAATGATGTCAGATGGCTAGCAAGTGGGCCACGTTGTGGGATCGGTGAAATAACAATCCCGGAAAATGAGCCCGGTAGTTCGATTATGCCAGGGAAAGTAAATCCGACTCAAAGTGAGGCACTTACAATGGTTGCGGTTCAAGTCATGGGAAATGATGCAACAATCGGAATCGCAGCGAGTCAAGGCAATTTTGAGCTTAATGTGTTTAAACCAGTGATCATTTATAATTTCCTTCAATCCGTTAGACTTTTAGCTGATTCGATGGAATCGTTTAATACCAACTGTGCCGTTGGTATTCAGGCAAATGAGGCAGTTATCTCTAAATACCTGCACGAATCTTTGATGCTTGTTACGGCATTAAACCCACATATCGGCTATGAAAAAGCAGCGAAAATTGCGAAGCATGCTCATAAACACGAAACTTCTTTAAAAGAGGCTGCCATACATTTAGGAATTCTAACAGAAGCTGAGTTTGATCAATATGTAAAACCTGAACAAATGGTACATCCAAAGGAATAAAAAATAGCCTTCCACACTCGGAAGGCTATCATTTTTATAACTGAGAAAATTGCTCTACTAATTCATTAAATTTCTTTAATGAGTTTTCAATTGGGTATGGAGTAGTAAGGTCTACCCCTGTCTTTTTCAACAATTCTAGCGGGTAGTCGGAGCTGCCGCTTTTTAAAAATTGAAGATAAGAAGTGAGTGTTGTTTTGTCCCCTTCTAAAATTTTGGTAGCAATATGAATCGCTGATGCAAACCCAGTTGCGTATTTATAAACGTAAAATGGTCGGTAGAAATGTGGGATTCGGGACCAACCATATTTTACTTCATCATCAAACACAAGGTCCTCACCATGATACTCTCTAAATAATCCCTCATATACTTCACTAAACGAGTCAACATTTAAAGGCAATCCTTGTTCTGCCATTTCGTGCGTTTTCTTTTCGAACTCCGCAAACATCACTTGGGTAAAGAAAGTTCCTTTAAATTTATCGATAAAGTGATTGATTAAGAATTTCTTAACCTCTTCATTTGCTTCATTGTTCAATAAGTAGTTGATCAAAAGAACTTCATTAACTGTAGAAGCTACCTCAGCGACAAAAATACTGTAACGTGCGGTAATTTGCGGTTGATGCTCAGAACTTAGCTTACTGTGTACGCCATGGCCACATTCATGAACCAATGTAAATAAGCTGTCTAAGTCATCCTGATGGTTCAACAAAATATATGGATGTACACCATACACACCTAGATTATAGGCTCCAGAACGTTTTCCAGGCGTTTCCCGTACATCGAAATAACGCGAAGTTCTAAAATCCTTCAGTGTTTGAATATAATCTTCGCCTAATGGAGCAAGTGCACTGCACATAATTTCAAATGCTTCATCATACGAAATATCCTTCTTTGCCCCGCTAACGAGTGGTACACTTAAGTCATACTGACGAAGCTCATCAAGACCTAATTTTTCCTTGCGGATGCTTGTGTATTTGTGCATGGCACTGATGTTTTTCTTTGTTGTTTCGATTAGGTTTTCATAGACATCTTTTGGAACATTATCTCCGAATAATGCTTTTTCAAGTGCCGATGGATAATGACGTAGTTTTGAAATGGTCACATTATTTTTAATCGCGGCAGATAAAGTCGAAGCAATTGAATTTTTTAAATGAACATATGGCTCATAATAGGCTTTATAAGCTTCTTTTCGCTTTTCGCGATCCTCATCCTCGATCAGCTTTGCATACATTCCTCTCGTTAACTCTACCTTCTCACCGTCATCCTTTGTGATCTTACCAAAGCGAATATCCGCATTATTAATCATACCGTATGTTGTACTTGGTGCAGAAAGTGCCTCACCTAATTGTGAGAGAATCTCTTCTTGGTCTTTGTTTAAAACATGTGGTTTGTACCGGTACGATTCAAGTAATTCTTTTTCAAAATACTGAAGTCCTTCTTCCTCGGCAATGTAACGCTTTAGCGTTTCTTCCTCTAAGCTTAATAAGAACGGCATGAAAAAGGAATTCTTCGTGCTCACCTTTACACTAAGCTGTTTAGCTCGGTCTAAATAGGATTGTGATTTGGTAACTCGTGTATCTTCATCGACCTTTAACATGGCATAGGCAAAAAGCTTGTTAAAATGGAAAGATAGTTTTTCACTCAAGGTTAAATACTCACATAACGAATGTCCGTCATGAATATTTCCATCAAATTTTCCTAGCTCCTCCCCCATCTTTTCAATGAGTTTGTAGTCTTCCTCCCATTTGCTTAGATCAGAATAGAGATCATTTAAATTCCATTTCTCCTGTTCAGGCACATCAGTTCGAGATGAATAGGTAGTTGTCATCGCAATTCTCCTTTGAATTAAATTGAAATTACTTTTATTATGTAAGAAAGAAATATATGATATGAGATAGATATGTTTCATTATATTTTATATGAATTACATAAATTTGTAAAAAGTGAAAGGATGTTCATACATGGCGAACAAATTGCCTCATGTAGAGGACTCAGGCGGAACTGTATATCTCCCACCAAAAAATGAGTATGAAACATTTGTTGATGATGCCCACTATGAAGAGAAGGTTCGAGAATGGGGCCTTTCCGTAAAAAAGGAATACTGGTACAAAGAAAGAACACATCAGCGAATTGTTACAATCAAAGGATATGAGGTGTACGGTAAGACCGGGGAACACAATACAATCGTCCTTGAGTTTCAAGATGGGAATCTCACTTGTATTCACCCTGCTTATTTAAAAGAGATGCAGTCACCAAGCTTTACAAAAGCTGCTATTTCAGACGCAAATGTATCTCAGCCGAAGACAAAGGAAACTGTAAGCAAGGTAGTTGCAGAGAAGCCGGAAACAACTGAAAAGAAACCAGCAGTTAAAAAAGAACAACAACCCGAAAAGAAAGCGAAAAAAGAAAAAACACCAAAAATTGAACTGCCAGCAGATAAGGTTCATTTTACCGCTAAGGTCAAGCAATTCGCGTTAACATGGAACCATTTTAATGAGGATAACGATGAAGTCATTGTTCTTGAGAATGTGGTTATTCAACAAGAAGAACCAACTGAAATTGGACTGGCTTGGTGTTCTCATTCAAAGACATTAAAGAAATTAGAGCTTGAACCCGGAAATACCCTTGAATTTGATGCCAAAATCGTGAAAAAGCGACTTGCAAAGGGTAAGGACGTTGAAGAAGAGTTCATCATTGAAGACCCAGTTCACTATAAAATCAACAATCCATCAAAACTAAAGAAAAGCTAAAAGAGCATTTTGTTCTTTTAGCTTTTTTTGGGATACTTCTTTTGATAGTGTGAGAGTGCCAGTAACGGGAATATATACCGGTAGCTGTGATAGTGAATATAAAAATCTCCTGCCATCCCCTGCCCTTTCGGATAGTTTGTCGTCCAGTCATCTCGGTCTACATTTTCAAGAAGAAATCGAATCCCATTATCAATGGCTTTTGTTCGTTTTTCACTTACTGAAATAAGGGCATCCAGCGCCCAGGCGGTATGTGTTAATGTACTTGTTTTTAATGGAACATATTTATTTTTACTATCGCTCCTACAAGATTCACCCCATCCTCCATCCTGATTTTGAATGGATTCAAGCCAGATAATCGCTTTTTTTATAGCCGAATACGTTGGTAGCACACCAACAGCTCGTAATCCTGTAACCGCTCCCCATGTTCCGTATATATAACAGATTCCCCATCGCCCATACCATGAGCCATTTTCCTCTTGGTTGTTAGTTAGCCATCTTATGGCTGATTTTATAGAAGGATGATTTTTAGGCAGATTTGTATATTTCCCCAGATACTCAAGTGTTCGGCCAGTTACATCTGCTGACGATGGATCTGTTAAAATATATTCTGCTTTTTCGATCGGTAACAAGCTTAGTAGCTTACTATCCGTATTTTTTTCAAAAGCCGGCCATCCCCCATCATCGTTTTGCATGGTCATAAGCCATTGTAATCCAAGTTGCCAAGATTGTCTGTTAATGGGCTCTTTTTTTATCGTTCTTGCTATTGATCTCAGTGAAGATGTTGTATCATCCACATCTGGGTGTATGGTGTTCATGTCTGCAAAACCCCATCCTCCAGGAAGAGCTGTTGGATTCTGGATTGCCCAATCCCCATACTTGTAATGTTGCCGATTAAATAAATAGTGGTTTGCTTTTTTAATCATTGGATCTGATGCTGGTACCCCTGCTTCTTGTAAAGCATACCCAAGAAGCGAAGTATTCCATATATCTGCAGTGGTATATTGCATATGAGTTTGGCCATTTATTTCGGTTTTCATTGTCTTTAAGCCGTTAACCGCATTTCTAATCAATAGATGATTTTTAGGATAGCCCAAGGAAAGTAAAGCAAAAATCATGAGAAATGTCGAACTAAAATAACCTAGAAAAGTTCCATCAGGTTCTATCCGGCGTAACATGTATTGTCTTGCTTGTTCAATTGCTAATTGGTGAAGATGTGTAGGTAACCCAATTAAACCTTTGACTGCCTGCTGAATTCCAGAGTAAAATGACCGCCATTCGGGTGAATGTCGAAATTCAAAGACATCTTCTTCTCTTTTACTGGTTAATTCAGATAAATCTGGACTATTCTTTGTTCTGAGTTGAAACTTTTTATCAGCAAGAATCATAATCGGCGTGAGATTTGCCCTGCCGAATTCTGAAAAACTATAAAAATGGATAGGAAACGAAGTGGGAAGTAGAAGTATTTCAAGTGGTAGCGGAAAAAATGTTGGCCACTTTTGCTGCCCTGTTAAGGCTAGCATGAATTTTGTGAACATATGGGATTTCTTAAGACCTCCATTTTTCACGATAAACGATTTCGCACGTTTCATTCTTGGGTCTGTTTTTTTAATAAGACCTGAGTATAGAAGTGCATAATATGCCTCCACAGTCGCGGATAAATTTCCATCTCCTTCATCATAAAAAAGTTTCCATGCCCCATTCTTTTCTTGCCTACTTAAAATCCTTTCTGTTAATTGTTGAACTAACTTCTCATCATTTATTTCAAGGCTTCTTAATAAGATAATCATATAACAATCGGTTGAAATTCCTGTTTCAAACGGATACTTCCATGAGCCATTTGGAGACTGGTCCTTCCTAACTTTTTCAATCAGATCATGTAATTTGATATTAACCTTGTCTAACATAAAACACCTCCCTTCAACCTACTCCATACATATTCAGCGGAATCCGCGAGCATTCATAGAGGAGGTCAACAGATGTGCAAATTTTTCCAAAAGAAGAAGCTTCCACTCTCTGAATCTCTTTTGCAAATCAAAAAAGCGCTTAAAAGACGTCAAAGACAAAAAATGATGCCACCACTGTCAGTAGAAGAGCAGTATTTGATTCAGCGAATACATGCGATAACGGGAAGTCTCAATTTAAATAATATTACGAGGACAAAAGCATATCTGGATTTCTATCATGCTCACCCTGAAATCCATTGGGCATTCCTTGGACATATGGTGTCCAGGAATGGAGGGTGGAATATGACAGATTTAAAAGGTGGCCAGCTTTCAAGATTGTTAACACAGAAAGAAGCAGAGTCTTATTTTTCTTTTTTGGAACGTGGGAACTGGTTAATTTTTCAGGATGCTTTTCCACAATTCTTACTCTATGAGGCTAGTAAACAATATCGGCGAAATTTATTTTACCTGCTCCCTCATTTTCATGTTTCGATTTTTATGGAAACGATGTGGAATTATTTCTGGGTGAAACAAGACACATATCTATTAACAATGGCTCAAATAATTAACGAGCAAAGCTATCTTGAAAAGCGAATCATATCTAACAGCACGTATAAAAAAGAGGTCCTCGATACAGTGCAATTTAAGTTGCAGGATTTATTCGATTTAAACCATATTCTTTTTCCGTTCGAAGAAAAAGGAAAAACTTACTTGATTGGTCAAACCCTCCATCACTTTAAAAGTGTTCGAGAACGTATTTTGTTAGGAAAACGATTGTATGCCATTTTATTTAGGGATAAAGAGAGGCTGAAACAAGTGGAGATGTGGGCTAATAAAGTCCAACATACAGGGTCTAGAAAGGATTACTGGCCGCATATTTTTAATCAAGTGGATGAAGGCTTGCCTGGTACATTATTAAAATCACGTGTGAGATCCTGTGAACTTACAAAAGGTTCTCCAAGAATATATAGTCCGCGATTAGAATTGGCTTGGAAAAATAGAAAACATAAGCCTGTTGAAATTGGGGATTGGTATAAGGATTGGGAAGTTATTCATTACCTTATGGATGATCACGAAAACGTAGATGGAGAGATACAAAATGAATATTGTAAAACGCTTGAAAAATTCGAACTCGCAGCAATTGCTAAGAAGGCCATTTCCATTTTGGATTAATTTTGGCCTATTAGTTACCGTCCTTTTTGGTACTCTTATAGGGACATATCTCGACCTATATTTTGTTGGTAAAGGCTTGTACTCTTTTCCGAAGCGTCCTTTTCCTGAAGTGTTTTCCGTTAATGTAGGATTTACCCTACTAGGTTTACCAGTAATGTTAGTTGTATTTCTTTCGATCTGTCAAAAACTGAATTTGTTTGGAAAGCTTGTTGCTGTGTTAGTACTTGCTTCTACCATGGCATGCGGAGAAAAAATGTCTGAAGACTTCGGCTGGTTTGTTCACGATATATCTTGGAAACATGCTTATTCACTTTTTGGATATACAGTCTATTTATTACTAATGCTTGTTGTTTATTATGTTGTAACTACGAAAAAAACCTGACTCAAAAGGGTCAGGTTTTGTCTTTATGATCCTAAAGCAAGTTTGCTTCTTTTTTTACTTAGGGATGCATTTACTCCTTGGCTCTGCAACTTAATTAGGATTTGGTGGATTGTTTTTTTCGTCATTGCTTTTTTTGCGGGTGCTGTTTCCTTCAACTTTCCTTCGGCAATAGGTTCTTTCATATTTTTAAGACTCCTTTAGGAATAAAGATTTCGATTTTCTCTTTGTTTTTCCTCATTTAAAAATTCAATAAAAAAATGTAGAGCAAGCTTAGGCTGACTTTGTAGTCTCGAAATATAGTCTTTTTGACGCCCTTCTGTTACAACATCACTCTTTTTAATTCTTTCAATGATATATTCGGAGGATATATCCTCAATTTCTTTTTTCTTAAATTTTGCTTCCTTTGATAATGCAAATCCAATAGCTCCGAGTATTGCATATATAACAAGTGATGGAATTGCTTCATTTGTAAACGGCATGAAAAATAATAAGAATCCTAAGTTGATAAGTGAAATCGTGATCAATGGAAATGACCAGAATATATATTTAGAGGTTTTATCCATGATCGGACTAATTTTCTTATGTAGCTGCTCAAGCTCCTTCGTAATAAATAATGGGAAATTTTTCGTTGTAAATATATTCATTATGAACTCCCCTTCCTTTTAAGTGGATGAGAAAAAGCCTATATCTTAATGATATAGGCCTCAAAAGACAAAAAAGACCTATACCGTATTATTGGTAAGGTCTTGCTAACAACATCATAGTTGCCAACAAAGCCGAGAGAACGATTCTCTGTATTGACGACTTTGCTGTTAAAGCTACTCCCCTTAAGGGTATTAAGTTTAAATATTTGATACTCATATATTAACATATTAGCGTTTTCCCAACAACCCTTTAAAGATATTGAGAGGGAAATCTTCTCATTTAGGACTTTCGTTTCTTCAAAAATATCAGACGATCCACTAAAAAAACCTTCCGACTATGGAAAGTTTTGATTGAATTCATTTATTGAGTTTTTCGAGGATTGTGTCACGGTATGGTACTTCTTACGCTTTAATGATATCTGCGATACTACCATTAGTGGTGGAAATTAGGTCATCTACTTTTATCTCCACTTGCACTCCGATTTTACCTGCACTTACAACAATACGATCAAGATCGTTAGAATGTTCGTCAATAAAAGTTGAATATGTTTTTTTCATACCAATCGGAGAACACCCACCTCTAATGTATCCTGTATGTTTTTGGATATCCTTAACCGGTATCATCTCTACTTTTTTAACACCGGATACGGTTGCTGCCTTTTTAAGATCAAGTTCTTCCTCTACTGGAATCACGAACACAAAGATGTCCTTTGTATTGCTGTGAGCAACAAGTGTTTTATAGACTAGTTTGGGGTCTATTCCGACCTTTTTTGCCACAGAAACCCCATCAATTTTTCCATCATTGCTTTCATAGGTATAGATTTCATATGGAATTTTTTTTGAATCTAAAATTCTCATGGCATTTGTCTTTGTTTGTCCCTTTGCCATTATTTGACCTCCAATAAATATATGTAGGTTTATGATAATTAAAGTTGATCGGAAAAGCTATGCTTTTAATGGCACCGCTTTTCCTGAAAATTTTACCAGCCTTTCCTTGTAGACAATGTTGTGATATGTGCAAGATGATGATTACCATGCCAAGCGCAGAATCCTAAAAATACACCCAGTTTCATTTCGCCACCTTCTGGATGAACATAGGTCAATTGGAAATCGCCCTTTCCGAAGTTTTGTAGAAGAGTCACCCATCGCTTGTGAACACCTTCGATAATCGCTAATGAAGCATCAACTGGTAGAGTCGAATCTGCAAGCTTTGCCCACTCGGCTTCGTCATACGGTTTAATAACTGGATTATTTTCTGTTGCGGCTAATTTAAAACGAATATATGAATTCATCGATGCGTCTGCAATATGGTGAACAACCTGTCTAAGTGTCCATCCACCTTCACGATAAGGTGTGTCAAGCTGTTGGTCTGACAATTCATTCACTGCTGCCCTCACCAATCCTGGTAATTTCTCAATCTCCTTAATCCAATTGGTGATTAATTCTTCTGTTAAATCCCCCTGAAATTGGAATTCTCCTATCGGATAACGTTCATCCATCCATATTCCCCTCCTAAAGAAATTCAAAAATGTAAGGCTTATTCCCATTTTAACAAATACTTGGAAAAATTTCTGCTACACATACTCCGAGGATTTTAGATAGAAATTAAGGTATATATGAGAAAAAAGGAGGAATTTAGATGTATCGATATTTGATAATGACAGTTTGCTTACTTTTGTTTGTTCCTATCCCTATCTTTGCAGAAAGCCAACATTCTATAAAAGCAAGTTTTATACGAGATGGTGATGTTTGGTTATTCATGAATGACAAAGAAATTCAAATTACTTCATCAAAAAATGTATACTCAAAGCCCTCTTGGTCCCACGATGGAAAGTGGATTTTATATCAACTCTCTACACCATCAGAGTTTGAAAAGGACCAACAACAATCTGAGATATGGGCTTATCATGTAGAAACTGGTGAGAAACAGAAATTATTCTATGATGGCTATGCACCAACCTGGTCTCCGACGGATAATGTGGTCGCTTTTAATGCTAGTGGAATCCTAGATATCTCTGATCTTATCCGTTTCTATAATATTGCAACAGGTGTGCATGGCTTCAGTTGGCTTCCAGATGGAAGCGGCTTCCTCCTTTCTTCCTCAGGTGTGTTGCAGCCTGACGGATGGACAAGCGCGACACTTTATACCAAAAAGGTAAACGATAATTACCATGACATTGATTTATATGGTGGGGTTGAACGTTTTTTTCAACTTCCGCGAGAAGTTGGAACAACGAAAGAAAATAAATTAATTGCCGTGTATGCGGATCATTTTGAATACTCACCAAGTAAAAAATGGATCTCGTTTATCGTTTCTCCTACTGCATCATGGTCAATGGACAGCAATATGCTTTGCGTGATTGATAGCAAAGGGGAAAATTTTGAAGTATTGGATGAAATTATTTTCGGAGTAGGAAAGCCGAAATGGTCCCCAAGTGCAGATACACTTGCGTATATTGCGGGTGGCGGAAGAATTGTCTTTGGCTTTAAAAACAAAGATTTAAAGGTTCGGGAAATGCCAGTTTCAAGTACGTATACTCCAGCAGACTACGCAGAATTGGACTTTGATTGGCTATCAAACGAATCGATTGTTGTCTCTCGTGTCCACGAACAGGAATGGACCAATGATTTTAGCAAGCATCCCCGTCCTTATCTTGTTCGTATTGATTTAAAAGCAAATAATCAAATAAAAATAACCGAACCTCCAAGTGGTGTTGGAGACTTTAGTCCACAATTTGTCCCTTCTATTAATAAACTGGTATGGACTAGAGGCGCATCTATCCTTGATCATAAAAGAACACTTTGGAAGGCAAATCCTGATGGTACTGATGCTAAGGAGTGGATTCACGATATAGATGAAATTGTTTTTTACAACGGTGAATAGGCGAATCTATCAGGATTCGCCTTTTTATATGATTTTCACATAAAAGGTACGTGTTCGTGGACCATCAAACTCACAAAAGTAAATACCTTGCCATGTCCCTAAAAGTAAACGTCCTTCTGTCACAATTACGTGTTGTGATGCGCCAACAGTACTTGCCTTCAAATGAGCTGCAGTATTTCCTTCCATATGACGGTCTAGCTCATGATGCCATGGGTAGACCTCATCGAAACGACGTAACATATCCCGTTTCACATCAGGGTCCGCATTTTCATTTATCGTTATTCCAGCTGTAGTATGGGGGCAATATACGACCACTACGCACCCTTTCATTCCACTTTGATCAACTACCTCTTGGACTTTATCTGTTACATCTATCATTTGGTCTCGCTTATTTGTTTGTATAGTGAACTGTTGCAACATGATTAATTTGTCTCCTTCATATTATCCAAAGAATAAATCAAGTATGTTTGATGCTTTCGAAGAATCCCTGTTGTAAAACTCAGAGTATCCACAATTCTTACAAAATACCACAGTAAAACGATTATTTTGTATATCTAACATTTTTGTAATCCCTGAACCTGTCATCGAAACATCCTTCGTTCCGGCATTCGTACTCCCACATTTAACGCAACCTTTACTTTGCATAAAATCTCCTCCATTACGTTTTAATAGTATTATTTACGGTTATATGGGAAAATAGTTTCAACATTTTTGATTTATTATTTGTGCAAGAGCCTGGTCGATTGTGGGATAGCTAAAAATAAAACCTTCTTTTACAAGGCGTTCTGGAATAACCCACCTACTTTTTAAAATTAGTTCCGTTTCCGTTCGAATAAAAATCGCACCAAGTTCAAGAAGCCAAGCTGGTGCAGGCAAACCTAGTTTCCGATTGAAAGCTCTTTTAAGTGCATTCATCAAATCACGATTTGTAATAGGGTTCGGTGTTGAACAATTAAATACCCCTGATAAGTGGTTGTGTTCCTGAATGTAAAGAATGATTTTGAACAAATCCTCAATATGAATCCAACTGAATCTCTGAGTTCCAGGACCCTGAATTCCACCTAGTCCAAAGCGAACTAAATTTTTATAAGGTATCATTACCCCTCCATCTGAACCAAGGACGATCGAAATACGTAGTGCTATTTGCCTTGTTTTCGGTAATGTAAAGGAAAAAAAGGCCTCCTCCCATCTTTTTGCTACTTCCACTGAGAAACCACTACCAATTTCCCCGTTTTCCTCGGTCATCGGTCTGTCCTCCGCGTGGCGATAGATAGTAGCTGTACTAGAATTAATCCATAAGGAGGGTGGATTGTTACATTCTTTTATTGCATCCCCCAATAGTTTTGTCGTTTCAGTTCGTGAATTGAGAATTTCTTGTTTGTTTCTCTCATTGTATCTGCAATTGACGGACTTTCCGGCAAGGTTTATCAGCATTTCGGCATCCTCTAAAGCTTGTATAATCCCCGTTTTATCCTTCCACGTTATGTTTGGTGCATTTCTAGAAATAACTTTAACTTCATAGCCAAGTTCAGTGAATTTTTTATTAAAGTAAGTACCCACAAACCCAGTACCACCCGCAAGGACGATTTTCTTTTTCATCGCTCCATCCCCTTTTTGCTGTATGTATAAATAGTTTACCATTTTATGGTGTTGGTTTGGAAAAATGAGTATAATAGATTTGAAATTAAATAGAAAGGTTGTGAAGTATGATTTAAAAGGAACGAACAGAATCTATAGTGATCAGAAATTATGAAATTACTACAAAGTAGAGACGAATTACAAGAAAAACAATATTGTTCAAATCTGTTTAAGGGATATGATGGAGAAGTTTTGTTTGATTCTTATACAAGCAAGTTAGAATGCGAATGTTTAGTCATAAATGATTTATTACTCCAATATAACAACACCACGTTCCAAATTGACACCCTGATAATTACCCCAGACAAACTCTATATTTTTGAAGTGAAAAATTATGAATGTGATTATTTTTTTGAATCAGACATCCTTTACAAGAAACCAAAAAAAGAAATCTACAATCCACTTATCCAGCTTCATCGTAGTGAATCTTTACTACGCCAATTGCTCCAAAGTTATGGTTTTACAATACCGATTCAAGCTTACGTAGTATTTGTAAACCCCGCTTTCACCCTATACCAAGCACCACTTACAAAACCAATAATCTTTCCAACACAATTACATGCATTTTTCCAAAATCTAAATAAGTCGACTGCAATGTTAAATAAGAAACATAAAGTACTAGCGGAAAAGTTAGTTTCATTGCATATGGAGGAGTCCCCGTACAGTACATTACCGAAATATAAGTATAGTGACTTACGGAAAGGGATATGTTGTGTGAATTGTAGATCATTATCTGTGAATATTGTGGGAAGAAAGTGTATTTGCCAAAACTGTGGTAATGAAGAAATGGTTGTGGATGCTGTAAAACGTAGCACGGACGAACTAAAATTACTTTTCCCTGAATTGAAGATCACAACAAATATTATTCATGATTGGTGTCAGATTGTGGAGTCTAAACGACGAATTGGTAGGATATTGGATAAGTTTTATACTAAAAACGGATTGCACCAGTGGACATATTATGATTAATACAATTCAAATAAAATATAAACCTTATAGATTTATTGCATGAGGAACATAACATGATGTTCATTGATGAGTTAAGTACTTCATCCAGGGTATGAAGTACTTAACTTGATGATCATTGTCGAGTTAAGTTCTTCATCTGGGCTATGAGGAACATAACTTGAGGCATTGACGAGAAATGTACTTCATCGAGGGTATGAAGTACTTAACTTGATGATCATTGTCGAGTAAGTTCTTCATCTGGGCTATGAGGAACATAACTTGAGGCTCATTGACGAGAAATGTACTTCATCGAGGGTATGAAGTACTTAACTTAATGATCATTGTCGAGTAAGTACTTCATCTGGGCTATGAGGAACATAACTTGAGGCTCATTGACGAGAAATGTACTTCATCGAGTGTATGAGGAACATAACATAAGCATCATTGACGAGTTAAGTACTTCATCCAGGGTATGAGGAACATAACTTAAGTATCATTGATGAGTTAAGTACTTCACCGAGTGTATGAGGAACATAACTTAAGTATTATTGATGAGTTAAGTACTTCATCGAGCGCATGAAGAACATAACATAAACGTCATTGACGAGTTAAGTACTTCATCCAGGGTATGAAGAACAAAATTCAAGCCCCGATATGAGTTAAGTACTTCGTTCAATACCCTAGTTATTAACCAAAAACAGGCACCCACAAGTGGGTGCCTGCATTTCAGTACTCTATATCGATGAAGCTTGTTTATTGATCCACGGATGTAAGCGGGTATATAACAACATGAAGATTGTTGCTACGATCAAGCCTTTTAGTAAGTTGAACGGTAGGATTGCGTAAACCACCATTTTAAGTGCCTCTGGTGATGACATCGCCGGGATATTCAAGAAAAAGTTGAATGCCGGTAAGAAGACATAATAGTTAAGAACACTCATGATGATTGCCATCATGGCTGTCCCGCCAATTAATCCGATTGTTAAGCCTAATTTTGTTTTTAATAGTTTAAAAATGTAGTAGGTTGTTAGTACAAAGATTATCCCTGCTACAAAGTTTGAGATGTGACCGACTGGTACACCTGTTTCACTGCCGGTAATAAAATAATCAATCATGTTTTTGAATAATTCAACTAAGATACCGGCCATCGGTCCAAAAATAAGTGCTGCAAGTAAAGCTGGAACATCACTAAAGTCGACGTTCAAGAAGCTTGGGAATGTTGGCAATGGAAAATTGAAGAACATGAGAATGTACGAAATCGTACTCAACATTGCAATTGCCACAAATTGACGTAAAGGTATTTTTTTCATTTTTCTTTCCTCTCCTCTTTTGTCGATCCACCTCAAAAGAAGAAAGGTTCAGCATGTTAAGACATACCCAAATAAAAACCCCCAAGAATGGTTTCTTGAGGGAGTTAAGGTAAAGGCATGCTTAATAAACGTTCAAAAGGTTAAAATTTTTGAACGCGCAGAACCTCCATCTTCTCCCATCCAGACTATACTGTCGGCTTTGGAATCGCACCAAATCCTGCCTTGCGGCTCGCGGGCTTAGAGAATAATCTCATCACCGCCGGTCGGGATTTTCACCCAGCCCCGAAGATAGATCATTATTTAATTATACATTATTTTATCAAGTTTATAGATTATTGTGAAGCAATTTGCTTCTAGTCGCCCAATTATTATAAAATGGTACCTATTTCTTGAGCAAAAGCATTTACTTTCCATCTACAACTTCTTTTAATATCTCATACGAACGTTTTTGTTTATTCGGATCATAGATGTATGAAACGGCCATTAGTTCATCGACATTATATTTTTCCTGGAAGCTTGTTAATTGGTTCCTGATGGAATCTTTGCTTCCTAATAATGTAACACTGGACATAGAAGTTGCCATTTCTTTTTCAGGTTGATTCCAAAGTTCATCCATGTTATCAACGGGTGGCTGTAATGGGGTTTGAGTACCACGAACAACATTTAAGAAAAATTGTTGCATGGTTGTGAGTTCCCGTTTAGCCTCTTCGTCTGTTTCTGTTGCAATTACATTTAGGCAAACCATCATGTATGGAGAGCTTAAATATTCCGATGGTTCAAAACGTTTGCGGTAGATGGAAATCGCTTCTTCCATGAACCGAGGTGCAAAATGTGATGCAAACACATATGGTAGCCCTAATTTGGCAGCCAAATATGCTGAATCCGTTGATGAGCCAAGAATATAGATTGGTACATCTGTACCAACTCCTGGATAAGCTTTTACATAGCCTTGTTTTTCCATTGGTCCAAAGTATGTTAGTAAGGCATTTACATCATTAGGGAACGTATAGACAGAATCATTATGCGACCGTCTTAAAGCACTTGCGGTCATCATGTCGGTTCCTGGTGCACGGCCAAGTCCTAAATCAAGACGGTCTGGATAAATAGTGGCCATTGTTCCAAATTGTTCGGCCACAACAAGTGGTGAGTGGTTTGGAAGCATAACACCTCCCGATCCAACCCGAATTTTTTTGGTGTGTTCTAATGTATGTTTTATTAAAATTGGAGTTGCTGAACTAACTAGTGTGGGTGAATTGTGGTGTTCAGCGATCCAATAACGTGTATATCCCATTTCTTCTGTTGCTTTGGCTAGGTCCACCATTGCATCGATTGCGTCTTTCCCATTCTGTCCTTTGCGAATTGGAGCAAGGTTTAGAACGGAGACTGGTATATTTATATTTGTCATTTTACGAATCCCTTCTTCCATTTTTCCTCAGTCCTATTTTAACAATTGAAAGGTAAGAAACAAACTTTCCTGCTTGAGGAAATATTCCTAGGCATATTCAGACCATTTGCATCAAGTGTATTTATCTAGTGTGTGATACAATTTTAAACTATAGAATTATCGTAATAGTCAAAAAATGTTACAAAGGGGACTAGTTTATGTCAAATCTTCATACACAAATAGATGCACCTACGAGTTATAAAAAGAAATTAGCGATGATTGGGCCAGGTTTTGTAGCAGCCGCAACAGGTGTAGGTACTGGTGATTTGGTAGCGGCATTGGTTGCAGGGGCAGGCTTTGGCTTAGTATTTGTATGGGCAATCATTCTTGGTTCTATTTTCAAATATTTTTTAAATGAAGGTGTAGGTCGTTTGCACCTTGGCACAGGTAAAACGATCATCGAAGGCTGGCAGCAAATGGGAAAATGGGCCACTGGTTATTTCGGTGTGTACTCTGTTATTTGGGGATTTGTGTATGGAGCCGCAGCGACTTCCGCCTGTGCTTTAGCCATGAGTGCGATGTTTCCTGTACTTCCGTTTTGGGCATGGGCTGTTATTCACGCTATCGTAGGATTCCTCCTCATTTGGAGTGGTCGTTATCTCCTATTTGAAAAAGTAATGATGATTCTAATTGGTCTAATGTTTGTTTCTGTAGTTGGTTCTGCAATCTTATTCCTCCCTAGCCTTGGTGATTTATTAAACGGGTTTGTCCCAACTGTTCCCAAAGGTTCTTTTATGCTAACACTCGGACTAATTGGAGGTGTTGGCGGAACAATCACGATGGCTTCGTATGGTTATTGGTTAAGAGAAAAAGGCTGGAAAGGAAAAGAGTGGATTCCGATGATGAGGTTGGATGCAAAGGCAGCCTATTTTATGACTGCGCTGTTCACTCTTTCTCTATTAATAGTAGGAAGTCAGTTCCTTTTTGGTAGTGGAATTGAAATCCAGGGAGAGCAAGGGTTGTATCAATTATCGGAAATGATTGGGGATAAATTTGGTAGCGTATTCACGTGGCTCTTCTTAATTGGATTTTGGGCTGCGGCATTTTCTTCTCTTTTAGGGGTTTGGAATGGGGTTCCTTATCTATTTGCAGATTTTGTACGACTGATGAAAAAAGAACATAATCGAGCAGTTACTGAAAAAGACAAAGCCTACCGTGCGTATTTAGCTTGGTTAACCTTCCCGCCAATGCTTCTTTTATTCTTTGGTAAGCCTGTTCAACTAATTATTTTATACGGTGCCCTTGGAGCTCTGTTCATGCCATTTTTATCGATAAGTTTAATGTGGTTACTTAACTCCAAGCGTGTTGAAAAAGAATATAGAAATAATTTACTATCCAACATTGTATTTGTTGCATGTTTGATTCTGTTCGCAATTTTATCCGTTCAACAATTGGTAGGATTATTCTAGAGCATATAAAAACACTTTCTATTCCCCTGAGATAGAAAGTGTTTTTTATTGCTAATAGTTGTAATGTACTTAGTACAAACTAATTAGAAAATTAAGGTTAAGGTGGAGGAATTATGCACTTTTTTGCTTCACAAGAGCATCTCACTGCTGTTGAATGGATTCTCAGAGCTATTGTTGGCTTTGCGTTCTTTATCGTGATAGCTAGAATGATGGGGCAACGAACGATTTCTCAGGTTGGGCTTCTCGACTTTGTTATCGTCTTACTAATTGGAAATATTATTGCTCATCCATTATCAGATGAGGGATTAGGTTTAAAGGGTTCCATGATTACAATGACTGTAATTTTGGTCTTATATTTGATTGGTATTTTATTAAGTTTACGTTCTAATAAGATTCGAAAGTTGTTTATCCCCTCACCTATCCTACTGATTGAGAATGGAAATATACTTTATAAAAATTTAAACAAAGCAAGGATTTCAATTGATGTACTTTTATCAGAATTAAGAATGAAGAGTACGGAAGATGTTCAAAAGGTTGCACTTGCGTTTTGGGAGCCGGGTGGTTCTTTTTCTATCTTCTTAAAGAGTGAACACCAACCGCTAACTCCGAGTACCTATAACAAACCTATTCAACCATTCCAATATCCTAGGACTGTAATTAAGGAGAAAAAGATTGACTATAACGAGCTAAATAAAATTGGTAAAAATGAAGATTGGCTGATACAAAAAATTTCAGCCACCTACAAAAATGTAACATTAAATGAAATTCTTCTTGGAACAATTGATGAAAACGAAAATGTGACAGTATTTTTATATCACTAGTTAAATTTTCAAGGAGTATACTATTTCATTCCAAATTGTGTATACTCCTAATTTTTCGGCACCTGTATTTTCCATATCATATGATCAAAATTTTTACCCCAGTAATCCTTTAAAATAACATCCGGCTTACCAAATTTGTTCTTCCAATATTTTTGTGCATTTTTGTATCCACTATCTAAACAAAACTCTTCTATTTTTCTATCCCTTAAAATTGTAAATATTGATTGCAATAACCTTGTACCGATGCCTTGTTTTTGATAGTTCGGATGTACGAAAACAGTTCCAACTTCAACTAGATCACAATAGGCATGATGCGTTTTGCAGATTAAACGACTCACAGTACCATACTCGATGGTTCCAACAATTGTGTTTTCATAGGTGGCAAGTAGAAAATATCGGTTCTTGCCTGCACTTGTAAAATCAGATTGTAAATAACTCTTTTTTGTTTCGATTTCCTCGACTATATCCTTTGTTAAATGAGCTATCCCTTCTTTACTAAATGTGTCCATAATGACATCCTTGAAAAAACGGTGAAGTTCATCCTTGTCTTCAATTTTTGGCCTTCTGATATCTACATCCATTACCTACTACCTCCCTAAGTATTCCTGTGTACTGAAATACTCCCCTCCTAAATTGGTCATACTAACCAAATGAACATTTTCGATATTGGAGGATTATGGTTTGGAACATTCATGGATCTCACTTATTCCTTTTTTAATTGTAATTGGAATGGCGATTTGGTTAAAGGATATTTTACCGGGACTAGTTCTAGGATTATTGATTGGGGCAATCCTTGTTACATCTGATGTATTAGGTGGAACCCAGCAATCAATTACATATATTGTGACGACTCTATCTGATCCAACTAATATCAAAATCGTAAGCTTTTTATATGTTTTTGGTGGTTTAGTTGGGATGATGAATATTGCTGGGGGTATCAAAGGATTTACGGAATGGATTGGTGAGAAAATTAAGACTGAACGTGGCCTGCTAGGATTAATATGGCTCACTCTCCCTTTTACCTTTATGATGCCAATGTTTCGGATCATGATGATTGGACCTATCATAAAACAACTCATAAAAAAAATGAACCTATCAAAACAAAAGGTCGGCATGACATTAGATATTTCAACCGAATCGGTTATTGTTCTATTACCGGTTGCGACTGCGTTTGTTGGATTTATGGTTTCACTTGTCGAAGGTGGCATTAAAGGTCTTGATTTAGGGATGTCTGCCTACCAAGTATTTTTATTAAGTATTTTGTTTAATTTTTATGCGATTGTGATGCTCCTTATTGGAATCATTCAAACATTTTGGCCATCTAAAAAAAGTGATAAATCCCACCAGCATGCAGATGAGGAAGAACATGATCATGAATTTCACCGAATTGGAATTAAGAAAGAACTTTCTCTTGTAAAGGCACAACCTTGGCATTTAATTGTCCCAGTGTTTTTACTTCTAGGATTGTCTCTCTATCTGCTATGGGAAAACGGTAGATCACTTGGTGCTCAATCGGTCTTTGAGGCTTTTTCAATGGCCGATGCAACCTTTGTCATGCTGCTTGCTGTATTTATCACACTAATTTTCACTTTTGTGTTTTATGTAATCCGAAAGCAGAAATTACATGAAATTATGTATCATTTTTACGATGGTGGAAACCAAATGATGCAGGCGATTACCCTTCTCATTCTTATATGGGCTCTTACCTTATCGGCTGAGGAACTAGGATTTTCTGAATTTATTAGTTCCACTTTAGGCTCATTTTTACCAGGGTTTTTAACACCTGCGACGATTTTTCTAATTGGGTCAGTTGTTGGGTACTTTATTGGTTCCTCTTGGGGAACATGGGGGTTATTTATGCCGCTTGGAATTGCTTTGGCCCTTTCGACTGGTGCCTCCATCCCACTAACCGTCGGAGCTGTTTTTGCGAGCGGAGCATTTGGAGCTTTGACTTCACCACTTGGTGACACAACGATAACCACGGCCTCAATACTAGATTTAGAACTAGTGGATTATGCACAATATAAATTAAAGGTTTCAGCAATAGGAGGAGTAATTGCCATTGTGTTATATATCATTGGTGGTTTGATATTTTAAAAAAGATTAAATTAACATGCAGATAGTTCGGTTATTGTGGTGGAGAAACATTCGTTTTGGAAATCAATTCTACCTTATTTTGGAATTTACGCATGATTTAAATTGGTAAACTAAATAAAAGCATACGCATTTCAACTCTACGTATGCTTTTATCACTTTTTCGCTTAAAAATAATACACGAATGGATATTTCTTACATTTTTAATCATAATTGAAATCAATTCTACCTTTTTTTGGAATTTACGCATGACTTTATATTGCTAAACTATCTAAAAGCATACGCATTTCAATTTTACGTATGCTTTTATCGCTTTTTCGCTTAAAAAATGATACACAAATGGATATTTATTACAGTCTTAATCTTAATTGAGATCGAATCTACCTTATTTTGGAATTTACGTATGACTTTATATTGCTAAATTATATAAAAGCATACGCATTTCAATTTTACGTATGCTTTTATCACTTTTTCGCTTAAAAAATGATACACAAATGGATATTTATTACAGTCTTAATCTTAATTGAGATCGACTCTACCTTATTTTGGAATTTACGCATGACTTCATATTGCTAAACTATCTAAAAGCATACGCATTTCAATTTTACGTATGCTTTTATCGCTTTTTCGCTTAAAAACA
>Ga0182742_1001972_pt1 | contig 24242 bp, 17 predicted proteins | sample eDN5th37CBELigMG_FD_128880 | JGI IMG/M metagenome (GOLD analysis project Ga0182742, IMG submission 128880) | Enriched Miracle-Growth compost microbial communities from Emeryville, California, USA - eDNA 5th pass 37_C BE-Lig MG (version 2)... ...
GGCCTGGGCATCGCGCGCGCGGCGGCCAACGCCGGCATGAAGGTGTGTATCGGGTATCGGAACGAAGAGCGCCTGAAGGCAGCTCTGCCGCTGTTCAAGAAGGGCAGCAGCATCCTGCCAATCAAGCACGACGTCACGGATCGGGACGGTTGGAGCAGGGTGCTGGAGCAGATCAAGCGCGAGCACGGAAAGCTGCACCTCCTCGTCAACAACGCGGGTGCCAAGACACTTACGAAGATCAGCGAAGTGTCCGAGCAGGAATGGGCGAACGCGGTGGCGGTGAATTTCACCGCGACGTACAACAGCGTCGCGGCGTGCCTGCCGCACATGCTCGAACATGGCGAGGGCTCGCACATCGTCGTGACGGCATCCATGGGCGGGCTTCTGCCGGGAAGCACGGCCGGCGTGTACACGGCGACGAAGATCGGGGTCGTCGGGCTGATGGAGGCGCTGCGCATCGAGCTCGAAGGCACGACGGTCGGGACTTCCGCGTTTGTGCCGGGAGGCGTCAACACCGACAACTATTTCGGAACCGGCGACGAGAATCCGTATCTCGCGTCCAACCGACAGGGAGCGCCACGGCGAGCCGGTCCGCCGCCTGGGATGGATCCGCTCGAAGCGGGCGAGCGCGTGCTGAACGGCGTGATCCACAACGATCTCTTCATCATCACGCATCCCGAGTACATGCCCGGGACGAAGGAGCGCTTCGACGCGATTCTCGAGTCCGCGGCTTCGCATGGGGACGTCGAGCCGCCGACTGCACGCGCGCAGGCCGAGATGCGCACGCGGTTCACCGGCATCTATCCGCGCGAGATCGCGCACCGGCAGAAGAAGCGGAAGTCCTTCCGCAGCACCACGCTTTAAGGGGGCGCCGTCATGAGTCGAAAGAAAGACAGCAAAGCGGCGGCTCCCGTGACGTCGGCGGTGGATCGCCGGCAGTTCCTCGGTGTCGCGCTCGGAACGGGTGGACTGCTTGCGAGCATGGGCCTCGCGCATTACGCCCGGGCGCAGAATGCTTCGGCGCCGGCGGTTCGGCCGCCTCCGCCGCCCGAGCCGTTGGTCTCTCAGCCTGCGCCGCTCGGGAACCTGAAGGGCAAGGTTGCTTACGTCACGGCCGGATCGGACGGCATCGGGCTCGGCATCGCGCGTGCGGCGTCCAATGCTGGCATGAAGGTCGTCATCGGATATCGCAACGAGGAGCGGCTGAAGGCTGCGTTGCCGTTGTTCAAGCCGGGCAACGCCGGCGTGCACGCCGTCAAGCATGATGTTGTCGGTCGGGAAGGCTGGCAGGCGTTGCTGGACGAAGTGAAGCGGACGTTCGGCAAGTTGCATCTCGTCGTGAACAACGCGGGTATCAAGACGCTGAAGCCTGCGAGTCAGGCGAGCCCGGAGGAGTGGGATCTGGCGATGGCGGTGAACGTGTCGGCCATCGTCCAGAGCGTCGCGGTGATCCTGCCGCACATGCTCGAGCACGGAGAGGGCGGGCATTTCGTGACGACGTCGTCGATGAGTGGGCTGCTGCCGGCCGTTACTGCCGGCGTGTACAGCGCGACGAAGATCGCCGCGGTGGGGGTGATGGAGGCGCTGCGCATCGAGCTCGAAGGCACGAACGTCGGGACGTCCGCGTTTTGCCCTGGTGCGACGACGACCGACAACTACTTCGCGAGCGGCGAGACGAATCCGAATGCCCGGCCGGGCGCGCGGCGTGCATCGCCGATTCCGATGGATCCGCTGGAAGCGGGCGAGCGCGTGCTGAACGGCGTGGTGAACAACGATCTGTTCATCGTGAGTCATCCGGAGTTTGCGCCGGGCATGAAGCAGCGATTCGACGCGATCATGGCGTCGACGCCGCCGATCGAGGAGCCCATTCCGCAGGCTCGCATCGACTACGAGCAGCGCGTGCTTCGCGCCGGCATCTACCGGCGCGAAATCGAGCACCGGAAGAAGCCGCGGAAGAGCTATCGCTCGACGGAGGCCTGACTGCTCGCGCTCGCGGCCAAGGGGAAGCGCTTTACTCCGCCCCGGGGAGTGGGGCGCTTCCGCTTTCAGCCACCGGGCTTTCAGCCACTGGGGCTGCCGCCTCCCAGGCCCTCAGGCGGCGGCATCGAGTTCGGCGCCTCCGCGGATGCGGGAGGTGGCGTCGACTCCGACGCTTCCGCGGGTGCGGCAGGTGGCGTCGAGTCCGGCGCGTCCGCGAGGCTGGCAGGTGGCGTCGAGTTCGGCGTCTCCGCGGGTGCGGGAGGTGGCGTTGACGGCGGCGGCGACGGTGGCACCGGAGCAGGTGTTTGCGCTGGCGCCGGCAGTTCTTCCGCAATCAACCGCGCTGAGTTGATCACCGCCGGGTCATCTCGCAGCTTCAAATAAAGCCCTTGCGCGCCCGGCCGCGGGACCGGCAGCGCGCGGCCGGGAAAGCCCGCGGGCACATCTACCGCTTCCCTGAACTCCGGATCCGCGGACACGGAGTCCACGAGAAAGAGGTTCGAGCCCGTCAGCTTGCACGCCTGCTCCCTGGCGGCAGGACATTGCAGCGTCTGAAGCACCGGAAGCCGCACGAGCGTGGCGAGCGGCAGCCAGTCCCCCGCGACTCCCTGAGTCACTACGCGAAACTTCAGCGGCCCGAATGCCGAAAAACCAAACGCCTTTCCCGGATCGAACGTCGCGACAGCGACTTTCGAGTCAACGAGCGTGAGTCCCCGGTTGGCGAGAGTGAGCGTCGTCGAGAACGCTTCGTCGCTGGTGGCGACTTCGATGTTCTCATCGCGCCCGAACGTCGCGGGCGACTTCGCGCGCACCGAGAAGACAAGCTGCGCATCCTGCGGCAACTGCTGCTCGCTTGTGAGCTGGATGTTGCTGTTGTTCCCACGCTCGGAAAGCTGAACGCTCTTCGCCACGAGCTCGACGCTCGGGCGTGGCGCAGCGACCGCGACATTCACGCTGTAGTTACGGCCATCACGGAGCGTGACTTTCGCCTTCAGGCTCTCACCTTGTTGCAGGCTCGGCGCCGGCGCATTGCTTGCGTTCAACACCTCCGCTGTCCCGCTCGCCTGGGAAGCCGTGCCGCCGCCAGGCTCCCCGTCACCTTGTTGCGCAGGAGCGGCCGGCGCCGGCGTCCTGACCGCCAGCAGCAGCTCATCGCTCCTGAGCTGGGTCGCGGAAGGTGCAGGCTCGAAATCGAGCCCCTTCAGAGAAAGACTGACGACATCGTTGAGGCGACTGCCTTTGAGGACACCGTGCGACTCGCCGGCGTGAATCGTGAAGCTTTCGAAGCGCCCCGCCTCGGGATAGGCACGCAGCTCAACCGGATGCGGATCCTTCGCCCCATACTGGGACACGAGCAGTGTGAGCGCTCCAGGCTGCGCCTGCTGCAACGGCAGATTGACCGCCACCTCGTTCGCCTTCACCGGCGACCACACGACCTGCAACTCCTTGCCCGTCGGGTCCTTCACCATGATCCGATCGATGCACGCAACGCTGCCGGCCTGCAGATGAATGGTGTTGTCACGCCCGACGATCAGCGACGTGCCGTCCGAGGACGAAGGCGTCCAGGGCTGCGATTGCGAGTTCACGAGCTGAAAGCCCGGCCCGTCGAACTTCTCGAAGCCCCAGTAGCCGTGCAGCGAGCCCTGAAAGCGATCCGCAAGACTCGCCGTGCGCAGTGGCGAAGTGTCGACGACGAAGCCGCCTCGCGCGGCATCCGCAGTCGCCGGCAGATCGATGGCCGTTCCATCTTTTGCGAGCACGCGAAGCACCGTGTTGTGCGCGTACTCCGTCGAAAACACGAGCGGCGCGCCCTCGACCGGCAGCACGAGCGAATCCCTGCGCGCGCAATAGATGTCCTTCGGGCTCACGGCATGCAGCGGGGGAGGCAACGCATCCTCGATTGCCGGCAACGCCGCGACCATCACCGACTTCGGGTCGTGGAAGGACGGCGGCGTATTGAGCGTCAGTGAGAGCTTGTTACCGACGGCCGTCGCGAGCGCGGGGATGTACTGGTAGCTCGCCACTCGAAACGAGTCGAAGAGTCTTCCAAGATCCAGCAGCGTTGCGAGATAGGGGCTGTAGTAGCCGTAGTTGCCCTCGGGCGTGGCGCTCGCGGCCATGGCGAGATCGGCGGCAGGGCCGGTGGTCAGCGCCTCGACGATCGAAACGCTGTGACCGTCGTTCAGGATGAGCGTGTCCTGCCCCTGCATCAGGCAGGGCGCCTGCAACTGGGGAATCTTGTCGAGACACTTCTCGTCGACGCGAATGCCGAGACTGCGCGCGAGCAGCGGCGTGGTGTCCTTCAGCAGTCCGGGATTCGCCGCGTTCAGGTGACGCAGATTCGTGAGATAGCGGTCCAGGCGGGAGCGGTCGAGCGTGGCCTGGTTGAGATCCTGCGAAGCCCGCACGAATGCGCCCGGGCGGCCGCGCACGGCGTTGACCAGCGTCTTGAAATCGCCGCCGGTTTCGGGCGCGAGGAAGATGAGTGCCTGTTGCGCGCCCTTGGGTACCGTGACGCTGAGGCCTTTCTCGGAGCAGTTCTTCTTCCGGATGGCGCAGCTGAAAAACCAGTCCCTGGGCGGCGGATTCGTGGCTCCGCGCAGGAAGCCGACGATCATCAGGTAGCGCTCGGATTGCGTCTCCGGAAAGTCCGCTTTGATCGCGAGCCTGTCGCCTTCGGCGAGATGCGGAACCTGGGCGATCGGCAGCGTCGTGGCCTCGCGGGTCACCGTGACCTCGATCGAGGGGCCGGCGAGGTCGAAGGGAGCGGGGCCGGCCGAGTGAGCGGTGGCGGCAACGCAGAGGGCGGCGAGTGCGATCGCCGCTCGGGATAGTCGTGCGCTCATGGGGGCCGAATCGTAGGGGAGCGGCGGCGCCCGCGCCAACCAGATCGCAAGCTATGCAATTGATCTGTCGCCGATCCGAGACGCGGCGTTCGCGCCCGTCGGGGCGCGAACGTACGAAAGGGCCCAAGCCCGTTGCGATCAGCGTCGCTTCGCCGCCGACTTGTCCCGCTCGGCTTTGAATTCGCTGCCGGGCTTCCACTCGGGCCAGCGGTTCGAATCCGCGAGCGAGCGTCCCACCTCATACAGGAGCAAGACGTCCTGCGCTTCGCCGGTGAAATCCATCTCCTCGCTCCATTCGTCCTTGGGCTGGTGATACTTCTTCTCGTTGTACGCCTGGCGAAGCGCGACGCCTCGTGCCTTGCCGCCGTTCACGAGATCGTCTCCCGACTTGAACGACACTGCCGGCACACCCGCTTTCGACAGCGGGAAGTGATCGGAGCGGAAGAAGCTTCCCGCTTCAGGCCTCGGGTCCGGAGCGAGCGCGCGACCCTGTTTCTTTCCCATCGCCTCGATCTCGTCCACCACCGTGTTCGGCCCGAAGGTGGTGAAGTCGCGCGCCGGACCGTAGAGGCCGAGGCTATCCATGTTGATCGCGGCAACCGTGGTTTCGAGCGGGTAGAGCGGTTTGCTCGCGTAGTACTCGGAACCGAGCAGCCCTTTCTCTTCCGCCGTGACGAGGAGGAACACCACCGACCGCTTCGTCTTCGGCGCGGAGGCGAACAGGCGACCGAGCTCGAGCACGGCGGCGATACCGCTGCCGTTGTCGGCCGCGCCATTGAAGATGCGATCGCCGGTTTCATCCGGCTTGCCGACGCCGAGGTGATCCCAGTGCGCGGTGTACAACACCGTCTGATCCGGGTGCGTCGTTCCGGGCAGCAGCCCCACGACGTTCTTCGAAACGACCGTCTCGCGCTTCACACGATAGTCCGCGGAGAACGTGACGCCCTTCAGCGGAACCGCGCGGAAAGTGTTCGACTGCGCCTGCTTCTTCAGCTGCTCGAAATCGAGCCCTGCCTTCTTGAGGAGATTCACCGCGACGTCGCGCTGAATCCAGGCTTCGAGATCCACGTGCTCGGCGCGCGGGTTCTGGCGGAGGATGTCGAAGATCGTGTTGACGTTCGAGTTCTCCACGGTCGCCCAGCCGTACGAGGCGGGTGCGGTTTCGTGCACGATCAGCAAGCCCGCCGCACCGTGCCGCGCGGCTTCCTCGTACTTGTAAGTCCAGCGGCCGTAATACGTCATCGCCTTGCCGCCGAAGTCGCCGGAGCCGGTTTCGAAGTCCGGATCGTTGACGAGCACGATGCCGACCTTGCCGCGCATGTCGACGCCCTGATAGTCGTCCCACTTGCGCTCGGGAGCGGTGACGCCATATCCGAGAAAGACGAGCGGCGCGCCCTTGATCTGAACGCGATCCACATTCGTCGCCGCCGCGCGCACGGCCACGTCCTTGCCCTGCGCGAGCGCCTGGCTCTGGCCGCCAGCCGTTACGCTGAGGGCGACCGGCCCGGTGATGTCGAACTGCGCGAGCGGAACGTCCTGCGTCCAGGCGCGAGCGCCGTTTTTCAGATCGCCGCCAGGCTGCACGCCCGCGGCTTTCAGCTGCTCGATGAGATACGCCACGGTCTTCTCTTCGGCGGGCGTGGCCGGGCCGCGGCCTTCGAAGGCGTCCGACGACAGCGTCTTCACATGGGCGGAGAGGCGGGCGGGGTCGACGCCCACCTGTTCCGCGAGAGTGGCAGGGGCCTGGCAAAGGAACGCCACGGCGATGGCGGCGGCCAGGATCGGTTTCGAAAAAGCGGGATGGATTTTCATGAGCCCGAGGATAGCCTCCCCGCGTCCGGATTCGAAAGCGCGACGCGGGCAACCGAGCTCGCCGGGCGATGAACGAGGCTTCGGCGGCGAAGGCGATGAAAAGGAAGGCCGCATCCCACGGGCAGATGCGGCCTTGGGGGGAACGAGCGCCTGCGTCAGAACTGCACGCGCATCCCCGCGCGATACGTCCTGCCCAACGCGTCGAAGAACGTGGCATTGACGCCGCCCACTGCGCCAGCGGAGAACGGCGGATCCTTGTCGAAGACGTTGCTCACGTTGCCGTACAGCTGCACGTTCTCCAGTCCGAACCACTTGAAGTCGTACGACCCGTTGAGGTTCACGACCTGGTAGCTCGGCACCGTGCTGTCGGACGTGCTGTACGTCAGCGTCGGGTCGTAGCCCGGATCGCCGGGGCCCAACTTCGGGTTCTGCTTGTCTAGCCGACCCTTGCTGAGATAGCGCATCTGCGCGGTCAGCGCGAGCGGACCGTTCAGATAGCTGATCGTCAGATTCCCGGTGAAGTTGGGCGCGGCCGCGAAGTCGGACAGGAAGCCCTGGTCGCCGCCCGTCTGGCCCGCGATGTCCCGCCGGCTCGCGGTCTGGATGAGCGTCTTCAGCGCGTAGGTGCCCTGGAGGCGGAACGCGAAGCTGCCCTTGCCGCCGCTGAACAGCCGGTCCATCGGCATCATGTAGTCCCAACCCAGATCGACGCCCTGCGTCTCATACGGCAGCTGGTTGATGTAGAACGCGCGAACCTGGGTGATGTTGCTCTGAGGGCTCTGACCCGGCAGCGGCTCGCCATAGATGATTTGCGAGCACTTGGAAGGATCCGAGCCGTCGTAGCACTGGTTCACCACGTTCTGCGTGCTCTCCAGCGCCTGGCCGCCGTTGATCACGATCTTGTAGTAGTCGAGGGAGAAGTGCATTCCGTCCGCCCAGCCGCCGGGAGAGAGGACGAAACCCGCCGTCGTGGTGTACGCGGTTTCTGGCGCGAGCTCGGGATTTCCGCTCAGGATCAGCACCGCCGCGTCCGAGGCGTCCCGAATGAAGACGCCGTCCGGCACGATCTGGCTGTTTTGCACGGAACCGAAGATGCCGCCCGCCGGGATGCTCTGCGAGTAATACAACTCACGGAAGCTCGCCGCGCGAAGGTCGCGCGAACGGCTTCCTCGCAGGCGCAGCCAGTCGAGAGGATCCCACACTCCCGCGACCTTCCACGTCGTGATGTCCTGCTCGCCGGTCGCACCGGTGGTGCCGAGGCCGCCTTCGTTCTTGTACCTGGCTTTGCGGACCGCGCCGTTCAACGACGCGCGCTTCGCAGCCGGCAAATCCCTGAGCAGCGGCACTTCGACTTCGACGAAACCTTCCTTGATGGTGGTTTCGCCCGCGAAGGAGTCGCCGTACTGCAGGCTGAAGTCCGTTCGCTGCGCGAAGGGCAGGTCGCCGGCGAGATTCGCGAGCTTGTCACGACGCCACTCGATGCCGCCTGCAGCGGAGATCGGGCCGGCCCAGCCCTCGAACACCTGGCCGGTGGCGCTCACCGCGACGACGTCCTGTCGGATGTCGTCGTGCTCGGTGAGGCTGCCGAAGGCGTAAGCGAGCGCTTCTGGCGAGGCGTTCTGCGTGCCGAACGGGTTCAGCGGCTGACAGCCCTGCGCGAGCACTGGATCGTAAGTGGGGAAGGCTGGGACGCCGTCGCGTGTCACGCGGCAAACCACCTGACCCGCCGTCGCGGAATTCGGACGCGTGTCGATGACGGCATCGGTTGCGAGGGTGTATCGCCAATTCGCGCGATAGCCGGAGCCGATCTGGTCGCGCTCCGTCTTGCCGTACTGGTAATAGGCTTCCCACGACCACGTCGTCGTTCCGATGTCGCCGCTCAGCCCGACGACGGCGCGAGTCACCTTCGTGTCGGTCATCACGGTCTGGTCGTTCTGGTCCGACCAGTCCTTCGCCATCGTCGTGCCGGGCGCGAAGAGGCCGCAGAACTCGTTCGGGAACGTCGAGAACGGCGCATTGTCGAGGTGCGCCGCGACGGCATCCTTCACGCTCTGGGGCATCGAGGCGAGATATCCGTTGTCCGGGCGAATGCAGACCGGAGCGGAGTTCTGCCCCGCAGACCACTGGTGGTTCACGCCTTCGACCTGGCCGTAGGACAGCTCGGTGAACGCTTCCATCGCGTCCGTCACCGCGAAGCTGAGTCGTCCGTAGGCGATCTTCCGCTCGACTTCGGGATACAGGGAGATGTTCTTGTAGATCGATTCGCCGTCGCCGCCGATCGCGGTTCCGCCGTAAGCGCGCCAGCCTTCGGCACCCACGTTGAACGGAACGAGCCCGGTGCCGGCCTCGTTGAACTGCATGGCGGTCGTTGCCCCGGGGGCGTTGTTGAACAGCACGCCAGTGTGGCTCAGCTGGTTCTGGCGCAGGTTGCCCATGATGATGTTCCACGGCTGGCCAGGGAGCTTCGCCGTGTATGGCACGCCCGGGGTGAACGAAAACCCGGTGTCGTTGCTGAACGCACCTATGCTGTTGGCGCACCAGTCGCGCGCGTCCGAGCAGCTCTGGATGGCGTCCTGCTTCTGATACTCCAGGCCGAAGATCACATGCGAGCGATCGCCGAAGAGGGCGGTGCCGCCGGCGAGACCCACGTGATAGTTCTCGCCGTCGCCGTGCTCGGAGGCGCCGTAATCCATGTCGAGCTTGAGGCCCTGGAGCCGGTGGTCGAGCAGGATGTTCACGACGCCGGAGATCGCGCCCGATCCGTACGCGGCGGAAGCGCCACCGGTGATGATTTCCGTGCGGCTGATGAGGCCCGCCGGAATGAAGTTGAGATCGACGCTGTCTCCCTGTGTCGTCGGGATGAACCGATGTGAATCGACGAGCGTGAGCGTGCGCGTACCGAAGAACGGGTTCAGGCCGCGAAGGTTCGCGAGCGTCGACCCGACGAAGAATGCGCTGCCGCCGGTGTTCGCCGGCGTGAATTGCGAGACGTTCGAAGGTGTCTGCGCGACCGCATCCGACACGTTGACGATGCCCAACCGCTGCATTTCGGTGGAATCGATGGTCGAGATGGGATTGGGCGAAACGTAGTCCGAGCGCTGCTTGATGCGTGTGCCCGTCACGGTGACTTCATCGAGTGTCAGGGCCCGCTCGTCCTGCGTCGGTCCTGAAGTCTCCTGGGCGTATGCGGCGGTGGTGATGCCGAGCCCGAGAGCGATGCTGCAAAGGGCGCCGGCCTTGATGGAACGGTAGAAGGAATCGGTATCGCGAATTACATCGGCACGGGCGCTCTCCGGCGCTGTCGTTGCCGCGTCGTCACGGAAACAAACCATGCGGTTCTCCCCCTAATTTTGTCTAGAACCGGTTGAAAACGTTATCAATTGTCCGTAGTTGAAGACCTCGTTGAATGCCGGGGCATCGTGCCTCGTCGCCGATTATTGCGGCGGGGCATCTTGCGTGTTCAACGAAGCGGAGCTTTTTCATCCGCTACGTGAGCGTTTCTTGCCGATCGACGCGTGAGTTGGTTGAGCAACAGATGATTCGAACCCGATACACGTTAGCGTGCTATCCGAATGCAGGCTAACGACTACACTGCAGGCCGCTGAGGAGCGCGCGAGGAGAGGGCGGTCGGAAGTGACGGCTGCCAGCGATCGATGAGGTCGAGGTCCGGAAGGAGCGCGCGCACGAAGTCGATGAACACCGAGGCGTTGCTGGTGGGAGTTTTCCCGGCGTGTACCGCGAAGACTCCCCACTCGATGCCCTTGCAGAAGTCCTGCAGAACCGCGCGCAGCGTCCCCTGCCGAAGCTCGTTCGCGATGACCGCGCGCGGCACGTAGATGAGCCCGAGGCCCGCGCGCGCGGCGAGCGCCAGCGCGAGGTTCGAATCCGTGGTCGTGGACAGGCGCGCGGGCACTGCCACCTGGCCTTGCGCCGTCGTGAAATGCCATTTCGTCGTGCCGGGCTTTGCATTTTCGAGCCCGAGGCACCGGTGCCTTGCGAGGTGAGGCAGATCGGTCGGCGTGCCGTGCTTCTCAAGGTAGCCCGGAGCCGCCGCGACGACGAGCGGCGAAGTGGCGAGGCGCCGCGCCGTCAGCGTCGAATCCGTCAGCCGCTGGGCAACGCGGATCACGACGTCGTAACCGCCGCCAACGATGTCCACGAAGGACTCCGAGGCATGGGCGTCGAGCTGTATCTGCGGATACTGCTTCGCGAACTCGTGATACAGGCGCGGCAGAAGGGCGGCTCCCAGGCAGGTGGGCACGCTGAACCGAAGCCGCCCGCTCGGGACACTCAGCTTCCCGATGGCGGCCCGGGATTCCTCCACCATGGCAGAAATCCGGCGGTAATAGTCGAGCAGCGTTTCCCCGGCACTCGTGAGGCTGATGCTGCGCGGGGTCCTGTAGAAGAGCTGCGTGCCGAGTTGTGCCTCGAGCGATGCAATCCGCTTGCTGACCTGCGAGGGCGACATCATGAGCTGCCGCGCGGCTTCCTTGAAGCTGGCCGTCTCGGCCACTCTCACGAAGAGCAGGACGTCGCTTGTGATCATCATGAGGACCGCCCGACCCGTCGGTTGTTATCCGACCGATATCCCCACTCTCTGCCTGTATCGCGATGAATGTCGCGCGTCCCGCATGGATCTCATGATCCAGTTCCTTTGGTCCGGGCCCTCCGATCCGGTTGCGCGATCGTCGCAAAGTGCGAGCGGATATCCCGCATTCCCCGGCACTTGGTGGCGTGCACGTCGCTGCGGATTTCCCTCTGAGTCGAGTGTGCCGGAATTTCTGAGTTTCCTCGCCCCACGTTCCTGCGCTCGCCTGCGATGGCTAGCATCGGGACCACTCAAACGGGAGGGTGAGACGCATGGACGAGCTCAAAACGGGGAGTGAGCGCGACGACGCGAACACGCACGAGGCGGACGAAGCGCAAGCCCTCAAAGTCGACAGGCGCACGGTAGTCAAAGGCGCGATCATCACCGGCGCGGCCGCGGTGATCACCTCGAAGAAGACGACCGTGTTCGCGCAAAGCTATCCGGAATTCCCGCCACCGGCCGCGGGGCCCGCCATCTGCGAACCCAGGCCGACGAACAGTCCGCCGACGACGCCGTTCGTCGACGACCTGCCGATCCCGGCGCCGGCCTTCCCGCAGCTGCTGTTTCCTTTCCCCACGAAGAACGCGAACACGTTCGCGGGAGAGGCGGCACGAGCTCCTCACCAGCGCTGGGAGCAGTTCCTGCCGCAGGTGTTCTACGAAAGTGTCGCGGCTCCTTCGTTGCACAGGTTCCACAGGGATTTCTCCCCGACATACGTTTGGGCGTTCAACGGCCGTTATCCGGGGCAGACGATCCTCGGACACTATGGCGTCCCCTCGATCGTCCGGTTCAGGAACAACCTGCCGATCGATCATCCGGTACCGGGCATCAACGAAATCACGATGCACCTTCACAACGGGCATACGCCGTCGGAGAGCGACGGGTTCGCCGGTGATTTCTTCGGTACAGGCCTCTGGAAGGACAATCACTACCCGAACGTCTACGCTGGCGTGGACCAGTTCGGCGGCATCGGCGATCCGCGCGAGGCGATGCATACTTTCTGGTACCACGACCATCGCGCCGAGTTCACCGCGCCCAACAACTACATGGGGTTGAACGGGCAGTTCATCCTGTACGACCAGAAAGATCCGGGACATGAGCTCCCGACCCCCGGCTCCCTGCGATTGCCGGGCTACTACGGCGTAACGGACATCCCGCTCCACCTGCACGCGATCCTCTTCTGCCCGACCGCCAACGGGCGTACCGAGGCGTACCACACCGGGGCGACGCCGGGCCAGGTGGACAAGTGGATCATCAACGGGAAGATCCAGCCGAAGCTCACCGTGCGCAGACGCAAGTACCGGTTCCGCATCGTCAACACGGGAACCGTGAAAGAGTGGAACGTCAGCCTCATCGGCTCCGACGGCTCGCAGAAGCCGATCACCGTCGTGGCGGTCGACGGTAACCTTGTCCAGACGCCGTTCGTCGTGAACGACCGGCCGCTCAAGATCCCGGTGTCGAGCCGGTACGACTTCATCGTCGATTTCTCCCAGTTCGCGGCCGGAACGTCGGTGTATCTCAAAGAGGCGGCGGCGCAATTCGTTGGCGTGGCGACGCCCGATCCGGCGCCGGGACTCGCCATCGAGAACGTCGCGATGCGTTTCGACGTCGTCAACCGCGAGCCCTGGTTCCCGGCCGATACACCGGCGATCCCGAACCAGCTCATCCAGATGCCGCCGGCGATCGTGCCGGACGAAACCTTCCAGTGGGCCTTCACGCGGGACGGCGATCCGGTGCGTTTCCGGATCAACGGCCAGGTGTTCGACCACAACCGTGTCGATCACGTGGTGCTCAAGGGATCGTCCGAGGAATGGGTGCTGGCCAACGACGTGATCGCCGGCAACTGGACCCACCCGGTGCACATCCACTTCGAGGAAGGGCGCATCGTTTCCAGGAGCCGCACCACGCGCGATGCCAACGGGGTGGTGGTGAGCGTCGACAATGTGCCGCTGCTGCCCGAGGAGCTCGGCCGGCGCGACGTCTACAACCTGCCCCCGCAGGAGCGACTCGTGATCCGGATGCGGTTCCGCGATTTTGTCGGCCGGTATCTCATCCACTGCCACAACATGAACCACGAGGACGATTTCATGATGGTCCGCTGGGACATCGTGGACAGCGTGGAAGAGCTGACGACGAAACGTCGTGAGATCGACCAGAGGCGAATAATGGCGGGACTTCCGCCGCAGTATGGGGAAGGCAAGAAGGGGAGGCTCGTCTGATGAAACGCCGCGAACTGTTCACGGGCTCCGCGAAGTCGTCGGATGCCTGCTGCAAGCCCGGGGTCAGCCGCATGGCCAGCCTGATTCCGAACGCGCTCTTTCGCACGCACGAAGACAAGGAGGTGCGGTTCTACGACGACCTCGTGAAGGGCCGTCAGGTCATGGTGATGATGATGTACGCGAGCTGCGAGACCTTCTGCCCGGCGGCGACGATGCGGATGGTCGAGATACACAAGCAGACGCTCGCTTCCCGCATGGGCAAGGATCTGTTCATGGTGAACGTCTCCCTCAAGCCGGAGGAGGACGATCCTGCGACGCTGAAGGCTTATGCGGAGATGCACGGCGCGCTGTTGCCAGGGTGGACGTTCCTCACCGGCAGCCGGTACGACGTCGATACGCTCCGCTACCGGTTCTTCTCGCACGATCACATCGGCATCGACATGGACGTCGATCAGCACGCGGGCCTGATGAAGATCGTGAACGACCCCGTCGGACGGTGGTTCCACGCCGATGTGTTCGCTTCCACGCGGACATTGCTCCAGCACATTCAGTGGTCGGATACACCGAAGTCGCTCGCAGAGCGGCTGAACGACAACCGCAAGCTGCAGGAGCAGATCGACAAGGAAATCGAGATCTACGGGTATAGGAAGATCGCCTGAGCAGCGGGAGCGGACATGAAAAGTGCGGGGTTGTTATTGCGCGGCCTGGCGGCGGTCGTCTGCCTGGGAATCGCGGGGGCCGCATCGGCGGAGGCCGCGCCCACCTCGTGTGAGAGCGAGGCCGCGTGGGTGCCATCGGACAATGTGCATCACTATCTGGCGCTCGCCGCATCGAGAGGCGTGTTTTACGACAAAAGCGGTCCTTCGATAGTCATGCTGATGAGAACGGACGCCACGGCGGACGAAGTCGAGATGGGTGCGGTGGGGATCCACGCGGATGAGAAGGGACGCGCCGTGTTCGGGACCGTCCCGTGGAAATCCTATGACGCGTTTCTGCGCGATCCTCCGAAGGAGTCGCAGAACGTGCTCCTGCGGCTGCGGATCAGCGAGCCGCAGTACGAGCGGGTTCTTGGGGTTCTGCGCACGTGGGAGCGAAGGGCGCGCGAGAACGCGCTGCTGTATCCGAACGACTTCAACATGAACAATATCCTGCTCGTGAAGGAGGCAACCGAGGAGCTCAACCGGTGCGGCGCCAAGGTGGATCTCTACAAGCTGGACTGGAGTCTCGATGACCGGATCTCGGAAGAGAACGCGCGATCGCACGTTCCTTACCTCGTGTTCAAGGAGTTGAAGCGGCGGAACGCGGCTTTGCATGTGCCGGAGGAGACGTTGCCCGAGGGGCTGCTGGGGCTCGCAGGGTCGGAGCCCTTGGTTGCGAGACAGCGGCCGGCAGATACGGACGCGTTCGCGAAGCCCGCTGCGCGACCGAAGTCGTCGGGACACGAGCATCATGCGCATGATCCGGCACATGTCCATCGGCCCGAAAGCGCGGTGCATTGACAGGCCCGCGACAGGAAGCGATCAAGTCAGGGAGTCAGCGATATGCCAGAAGCAGCGAGAAGAGTGGCAGGCGACAGCGGCACGCGGTGTCCGGAAACGGGACCCTACCGGTCCAGCGGTCGTGCGGGGGTGGTCGTTTTCCTGAAACAGGGCGACACGTTTCCGCCGGACGCGGACGGCGTGACGACGACGTGGGTGCTCGTGACGGGCGACGACGTTCGGTGAACGAGATTGCGATCGCAGCCGCGCCGCGCTCTCAACGCGGCCGGCTGCGATCGACCCTTCCAGCTCACCTCATGCGAGAGGTCGCTATCTCGGCGAACTTCGGGTTGTGAACTTCTTTCACCGCCCGCTCGACGGCCCCGTCGATGCAGCGCTGCGCCTCGAGGTTCTGGCGAAGCGCCAGCAGCGTCCCGCCTTCTTGTGGGCACACCTCGCGCGCAGCGACGACCAGCCGCTCATACAGCGCGCGCGACCCTGCTTCCGTAGCCAGATTGAGATCTCCATATTCGACCGTGACAGAAGGTATTTCCCCCTCTTTGGCAGATGCCTGTGCGAAGGATGTGCTGGCGCTGGCGGCTACCATCGCGGCGAAGACAGCGGCTGCTGCGCGGGGGGCGTCGAGGACAGTGTGCAAAGTCATCATGTGCTCCTTAGTCGAAGACTTTGTTCGCCGGGGGACTCAGAGCACACATCTGATGCATCGGCGGTTGCATAAGTTGCGCGCGATCGATGCGAGTGGGACTTTGGGGAACCGGGCGCGGAAACGGAGCCGCGCAAAAAGATGGGACGAGCTGCACTCGCATGCGCTGATGCTGGGGAGGCGTGCTGATGTCGCAGCGAGCTTCGAATCGCCGACAGCCGGATCGCCGCCTGCAGCGGATCGTTACTTCTTCTCGCGATCGAGGTGTCCCAGGTTGCGCTCCGGCGCGATGCGGTCTCGCACGAGCTGCTTCAGCTCGACGATGTCCGGGAAGCGCCCGGCTTCCTTGCGCGACCAGAGTAGCGCACCGTCGAGGTGTATCTCGAATACGCCGCCGCTGCCCGGGCGGAGAGTGAGCGATTCGATGTCCCCATCGAACGTGGAGAGAAGCTCCTGCGCCATCCAGGCGGAGCGCAGAAGCCAGCGGCACTGTGTGCAGTAGTGGATCTCGATCTGGTGATTCCGGGACATCGCAACCATCGGCAGGCAGTCGCTGGCGGAGCGGCTAGGTTCTCATCAGTCGGCCGGGCGTGCAATTTGCGCGCCTCGTCGCGCGAGAACCCGGTCAATTGGTTGAAGGTCCAATAGAGCCTCCCGACAGCTGACCCGGACCATGGCTGTATCGAGGCACGAGCCATGTACGTCGCGCGCGCGTAACTGCTCCTCATTACAACACTTCCTCTGATCCCTCAGTGGGCCCGCAGGGTCTTACGGTTCCTCTATGCGCTACGTCGTGCAGGACATTCGTCCCGGCCGTTGCGACACGTATCGGTCTCAACAACCACAGGGGAGAGCACGCAATGTCATCCATGCGAGCCAGATACATCCGCGCAGCACTGGTCTGCTCTGTCGGTCCCGGTCTCGTCCTGCCGGCATCCCTGGCGCAGGCCCAGGAAGCCGCCACGCCGGAGCCGGTCGAAGTGGACACCGTGGTGGTGACGGGAAGCCGCATCCAGCGCCGCGACTTCGAAGCGAACAGTCCGATCGTCACCGTCGACGAAAACTTCCTGAAGAACTCCAGCACGGCGGCGATCGAAACGGATCTGACGAAACTGCCGCAGTTCCATCCGGTGCAGACACCGACGATGGGTGGCGACATCCAGCCGACACCCACGAACACGCCGGGCGCCGCGACGGTTTCGCTGCGCGGAATCGGTGCCAACCGCAACCTCGTGCTGATCGACGGCCGCCGCGCCACGCCGGGAAATGCGTCGCAGACGGTGGACATCAATACGATTCCTTCCATCGCTATCCAGCGCGTCGAGACGATCACTGGCGGCGCATCCGCGACCTACGGCGCGGACGCGGTCGGCGGAGTGGTCAACCTGATCATGAAAAGAAACGTGCGGGGACTGGAGCTCACCGGCCAGGTGAGCACCTCGGAGCGCGGAGACGGCTTCGAATATCAGGTGGGCGGGATCATGGGCGCCACGCTCGATGGCGACAGGGGTAACGTCACGTTCGCGTTCGCGCTGAACGACCGCGAATCGTCGGAGCGCGTGGACCGCCCGTGGTTCAGGGACGTGATGAGAGATCCGACGATCGGTGGCGACGAGTTCTTCCCGGACTTTTCCGCCTACGACACCGTCGGAACGAACGCGCCGGATCAGGCCGTCATCGACGCGATTTTCAACCAGGCGGCGCCTGGCTCCGTGCCCGCCTCGACACGCTTCTATTTCAATCCGGACGGCACGGCGATGACCGGCTTTTTCCAGAGCTTCGCGCCCGCCGGCGCTTATCGCTTCCAGGGCGACCTCACGGGCACGAAATGGAAACAGACGACCGACGGCCTGCTCAACCAGAACTTCCAGGACGCTTACCTGGTGCTGCCCCTGGAACGTCAGAACTTCTTCACGAACGCGGAATACAGGGTGAACGACTGGATCAACGTGTTCGCCCAGGGGCTCTTCAGCAAGGTGGAGGTGCGCACGATCCAGCAGCCCTCGCCATCGGTGAACGGATGGGCGGCGATCATTCCGGTGGACGGCCGCGCGATCCCGCCCGAGCTCAGCCAGATCCTCAACAGCCGCCCGGATCCGACCGGTGACTGGCGTCTCACTTATTACCTCAACTACGCGAACCGGGACCTGCGGGCGGAAGTGCTGACCTACCAGATGCAGGCCGGCCTGAACGGCACCATCGGCAAGTCCGACTGGACCTGGGAAGCCTACGGCTCGCTCGGTGAATCCGAAACGAGCGCGCTGACGACCGGCGTCGCCTCGCTCGAGCGGTTCCGCGCGGTGATCACATCGCCCGACTGGGGCAGGGGCTTCAGCTCCGTCAACGCCGGTTTCAGCAACCCCATCTTCGCAGGCTTCGGTGCCAACTTCGCGACCTGCACGAGCGGCATCGACCCTTTCAACAAGGACGTCCCGATCACCCAGGACTGCATCGACGCGATCTCGGCGGACCTCAAGACGCGCGCGAACCTGGAGCAGGAGATCTGGGAGATCAACACGCAGGGCAAGGTTCTCACCCTCCCGGCGGGAGAGCTGCGCGCTGCTCTCGGTGCCTCGTATCGCAAATCGACGTACGAGTTCCTGAATGACACGCTCACTTCGCAGGGAGTGGAGTTCAACGACCAGGCCGTCGGCATCTATCCGAGCGGCGACTCCGAAGGCGAGCTCGACGTAAAGGAGTTTTACGGCGAGCTCCTCGTGCCCGTCCTTCACGATCTGCCGTTCGTTCAGAAACTGGAGCTCGAGTTGGGCGCACGCACGTCCGATTACAACGTGACGGGCAGCAGCTTCACCTGGAAGGCGCTGGCGGACTGGCGTGCGATCGATTGGCTGCGCTTCCGCGGCGGCTTCAATCGCGCCGAACGCTCGCCTAACGTTGGCGAGTTGTTCCTGGCTCCGTCACAGACCTTCCAGGTCGGCGCAGCGGGTGACCTGTGTTCGGTGGCGAATCCCTCGCCGTTCTCGGCCAATCCGGCGACGAATCCGAACGCGGCTCAGGCCCGGGCACTATGCGAGTCACTGATGAACAAGGCCGCCCCGGGAACAGCGGCGACGTTCTATGCGAACCCGCAATTCTCGCAGGCAGTCGGGCCGACATTCGCGTTCCCATCGGTTCGCGGCAATCCGACCCTGCAACCCGAAACGGCGGACACATGGACGGTGGGCACGGTGATCAGCTCGCCTTTCGAGAGTGAGCTGTTTCGCGACCTGCGCGTGTCGATCGACTACTACAACATCAAGGTGGACGACGCGATCGGCCCGCAATCCGTCGACGTAGCGCAACGCCAGTGTTTCGATCCGACGTTCAATCCGACGTTCGACGTCAACTCGCCGTTCTGCGCCGGCATCAACCGGGTCGCGAACGACGGCGCGCTCGGCAACATCCTGCTCACGTACCTGAACAACGGCCGGTTCGAGACGGACGGCATCGACATGCAGCTCGACTGGGGCTTCCAGGCAGGTCCCGGCCGGTTCACGTTCAATTCGGTGTTCACGTACCTGCTGAGCCTCAAGTCGACGGAGCTTCCGAACGATCCGCTCGTCGACTTCGCGGGGACTCTTGGCCCGACCCAGAACGAGCTGAACGCCGGCGCGTTCGACTGGAAGATGTTCAACACGTTCGGCTACACCGTCGGCAAGTGGTCCGCGTCCCTTCAGTGGCAGCACCTGCCATCCATAGACTCCATCACTGCCGCCACCAATCCGAACACGACCATCGCGGGTGCGCCGAGCTACGACCTCATCAGCCTGAGTGGCAGCTGGTCGTTCGGCGAGGGTGGGGTGATTCGCGTGGGAGTCGACAACCTGTTCGACGAGGAGCCGCCGATCATCGAACGAAACGTGGACCCGAACCTGCCGGCGTTCCTTCTGCCTGGCGGCACATTTGGCGGTGACAACGCGAGCAATCCCGCGCTTTACGACTTCATCGGCCGACGCTTCTTCCTCATCGCGCAGATGAAGTTCTGAAGAGCGCCGCGGCCGGCCCTGTACGTGCGCTGAGGGTCGTGCAACCGGGTCCCTTTGCAGGAAGCAAGGGACTTCCGGTTGCAGGACCGTTACTTTCGGTACAGGTACGCCATGATGTCCGAGCGGTGATCGCTCCCGTCCAGCCAGCCTTTGAATTCCTCCACGCGCCGCGTTCCTTCTTCACCGATCATGCGCACGAGCACGTTTCGTCGCGTCTCCTGTGCGATCTCCCGACGGATGCGCCGCTGCCATGCATCTGTGAAGATCGTCGGGATCTTCGTGCTGAGCTGAAGCGCTTCCAGCAGCTCCCACTCGCCGGCGTCCAGCCATGATTCGTCGCAGGTGCTGCATACGTCGATGCGATTGGAGACGTGCCCCGTCAGCTTGTACTTCGTCATGATGCGTTCGCATTTCGGGCATCGGATCGCAGTCGCCGTGTCCGTGGCGTCCGGAATCGCAGTCGAAGTGGCCGGTGGCGCAGTGGGCTTCTGGTTCTCCGCCCAATAACGAAAGTGCAGAAGCGAGACGAGGCTGCCGTGGCAGTTGCCGCAGCCCATGGCGGGCAGCCCTTCTTCGATCATCGTGGGCAGAAGGTCGGAGGTCTTGCAGCGGGGACATTTCATGCGGCTTCCTTAATCGCAGTCCAACGGGTCTCGTGCATGAGCGACGGTGGCCCCCTGGCCGCCATCACACGGGCGGCCGGAGTATAAGCCGCGACACCTCGTCTCCGAGCCGCCTGGCGATTGAGAATTTCTCACTGGGCACAGGGGTTGCTGACCCTTTGGCCTCGCGGTGCGGGAGGCCGTGTGAAGGCTTTGGCCCTGGTCGTCTGCGGATTGTCGCTGCTGCTCCTGGGTTTGACCCTGCTGCCGCTTGTTCCCAGTGCTCGATGGTGGATCCGGGTGTGGGATTACCCGCGCCTGCAGCTCGCTGCCGCGCTTTTCGCGCTGCTGCCGATGCAGGGTGTGCTTGCGTACAGCGGCCATGATTTCGCGGGAAACGAGCTGCTGATGCTCGCCAATGGCGTCGCCGCGGGGTGGCACCTGTTCCGGATCTGGCCTTACACGCCTGCGCATCGGCTTCAATCGCTCGCGGCAGCGCCGACGACGGGAGATGGGAACGGGATCAGCGTGCTTGTGGCGAACGTTCTGCAGGACAACCGGAATGCCCGGGGCCTGTTGGAGATCGTCCGCAGCGTCGGTCCGGATATCCTCATCGCGGTCGAAACGAATGCGTGGTGGGACGCGCAGCTGAACGTGTTGGCGGAGATCTACCCGTTCGCTGTTCGCATACCGCAGGAGAATACATACGGCATGCACGTTTTCTCAGCGCTGGAGCTGAAGGACGTGTGCGTACGGAACCTGGTGAGCGAGGGTATCCCGTCAGTACGCGCGACGGTGCAGCTGAGATCGGGCGAGGAGATAGAGCTGTATGCAGTACATCCCGAACCCCCGCTGCCTCACAAGGACGTGGAGGAGCGCGACGCGGAGTTGTTGCTCGTGGCACGTGAAGTGAAGGAGCGTGGTCGAGCCGCGCTGGTTGCCGGCGACCTGAACGACGTAGCCTGGTCGCACACGACGCGGCTTTTCCAGCGGCTGAGCGGGTTGCTGGATCCGCGCGTCGGCCGTGGCCTTTTCTCGACTTTCCACACCGGGCACTGGATCATGCGATGGCCGCTGGACCACCTGTTCCACGATGCGAGTTTTCGCCTGCGCGAGCTGCGCGTCCTGCCCGCGTACGGGTCCGATCATTTTCCGATCTGCGCGTCTTTTGTGTTCGACCCGTCAGCGGCGCGCAAGGTCGAGAAGCCGCAGCCCAAAGGCGACGATCGCCAGGAAGCGCGCGAGAAGATTGCGGAAGGCAGGGCTGCCGCCGCCGAGAAGGAGTGAGATGGCTAGTTGGGTGACAGGGCTTCTTGCATCGACGGGCTACGCGGGACTGGTGTTTCTCATGTTCCTGGAGAACGTGTTTCCGCCGATTCCGTCGGAGCTCATCGTTCCGCTGGCCGGGTACATGACGCGCAAAGGCGAGCTTGTATTCGTCGGCATCGTGATCGCGGGAACGCTGGGCTCTGTGCTCGGTGCGCTGATGTTGTACTACGCCGGCAACAAGCTTGGGATGAAGCGGACCTGTGAGCTCGCCCGACGTCGCGGCCGCTGGCTCACCATCACCGAGAAGGATGTGCAGCGAGCCAAGCACTGGTTCGACCGCCACGGTGCCACCGCGGTATTCCTTTGCCGGCTGGTGCCGGGCATCCGCTCGTTGATCTCCATTCCGGCCGGTATTGCCTCCATGCGGATGAGCACGTTCCTCCTCTTCACGACTGCGGGGTCGGCTATCTGGACAGCGGTGCTTGCCGGGGTGGGATACGTCCTGGCCCATAACTTCAGGAAGGTCGAGGAGTATCTGGATCCCGTGAGCTGGGTGGTCTTCGGCGCGATCGTGGTGATGTACCTCGTTCGGGTGTTCCGCAAAGCCTGAAGCGGACCCAGGTCGCAGCCTGAGCGCGAGCGGGCGCCATCGCGGGCTCCCGCCCGAAGACGTGCCGGAACTGCTTCATCCCTGACACACTTTTCGTCCCGCCCGCGCATCCGGTGGACTTCTTCCCGGCACACGCTGGACTTGCACAATCCGCGTCTTCACAGTCCCCTCGTCGAGCCATCGACGATGCGAGGGGAAAGGCTTGAGCTACACGCCGGAACAGCTCGAAGACTGGCGCCAGCGGGCGCTGCGGGTCGAAGAGGAAGTGGCGAAAGCCATGATCGGCCAGGCCGCCACGGTGCGTCTCATCAACGTCGCGCTGTTCGCGCGCGGGCATGTGCTGCTCGAAGGTGATGTCGGGGTCGGAAAAACCACCATCCTGCGAGCGTTCGCTCGGGCGGTGGGCGGCGACTTCGAGCGCGTCGAGGGCACGGTCGACCTGATGCCAGGCGATCTCGTGTATCACACCTATGTCGATGCCGACGGCAAACCGCGCATCGAGCCCGGGCCGCTCCTTCGGCATGGAGAGCGGCTGGTGACGTTCTTCTTCAACGAGATCAACCGCGCACGACCGCAGGTTCAGTCGCTACTGCTGAGGGCCATGGCCGAGCGCACCGTCTCGGCGTTCAACCGGCAGTACCGATTTCCATGCATGACGGTGTTCGCGGACCGCAACCGGGTCGAGAAGGAAGAGACGTTCGAGCTTGCGTCCGCCGCGCGCGACCGATTCATGTTCGAGCTTCGCATGCCGACCCCGTCGGAACCCGACGTTCGCCGCGCCCTGGTCTTCGATCCGGACTTTCACGATGTGGATGCGCTGCTCGAGCGCGTCGCCCAGGGCGTGCTGCCGTGGCAGGAGCTCAACGAGATAGGCGCTGCCATCCAGAAGAGCGTGAGAGCCAGCGCGACGCTGGAAAGGTATGTGATGGATCTCTGGGAGGCGTCGGTTGCGCCTCAACGCTTCGGCGTGCGGATCGAAGGCATAGATATGGAGAAGCTCATCCTCGCAGGCGCAAGCCCGCGCGGAATGATGTCCCTGACGCGCGCTGCGCGCGTCGTTGCATGGCTTGCCGGGCGGGACTATCTCGTTCCGGAGGATGTGTACAGCGTCGTGCCGGCGACGCTCGGTCATCGCATCTTTTTCACGCCAGTGTATGAATTGCGGCGTGCCGAGATCGCGGACGCACTGGTCGCGAAGATTCTTGAGAAGGTCCCCACGCCTCGTTGATGTAAATGAGCTCACTGTCGGAATTCCACTATCGCATCCCGCGAAGGCTCGGCGCATGGCGGCCGGGTTCCCATCCGGCGACGACCCTCGGTGCCGGGCAGGAATTCGTCTCTCATATGAGTCTTTACGATCGACCCGATCCGCGCAGGCTGGATCTGCGCGCGAGCCTTCGTGACGTGCGCGAGGACTGGCTCATTCGTGTGAACCGGCAGCGCGCGGCGGTGCCAGTGCATGTGGTCGTGGATGTATCTGCGTCGATGTCGTTCGGGGCGAGCAAGCCGAAGCTGCGCGTGGTGGCGGACTTCGTGGAAGCGTTGGGACTCAGCGCTTTCCGTGTCGGCGATGCGCTCGGAATGGTGGCGTTCGACGAAGAAGAAAGGATGGACCTTTTCGTGCCCGCTCTGATGAGTCGCGGCTCCGGAAGCCTTATGGCGAGTCTTCTGAGGTCGTGCTCCGCGACTTCACGCGGCGCTGCCGGAGTCGAAGCCGCCACGCACCGGCTCGCCGGACGTCCGGGGCTCGTGTTCCTGGTTTCGGACTTTCACTGGTCCCTGTCGATTCTGGATCGGGCGCTGGATTCGCTGTCGCGAGCGTTCGTCGTGCCGGTGGTCGTCTGGGACGAGCGCGAAGTGGAGCCGCCGGAACGAAGCGGGCTCATCAGGGTTCGCGACCTCGAGGAAGGCTCATTGCGGACGTTGTGGATGAGGCCGGCGTTGCGAGCGCAATGGCGGGAAGGCGTCGCGCAAAGGCGCGCGGAGCTCGATGCGGCTTTTGCCCGGCATTCGTTGCGGCCTTTCTACATGCAGGGCGCGTTCGACGGGGAAGCGATGTCACGGTACTTTTTCGAGGCAGCTGCGTGAGTCGCGCACGATTTCATTGGTTGTCGTGGCTGGTCGTCGCGGCGTTCCGGGTGGCCGCGAGCGCGGTCGCGCAGGTGCCCGGCAGCGCGCCTCCAGAGAC